>Ga0172369_10010008_pt1 | contig 10388 bp, 8 predicted proteins | sample LakKiv25m_FD_114539 | JGI IMG/M metagenome (GOLD analysis project Ga0172369, IMG submission 114539) | Freshwater microbial communities from Kabuno Bay, South-Kivu, Congo - kab_022012_11.25m | ecosystem: Environmental > Aquatic > Freshwater > Lake | place: Democratic Republic of the Congo...
ACTAGCTACTTGCTACTTTTTAATAAAGCTTCATCCTCTTTTTTCTTCACATCCAACTCCCAATTCATATCTTTCAGTTTACTTTCTGAAAGGTTGGGCACTATGATGGAACTATATTTCTTGTCGGTATTTTCTGAATCCATTTCTTTTGATTCGTCTTTTCTCCAAATATAAAGTTTGTCTTTTGTGGCGTATTTGAAAGCAGATTCAAGTGTATTAACAAAAGGACGATTATTTATTTTATAAAAAGCTAAGGCTAAAGCTAAGATTAAAATTGGAGAAGAAACAATAAGACCAAAAAATATTCCTAAAAATAAAACCGAAACCACGCTCACACTAACACCACCAGCTACATAAATAAACTGTTTTAGGGTTAGAGGGCCAAATATTTTGTCCTCTACATCTATAAATTGTGGAATTTGAAATCTCATAGGCAAGTAGTTAGTAGCAAGTAGCTAGCATCTAGGTTTTAAAACTTCTAATTTTTTTAATTAAAACTGACATCATTTTACTTATCTCAGAACACTCTTCTAATAATACATTACATTCATTTACATTGATATATTTAAGATCTCTTACAATCATTAACTGATTTTGAATTTCGTAAATAGATCCTAAAGCTATTATGTAAAAATGAGCCTTGTCATTTAGTCCATCTCGTCCAAAACCTTCTGCGATATTGGATGTTATAGAAACAGCTGCTCTTTTGATTTGATCAGATAACCCATACTTTTCTTCCTTTGGAAATTTATCTGTTATTTTGTAGATACTCAATACTAATTTGTGACCTCTTTTCCAAACAAACAAATCGGTAAAATTTTTAATTTTATTTTGTTCCACCATTTTTTATCTTACCTTACTACTAGATGCTAGCTACTGGCTACTATCCAACGGTTCCCTATACGGGTCTTCATTACCAATATAATTGTGTATAACTTTGGGTTTTTCCTCCTCCTTGATGCTAGCTACTGGCTGCTGGCTACTGCTCCCCTCTTCCCTCGCGGGCTGCATTGCTCTTGCTTGATTTAAGATTATTTGTTCAAAAGAGTTTCCTATGTTGTTGGTGCTTTTTATTTCGCTCTGCTCTGATACTCCTTCCTTATCAATGCTTTCTTCTGTCCACATTTGGTCAATTTCTTTTTCTACTTGGCTAAAAATATTTTTATTTATATCTTCGGCAATCCATCCAGCCATATTTGAATCAATTTTCAACTCTCTTTTAATATTTTCAACAAAATCTGATTTGGGTTCAAAACACAAAAGAATAAAAAATATTTCATTTTCTAATGAAGCATACTTTCCATCTCCTAAATTAAATTTTTTACCAATATTTTCAGCGTTTCTTCTCCAGTTTTCATTCAAAACAAAGCTTCTCAAATCGGGCGATAGTAAATCCAATCTTTCTTTTATTTTTTCTTTGTAATCCATATTTTATGGTTTAGATGTGCCGCTTTGGTCTGAGGTTATTCCCGAAGCTTTGTCTTGTTCTTCTTTTATAGCCGCTAATAAATCGGCAGCTTTTTCTTGGTTTGATTTTTCTCCCGCCGCCTTCCTAATTTCTCTTGCAGACTCTTTATTTTCTTGTTTCCCTACTTTCCTGCCGATATATCCACCAACAGCAGCGCCCACAATTGTCCCAACAACAGGTATTGGTATGAAGCTACCTACGGCACCACCGATTGTGGCTCCAGTTGTGGTTGAAAGAGCGCTTCTTTTTTCCACTCTTTCCGCATAAGCACGCATCCTCTCCTTACCAGTGTTATTTAAGTTATCTAACATTTTTTTATCTGCTTCTGCTTTTTCTTTTGCATCTTTTGCCAACTTCTCAAGATTTTTAACTTCATCAGAATATTGTCCGTCCTCTATTACCAATTTTCTTCTAGCTAAAGCTTCCTCGTGTTTATTTTGGAGTGTCCTCAATCTTTCTTCTGCCTCTTTTGCTTCTTTATGAGCTTCAAATACTGTTTCAGTGGTGACGCCCGCTTTTCCTGCTATTCTATCTTTATCAGCTTGCTCCGCTTCCTTCTTTTTTGTTTCCAAATCGTTTTCAGCTTCCTCCTCTGCTTTTCTTGCTTCAGTCTCTTCTTTTTTAACTGCATTTTCTTCTTCCTCTTTTTTGTCCTTAAATTTCTTGGCAGCCTCTTCATCCAACATCTTAGATCCTTTTACTGGATTTCCGTTTTTGTCCACATAACCCTCGTAATCCTTTTTCTTTTTTGCTGCCTCTTCTTTTTCTTCAGCTGTTTGTCCATAAACATCTTTAGCATATTTTGCTTTTTCTTTAGCCTTATCTTCTGCTATTTTTGTATATCCACCTTTTCCTCCAGCTTTACCTATAATATCTGAGTCGATCATTTTATTGGCACCAACAGCCTTGCCAACTTTTGTATCGGCTAGGCCACGCGCATCAAAACTTGATTTAGACATTCTTGAAGCTGTCGCTAGTTGCATTCTTGCCCAAACATTTCCAGCAGCTGCCCGATTTCTTAGATCTTTATCGTTTAGGACTTTGTTTGAATATCCACCAATAGATTTTCTACCAACCCAAGCTGCACCTCCAATTGCGGCGGTGCCGATGCCACCACTAATTGCTTTGAAGGCGCCGCCGGTGGCGCCACTCATTGCCATTTGTTTGGAGATTACGAGCGCAGCGATGGAGAAACCAGTTATTATAATGTAAAAAAGTAATAAGTTTATTGAGCCGGCATCTGCCTTGGTTATAAGGTCTGTCCAGACTGGATTTCCAGGTAATGCTCCAACCAATGAACTACCAATTTTAAACACTACCCATGTTAAAGCAAAAAATAATGGAGCAAAAAATGATTGACTGATCAAAGAGTCTTTCCAGTTATTAAATTGTTTTTGCTGTCCAGGTATTATGTAAGCGATAAGTGCAAGTGGTGAGAGAATCATTAAGAAAATAAGAATAATAAAACGAGTGGCAAACATTATGGCCGATATCAACAAAATCACAGCGGTAATTAACATGAACATAGAACTGACTACTCCAAGTGTCAGTATCTTAATCGGTTGATCTGAAACTGTATCTAAAATATTGGCGCTATAAAAGGTTTGCATACCCAACATTTTCATATAGCCACCAGATATACCTTTGAAAGCTGCTTTGTTTAAACCAAAAAGACCACTTTCGGTTGTTAGACTTGCTTCATTAGCTGTTACTATTGATTTATAAAAACCCACTGAGACAATATTGGAGGCGTCAATAACTACTTTTGAAAAGAAGAGACTGAAGTTTATAAGTAAAGCAACAATGATTATATTTCTGACAGTAGTGCCAAAGTTACCAAAATTGGTATCAAACATTGCTTTGAAGGCGGCAAAAAGGAGGACAAATATAAAACACATATTAGCAATGTCACGCAGTGTTGCCCATGCCACAGTAATTCCTCCTCCCACCCCTTTAGGATCACCTATATTTTTTCCCATATTAATAACGGTGAACTCAATAATTAGATCAAATAATTTACCGGAAACAACAAGAAAAAGAGATGCTATTACCATCAAAAATTGCCCTATACCTTTAAAAAGCGGGGCTATAAATGAGCCAGCGACAGTGTCTAATATTTTACTAGCCATTAATCCACCTCCAGTATTAAAAGCAACAGCAGCTTTGAATGCTGTTTCATTCAAAGCGACCATATCTTCAAATAGGTCGGCACTAGCGGTATGTGTTGGAACCAAAATTCCTGTTAGAACTATAAGCAATATTCCGAATGTAAGAAATTTTTTAGTCATTTTATCTTCTTCTCAAAATATTCCTAATGTATTCCCGACGGATCACAATCAAGATTTCTTAACGCATCTTCAAAAGTTGTTCCTGTTTGGTTGGCGGAAGTCTCAGCTAATGAATTGATGGTGGTTGGGCTCAAAGATCGGCAGTCATTGTCTAATGGCTCTGTTGTGACAACTGGAAGGGGTGTGTCTAAAATTGATGTATCCTGAGAATTGCCAAAATAATCAACTGTCGCCCTGACATGAATGCAATTATTAGGGTCAACAGTAGCAACATATGTATCTAGGTTGCTAGGATCGTTTGATTGGTCTAAACAGTCGTTGGCTAATTGATCTGTGAGTATTGCGTTGTTATTTGAGGAGTCGGACTTGCTTGCGCCAAACAGTCCTCCCACACCACCCATTATTTTATTGACTAGTTGATTTAGAAGAGCGCTTATTATTTCATTAATTTCATCAGATACTGCCAACCTGTTATCACCTATTCCCAAAACATTGTTTAATTTTTTTGAAATAGTTTCTCCTGGAGTGACTGTTCTTTCTTTAAGACAAGGACCTTCTTCTGTTACTTGTCTTGTATATCCACCAACAAATTTACTCGTCCCATCATCCTGCAGTTGAAATGTTCCACCTTCTTGAACATTTTTAACGGTTGGAGCGCCTCTTTGTACGCACTCTTTTGTGCTCATAAAACCACTTCCCCATGACAATTCTTTATCCTTTTCGCCAACTTTTGAGGCAATTTGATTAAACAATGAGCCCTCTGCCTGAATGTAAGCACCAAGAGGGTTATTTTGTTGAACCTGTGTAAGTTGGAAGAATCCATCCCAACCACCCTGTTCAAAGTCTCCCATAAAATCATCAACATTATCAATAACCCCCGTTAAAGTACATCTCCAAGCTCCATCATTTCCGCTGTAATTTTTGGCTAAAGCCAATTTTATTTTTGCCGACATGTCCCCGCAAAGGAAATTTAAATTTGGATTACGAGATATAAATTCACCAGCAACTTTGTCTCCTAAATCTCCAAAATAAGCTGTAGGATCTGTTACATAAGCTGGCTTACCTTTAAAACCGCTATTTACCCATTTGACAGTGCTAGCTGAGATTCTGTGGATTACGCGGTTCGCAATTTCCCACGCCAAGGCGTCCAACCCGTAGTCTTTGGTGGCAGTTGAAATATCAATCCACTGAGCTCTCGCTGGGATAGCTAAAGCTGGAGAGAAAATAAAAGTGATTATTAAAACAAATGTAATAATTTTTTTATATAAATTTTTCATTATTTTCTTATTAATTATATTCCATATAGCAAGTAGTAACCACCACTTCCTTGTTTATAAAAAATTTTGTTTTGAGTGATGTAATTATTAGTGGCTTGAATAGCCCGCACTAGGGTGGTTATACTTTTTTGGTACAGCCCCATGTTTGTCAGGGATTTAAATGGATCATCTAATCCTCTTTTCATTTCTTTAAGTGCTAGGGTGCAATTTTTGATGCTATTTATAACATCAAGATGAACTTTGATAAATGTTTTTGGTACGGGCATTTTTATAAGATCATCCACTATTTTTTCATATACAGTTATGATATTGTTAATCTCCCCCATCTTTGCTGGGTCGTTTGATTGGATAGCCCTGGTTACAATATCTATCGTTGTTTTTGGGTCTTTGGGTTTATTATTTTTAAAAATCATCCCCAAATTCTCTCCGTATTGTGAAATAGAGGTTTTGCCATTGTCGGGAACAATATTTAATTGGGATTCAGTTATTTTAACAGGCTTGGTACCTGTTTTTTCAACGTAATCTATAGTTTGATTTATAAGTTTTTGAGCCGATTCCCCTGTTAACGAATCGTTTTGTTTCAGGGCGAGATAATTTGAAACTAATGTTGTAGCCACGGTATCAGTAACAGTATTTTCTGAAGAATCAGCTTCTTCTTGAACTATAGTAGTGTTTGGGACAACTCCTAAAAGTTCGTTTTGCCAGTTTTTATTTTCTGGTATGGTTACTTTTTCCCCCGCTACCAAATTGCTTGCGAAGTTTATGGCGGTGCTACTCTTATCTTTTCCAAAGGTAATAATTATTGCCACTACCAAAGCAGCTGTTATTATAAAAACGCTCAAAACCTTTTTGCTTGGCAAAATCACATTTATATTATAACACGACAAATTATTCTAATTGCTCTAATTGTTCATAATTATTCTAAACAAGTTCCAATACCCAATTCTTAATTAGAAATCAGAGTAATTCTTTAGTTAAATTTAACCAGTCTTCCACTTTCAAATCTTCGGCTCTCGCCTTTTCAGAAATTCCACATTTCTCAAAAATTTCCTCTAATCTTAAAGTGTCAAAGGCTGCCTTTGACACTTTTGCCAAGTTTTTAATAAGAAGCTTTCTTTTATGGGCAAAACCAGCTTTTAAAATTTCAAAAAATTTTTGTTCGATTCCCAAGGTCTGACCTTTGGGACCGGGCAATTTAAGGTCAGACCTTAAGAACCCTTTTTCCCCAAGGTCTCCCCTTAGGAAATTTGCTTTGCTAATATTTCTCACTGCCAAAATAGCCGAATCAACTTTTGGTTTGGGGTTAAAACTCCCCGCTTTTATAGTACCGCCATATTCTGGCGTGCCGTAAGTTTTTATTGAAATACTCAAAATTGATTCTTTTCCATTTCTCGCCATTATTCTATCAGCCACTTCTTTTTGAACTACAAAAGTTAAAGATTTGGGAGGATTTTCTGATTCTAAAACTTTTTTAAATAAAGCGCCGGTTATGTAGTAGGGTATGTTTCCCACCAGCTTAAAATTGTCAAAGGGCGTCTTTTGGGACCGGGGCATTTCAAAGACGCCCTTTGACAATTTTAAAATATCGCCAGTAATTATTTGCAATTTATCCTCTGTAATCTCGCGTTCAAACTTTTGTTGCAAAAACTCCACCATCCTCTCGTCTTTTTCTATCGCAATAACCTTTTTTGCTCTCTCAAGTAATAATCCGGTGAGGGCCCCCTCCCCCGGGCCGACTTCTATCACTACATCTTTTTTATCAATTTGCGCAAAATCAGCAATTTTTTTCAAAATGCCCATATCTCTTAAAAAATTTTGCCCTAATGATTTTTTTGCTCTCATCCCGTTAGAGTTTTTGAATAATTTGTTAATATGTATAATATATTTATTAATATAATAGATTTCTATCACTTTAGATAGTATGGAAAACTCTAACGGGATATGATCAATAATTTTAAGTCCTATCTAGAAAGTATAAAAATTACGCCGATTAGTTGGTTAATCGGAATATCGGGGGTTCTTTTAGTTCGTTTTTTCCTCGAATCTCTTTCTAGTCAAACTTCGAGCGGATTTTTTGCTTCAGACGCATCGACTCTTTTGCATTATTATTTGTTTTTCGTTGCTTCTTTTTTAATTTTTCTAATTATTTTTGAAAAACTTGTTCCGAATTGGAAAAATGTTGCTCCACAATTTGTTGTGGTATCGTCGGCAATTATTTTTGTTGCGCCGATTATTGACTGGATTCTCGGAAGAGGACAAAAAATAACGATGACTTATCTACTTGATTCCCCCAAAGAAATGCTTCATTCTTTGCTCACTTTTTTTGGTCCAAATATTTACGCTGGAATTACAATTGGTATGAGAATCGAGGTTGCGTTGGCCATTTTAGGTTTAGGCTTTTTTGTTTATTTTCTTAGAAAAAGCTTAAAATGGGCCGTTTTTTCTGCTTTTGTTATTTACCTTTTAGCTTTTGTTTTTGTGTCATTACCAAGTTTTTTGAATTTGATTTTTGGTCAGATTGCTAATACAAATTATTTTAATCAGCCATTATTTTTTATTCAAAATTCCATAGAAAATTCAGCAACAATATTAAATAACATTCATAGTTCCCTACAATATTCTTCTACTGTTCGCTTATTTGAAATCGCTTTCAATTTCTTAATGGGCAAGATTTTATTTTTGATATTAATCGGTAGTGTCTTTGTTTGGTTTCGTTCAAATTTTAAAGAAAAGTTTAATGCTATTATTAAAAATTCTCGTCCAGAAAGAGTGATGCATTATTTGCTGATGATTTTTTTGGGACTTTTCGCCGCTTACACAATTTTCCCCAATGTTAGTTTTAATTGGAACGACTCACTCTCACTCCTCGTTCTTTGCCTTTCTTTTTATTTTTCTTGGATGTTTGCTGTTTGTACCAACGATATTGTTGATGAAGAAATAGACGCCATCTCTGATCCCGCTCGACCGCTTATCGCCAATTCTTTAAACAAAGAAGATATGAAAGAGGCCTCCTATCTTTTTTTGGCGGCTACTATTATTTCCGGATTTTTGGCCGGTTACACCGCTCTTTTCTTTGTCCTTGCTTTTACAGCCCTTTACTATATCTATAGCGTGCCTCCAACTAGATATAAAATCATTCCTTTTTTCTCCTCATTTATTATTGGTCTTTGCTGTTTAACCGCTGTTTTGGCCGGGTTCTTCCTTCTCTCCCCCCTCAAATACGTTGCAATTTTCCCTCCTCAGTTGGCCCTAGCTGTAGTCGTCATCTTTTCATTATTGGCTAATGTGAGGGATATGAAAGATATTGAAGGAGATAAAAAAGTCGGCATAAAAACAGTGCCCATAATATTTGGCGATGTTTGGGGGCCGAAAGTCGTTGGTATTTTTGCAGGCCTTGCTTTTATTTTGGTGCCGATTTTTTCAAGCATCTACATTTTATTTATAACTGCAATTCCAGCCGCTCTCGCCTCTTTTTATTACATAAACAAAAAACCTTACTCAGAAAAACCAATATTTGTAATTTATATCTTTTTTATACTTGTCAGCATTTTACTTTTGGTGGTTTAAAACTCAATGTGGAGGATGGGCTTGTGTTTGGGGGTATAGTCTAGAAACTCGTGTTCTAAAAACTCGTCTGGTATTTCCAAAACAAATTCAGAAGGAATGTTTGAACCCCGACTGCCAAATATAGTGCGAGTTTGAGCGTATGATAGAAATAGTTTTTTCTTGGCGCGGGTGATGGCGACATAAAAAAGTCTGCGCTCTTCTTCAGCATCTTCTTCGCTAGTATTATCGTCATCTTTATTGTGAGGGAAAAGACCTTCTTCGAGTCCGGTAACAAAGACATAAGCAAATTCAAGTCCTTTGCTGGCGTGCACCGTCATAAGGCGAGCCCCCTCTTTCTCGGGCTTTTCGCTATCTTGATCTGAAGCGAGCGATGTATCTTCTAAGAGTTTTTCTACTCCCCCTTCCCAACTATTCCTCTCTCCATTGTCTGCAAACATTTTATCGTAACGCGTTGCTAGCGCCGCCAATTCTTTTATGTTTTCTATTCTCTCCACCCCTTCTTCTGTTTTTTCTAGATTTGTATTTAGTCCCACCTCTTCGGCTATGTATAAAATAGTTTTTGATGGAGGATTTTGCAAAGCAAAATTTTTGATTCTTCGCAAAAGTTCTCTAAAATTATTCATCTTAATTTTCATTCCGGCCGGCAATGACCCTTCTTTTCCTTCCACTATTTTTAAAAGAGTAGTTTTGCCTATACCTCGTGGCGGAACATTTATTATTCTCTTCAAATCTGAAACACTGTCTGGGTTTAAACAAAATCGGAGGAACGCCAAAATATCTTTTATTTCTTTTCTTTCAAAAAATCTAGTACCAAGTACTTGATAAGGGATATTGCCTCTCAAAAATTCCTCCTCTAAAACACGTGATTGGAAATTGGCCCTATAAAGAACGGCAATTTCAGAAAGATTTACACCTCTTTTTTGCAACTTTTTTATTTTTTCAACTACAAACTGGGCCTCGTGATTTTCCGTTAAGGCCTCAAAGGTTCCCACTTTTTCTCCAACGGCATTTCTTGTCACCAAAATTTTTTCTCTTCTAAATTTATTTTTTTCTATAATTTTATTTGCCACCGCCAAAATGGTTTGAGTGGAACGATAATTTTCTTCCAATACAACAAGCTTCGCATTTTTATAATCTTTTTCGAAATTTAAAATATTTTTTATATTAGCCCCCCGCCAACTGTAGATGTTTTGATCTATATCCCCCACGGCGCAGATGTTTTGATGCTCGTGAGCGATGGCCTCGGCGATCTGGTATTGTACTTTGTTAGTGTCTTGATATTCATCAATATGAATATATTTCCATTTTTCAGAATAAATTTTTTTAATTTCTTCTTTCTGTAAAAGTTTGGCAGAAACCAAAAGCAAATCATCAAAGTCTAGTGCATTTTCTTTCCTCAAATTTATCTCATAATCTTGCCAAACTTTGGCCACAATCCCACCAAAATACTCACTGCCTGCGGTGGCAAAATAGTCTTCGGCTGTAACAAAATTGCCCTTTTCTCGAGAAATAATAGATAGTATTTTGCCCGGATCAAACTGCTTAGTGTCATATCCGTTTTTTACCAAAGCCGCTTTCACGATTCTTTTCGAATCTTCTCTGTCGTAAATACTAAAATATTTTTTAACCCCCGCTTCTTTAAAATTTTCTTTTATAATATAAGCTCCCAATCCATGAAAAGTAGCAACAAACGGTTTTCCCAGCATTGAAACTGGCCTATTAACCTCTAAGCTCATAGCTAATAGCTTCTCTATCCTCTCCCCCATCTCTTTGGCTGCTTTATTGGTA
>Ga0172369_10010016_pt1 | contig 10384 bp, 9 predicted proteins | sample LakKiv25m_FD_114539 | JGI IMG/M metagenome (GOLD analysis project Ga0172369, IMG submission 114539) | Freshwater microbial communities from Kabuno Bay, South-Kivu, Congo - kab_022012_11.25m | ecosystem: Environmental > Aquatic > Freshwater > Lake | place: Democratic Republic of the Congo...
ATGCATTCCCACGCTGGAGCGTGGGAACGAGATAAAAGTTGAAATCCGTCTTTCGTTCGGAATATCGCCATGCGGACAGTATAGTATGCATTCCCACGCTGGAGCGTGGGAACGAGATAAAAGCGTATTAACAGGGATGAAGGGGGTAAATTCACAGTAATTAAGTAATTTAGTGAATATTACTTTATTACTTCATCCACTGTAAATATGTTTGCTTTTCTCTGTGATACTCTGTGTTCTCTGTGTCTCTGTGGTGAATGTTTTTTGTTTGCTTTTGCTTTTACCAAAGTCCAAAGTCTAAAGTCCAAAGTCTATTTTAAAGTCATCGCGTATTTAACCGCATTCAAACCGTAATTACGGCGGACGGTATCGACGGAGAGGGAGATGCGTTCTTTTTTCAGGTTTTCCCAGAAGGAAATCTGACGGTGATAAGGCGTAACCGCTAATTCGATTTTAACCGAGTCGAGGGCGGTGCGCCGTTTCCATAATTCCTGCAGAAGGAAAAGCGAGGCTTTGACCAATTCCACTTCATCGCGGGTGAAGGCAAGTTTGAGGCTGCGGGAAATAGTGACATCGTCGGTGTATTTTAGGCTAAGGTAAAGGTTATCCGCCTGCAGGTCTTGCCGGATGATTTCTGTGGTCATTGAAGTAATTAGCCGCATAACTTCATTTTCCGGATCATAAGCATTTTGTTGGAAACGGTGAAAACGCCATAACCGGGAAGGTTTTCCGGAATGAGAAGTATATTGCTCGGGTACTTCCGTGGAAAGCAGTTTTAACAGGCGGGAAGTGTCTTGCCCGAAAAGCTGTTTCAACACCGGGCGGGGAATGTTTAACAGATCGCCGATGTTATGCGCGCCTAAATCCTGAAGAATATGTGTCCGGCTGCGCAGGAAAGGGATGATTTTCAGGGGCAGGGTATTCATAAAAGCCGTTTCTTTTCCGGCGGCGAGGCGGTTTATGCTATTTACCGGAGCCGTGCGGGCGGCCATTTCCGCGAGGAAACCGGTGTCAGCCCAGCCGGCGCGGAATTGCCAATTCTTTACAATGGAAGTGATGATCTCAATTGCTTCGATGACCGGGAGTTTTTCAATCGGGCAATGGCTGGTATCCAGCAGGAATTCGCCGGTTTTGATTTCGGCGGCGGTATAGGCGATTTCGCAGAATTCTTCGGCATAACGGCGGGAATAATCTTGATAACGGGCGATATTACCGGGGATGATGGGTAAGTCGGGGGCTTTTTCCTGCGCATAGGCTTGGGAGACGCCGGGTTTGACGCTGGTATTACGGGGGAAAGCCGGTGACAGACCGATGATAGTTTTTCCATTGGACACGGCGAAGGCGGTGCGGTTCAGCGCCGGATTCAGTTCGGTTTCCACGGCAGCGTAGAAATTGGGTAGTATTATATAAAGTAGGGACATCGAAAAGCAGGAATTAGGATTTGGGATTTGGGATTTAGGGAAAAGCAAAAGCAAAAATAAAAGCACATATAAAAGCTTCACCACAGAGAGATACAGATAACACAGAGTTTCACAGAGAAAAGCAAATCCACTTAATCCGCTTAATCTGCTATAAACCTTGTTTTAAATAGCCATAATAGCCTTAATAGCCAGTGAATCTAATTACTTTATTACTTAATTCACTGTGAATCGTTTCTCCAGCAGCAAGCAGCAAATATGTCTGTTCAGATGTTCAGTATAAATATAGTGAACAATTGTGTATTTGTCAAGTATTTTTTGAAAAAAAGGCATTTTTCTGCGAAAATTTTTACAGGAGGAATAGAAGACCGGACGAAGTAATTATTTCAAATGAAAAAAAGATAATAAGCTTGTTGTTTTTATTTGCTTTTTTGTAAAATATTGCTAATATATTGGCATTAAGACGGAGCTGTTTTAAGAACATAAAAATTCAATTGTTTGGGGTCATTCTTAAAAGTATTATTTAACCACAACTAACAATGGAGTTTGTATGAAAAGATTTTTCGCGTTTGCCGGCACTTTGTTTCTGCTGCAGAATTTACTATGCGCAGCGGGAGATTCACCGCTTCTTTTCGATGTTCAAACCGAAAAGCGTATTCAGGGAATTTACTTGATTGGGGAGAATGAGGATTTTATCCTGATAACGAACAAATCAAGAATTTATGTTTATAACGCGAACAGCGGTAAATTAATTTGGGAAGACAAAGTACCCAATTATACCGATGAGGGGATAGAATTAATTTGGAATGAAAACCGCTATATAGTTTCGATGAAAAAGGGAATGCGCTGTTATGATGTGGCCAATGGAAAAGTGTTGTGGGAAACTAAGACTGATTTTAAAATGAGCGCTTATAATAAATACTTTAATTTCAAAACCGGTTTTGTTTTATCTTTTGGCAATGTATTAATGGGATTTAATCCCAATACCGGTGAAATCAAGTGGCAGAGTGACGGGCTGGACTGGAACGGCGATTTGTATAAAGAAGATATATCGACTATTTGGAGTGTGGAACAAGAGTATGGCGGTCGGTTATTAGTTTTAGGTGATAAAGTAACTCAGTTGATCGATGCGGAGACCGGGAAGATGTTAGGAAAGGTCGAGATCAATTATAATCCGAAAAATCCGGATCCGGTCTCTTTCATCGGCGATAATGCTGTCGCTTTATTTGGAAAAGATTGGACGAAATCGCTGGATTTACGCAGCGGGAAAGAATTATGGGCGGTGGAAGAAGAAGTCAATCCTAAAAAAGGCTATTTGACTTTCGAACATCAAGGAGGTCATTACGCTTTATTTGGCTTTGCCAAAACAATGATGTTGTTAAATTTGGATAAAGGTGAAAGAATGTGGGAGACGGGGGAGGAGATAGCCGTCAATATCGACGCAATGCATCTTTATGATGACGGGACTTTATTAGCGGTGGGGACGAAAAATCGTTTTAAACCGATGACTTTAGCCGGCACCAACGCTTGGGCGGTCGGACTTGATTTCGCTACCGGCAAGATGAAATACAAGACTTTAATCGGGGCAAACAAGTTGACTTCCCAGAAGACGCGAATCCCCATCATCGGACTTAATATCGATAATCGCAGCGCGGTGGTGCACGCTATTTTCGATTATCCCAATGGTACATTGTTCTATTTCTTCGCGCAAAAACCACGGATGATTGGAACGGACGGTGAGCCCGGTGAAGCGGGCGTTTGTGAAGGAGTGATTTTGATGGATCCTAAGACCGGAGTGGTCAAATACCGCACGAATTTGACGCTGTATGATGTGTGGGAAGACGATTTGAATAAAGCTAACGATAAAGGGCCGCAGGTGACGCCGTTTCCCGGCAATTACGATGATTTGGGGGAAACGCCGGAATTGAAGATAATCGGCGATTACGGGTATTTGAACGCCAATAATACTATTGTCAAGGTGGAATTATCCACGGGGAAGACTATCTGGTCGGGACCGGAATTGGGATTCGTCAGTTATTTTACCGTTGATAAAGGCCGCGTTTTCGGAGAATTGGGATACAGCAGATGGACTTATTCCTATGATTTGAAAGGGCCTAAAGCGGACGATGTGGTTTACAAATCCAAGCGTAACGGATATTTTATTTTGGATGAAGCCACCGGGAAAGAGGTTTGGAAGATCGATGACTTGAAAACACCGCTGGATTTATTCCTTAATGAATATTATCCGGATAAAGGGATATTGTTATTGTGTGACGGGCAATCCTTAAAATGCCTGGATATTCAGAAGGGTTCCTACAGATGGGAACTTGATTTAAAGAAACAATTGATGGGCGCTATAACCGCCGATGAAGGAGTCGCTTTTATTTTGCAGGCGGTTTCCAAAGAATTCTATTCCGGTTATAACTACTATTCCGTTACCACTACTAAGACTTACGATATTTCTTTTGAACACGGAGTATTTCCTCAGCCGGATGGTAATCTTTTAGTGATAGGTTCGATGGGGCCGGCGTTAGTTAATATGGAAGGTAAAATAATGTGGAAGACGGAATGGGATTGGAATCCGAAGAAGATCAATTTTGTGCCGCATATTACCGAAAAGGGGATCGTATATCAGTACAAGAAGAACTTGACTTATATTTCCCTTAAAGATGGGAAAAATATTTGGGAAGTCAAAGCTGATAAGGCGAAAGATGCTGAGATATTCCTCGATACTAATTCCAAAAGGCTGTTCCTAATTGAAGACAATAATAATATCCGAGCTTATAAGTTGTAAAAGGTATCGTGAATTAGTATTTCGCTATGGTAAATGGTACCCCGCCGGGACTTTCCTGCGGGGTTTTTTTTGGAAAAAGTGTTCAGGTGAGCAAGTGTGCAAGTGTGCAAGTGAAAAACAGCTGGAAATCAAAGTATTAATTATACTGTTTCTAAAAAGTTTTTTCGCATGTTTAGGTAGGGATAGAACAGTGTTCTGTCCCTACAATCAGAAAATATTAATCAGAACTGGTATAGATCTGAATAATGGAATTAGCATTCTGAGATAACATTAAAGATGGGAAAGGGTATAAGATAATTTGATAATATGGTGGAAAATTAGTATTATATAAAGTTAAAATAAGACCGGTATCTTCACGCTGAAACATAGAAATATTAATTAAATCGTTACTCTTCTTATAATTTAAACGGATTTATTAATGAAAAATGGTGAAATGATAATGGTAACGGGGGGAGCGGGGCAGATCGGTACGGAATTGATTGCGTCTTTGCGGAAAAAGTATGGCGCTGACCGAGTGTTAGCTACCGACTGCCGGGCTGAAGTTCCAGCGAGTTTGAAAGATGACGGATGGTTTTTACAATTGGATGTGATGGATAAGAATAATATGGAAGCGGCGGTTAAAAAATACGGGATAACGCAAATTTATCATTTGGCGGCGTTATTATCCGCTACCGGGGAGAAGAATCCGCAGCTATGCTGGCAAATTAATATTGGCGGGATGTTGAATGCTTTGGAATTGGGGGTACAGTATAAGATGGACCGACTATTCATCCCCAGTTCGATCGCGGTGTGGGGAGTGGGAGTGCCTTTGGAAAGTACCCCGCAGGAGACGGTATTAAAGCCGACCACGATGTACGGAGTGACTAAAGTGGCGGGGGAATTATTGATCGATTACTATTTCCGCAAGTTCGGATTGGATGCTCGGGGAGTGCGCTATCCCGGCATCATCTCGGCGGAAGCTTTGCCGGGCGGAGGGACGACGGATTACGCGGTGGCGATCTATTATGATGCGGTGGCGAAAGGGCATTATACTTGTTTTGTCAAGGAAAGTACGCGTTTGCCGATGATGTATATGCCTGATTGTCTGAAGGCGGCGTTGGATTTGATGGAAGCGCCGGTTAGCAATTTAAAACATCACGGAGATTACAATCTTGCTTCCTTAAGCTTCACTGTGAAAGAATTGGCGGATTCGATCAGAAAATATATTCCCAATTTCACCGTAGATTATGCGCCGGATCACCGGCAGGCGATAGCCGACAGCTGGCCGGATACGGTTGATGACAGCTGTGCCCGCAAAGAATGGGGCTGGCAACCGGAATGGAACCTGGATATGATGACTAAGGATATGCTGGAAAAACTGGGGAAAAGGCATAAGGATGGGAAGCTGTATCCCCTCAATGGCTGATGGCTGGTAGCTGGTGGCAAATAGTAGATGGTGGATGGTGGATGGTGGATGGTTGATAGTTAATTATATAGGTCAATACTAATTGCGAAAACTCAAAACTCAAAACTTAAACTCAAAACAAATATGTTATGGCAGACAGTTAAATTTTTCAGTTCCAATGTGTATCTTTGGATCTGGGTGATCAGCGCCGCGGCATTTTTCAGTTTGTGCCGCCGGAAAAAGTGGATTATCTTCACAGGAGTGGGATTGTACGCACTGTTTTGGATAGCGGGCTGCAGGTTCTTTGCAGAAGCGCTGTTGAGACCGCTGGAATATCAATATCCGGCGCCTGACATTGAAGAATTGAAAGCTGAAGGGGTGATGGAAGTGATGATTTTAGGGGGAGGGGCTTATACAGAAAGTGGAAGTGAGATGGCTTGCCGGCATTTGACGGAATCGTCCTCGATGAGAATGCTGGGAGGATTGGAAATTGCCACGAAGTTAGGCGAAAATGCCAGGATTATCTGCACCGGCGGGGGAATGGGAATTCCGGAAGCGGAATATATGAAGGAGATGATACAGGTTCTACAGCCGTATCGAGTAGTTTTTGCGGATAATGAAGCTCGCCGGACAGTGGAACACGCTAAAACCGCGGTGAAGTATCTGAAAAATAATAAATTTGTTCTGGTGACAACGGCTTACCACATCCCGCGTAGTATGAAGGCTTTTGCCAGTTCCGGGTATGAACCGGTGCCTTATCCGGTGGATTATCAATTCGATGCGCCCAAGACAGCTATGGGATTTTTTCCCAGTACGGAAGTATTGTATTTGACCTACAAAGCGGTGCATGAGTATTGGGCGATGATAATTTTTATGATTAGCGATAGCAGAAAGTAGCTGCGAGTTTTGAGATGCGAGATGCGAGAAAAACTGGCTTTGGACTCTAGACTTTAGGTTTCGGGAAAAGTAAAAACACTTATACAAAGGACTCAAATTTGACGGAAATCTTTGATATAACACTTCAAGATGATAAAACATTGAATCAATCTTTACCATATATGGAACCTGTGAAAGAACCATCGAAAAATCTGCGGGTGATTACTTTCGGCACTTTCGACCTTTTCCATATCGGACATTTGCGGATATTGGAAAGAGCCAAAATGTTGGGTAATTATTTGATTGTGGGCGTATCCAGCGACCAATTGAATTTTAGCAAGAAGGGCCGGTATCCGATTTATCGGGAACGCGACCGGATGGATATTATCCGTTCCATTAGATATGTCGATGAGATTTTCGTAGAGGAATCTTTGGAAAAGAAAGGTGAATACATCCGACAGTATAAAGCGGACATATTAGTTATGGGCAACGATTGGGAAGGCCGCTTCGATGAATTCAAATCTCTGTGTGAAGTCGTTTATTTGTCTAGGACTCCCAGCGTCTCCACTACGGAAATTATTGAACAGATTGTCTATCTGGATAATCATTGAGGGAAGCTGCATTGTCATTCGATGCAGGGGAACAATTATCATAGTATTAGGTATTATACTAATGCTAAAAAGTTTTTTCGCATGTTTTGCGTAGGGGCTTGATTAATCAAGCCCCTACATCGGAAATTATTTTTTAAAACTGGTATAATAAATTCATAGGTAAAGCCGATTTGACGATAGTGCATAGCGGGAGTCTATTATTGTAAGGGGCGTTCAATTGAACGCCCTTACTGATAGTATCTATAGAGGAAATCGGAAAATACCTCAGCTTATGGTGTCGAATCTCCGTAGTCGACACCACATTTTTATCGTTTAGTCATCGACACAAGTAATTAATATAAAAAGCACATACTAAAATTCCGCAGTCCACCAACATAGGGCAAAAACTTATCCGCAGCGGAATCATCAGTCTGATTGCACTGGCGGTTTCCACAGCTTTTGGCTTTTTTATTATGCCAATCCTGATCGACCATCTGGGTAACCGAACCTACGGTATCTGGGTGCTGATCGGGACCTTGCTGGGTTATTTTGGGATGCTGGACATAGGGCTTTCCCGCGCGGTAATGAGGTTTGTTTCGCAAGCGTTAGGTAAAAATGACCGGGCGGAAGCGGATGAATGGATTAACGCGGGATTTTTTACTTTTTTAGCGCTGTCGCTGGTCGGAATCGCGGCAAGTTTTGTTATTTGGTTTGTGGTGGGGCAGATAATTTCGGACCCGGCTGAAGCGGAAATGCTGCGAAACGCTTGTTTCATCGCCGCTTTTGCGTTTTCCTTAAGTCTGCCTTCGCTGTGTTTTCAGGGCGTAATTTCCGCGCATATCCGCCAAGATGTTATCCAGTACATTCAGATAGGAACAACTGTCTTCCGGTCTACGGGAATTTTATTAGTGATTTATTTCGGCGGGGGACTGCTTTTTCTGGTGATGGTGGCGGCTTGCGCTACTTTATTAAACAGCTTAATCGTTTTCCTGATGGCTTATCGGGTTCATGGGCAAATGCATATCAATATTCATCTGATAGGAAAACTCAACTACAAAACATTTATTCAATATGCGATGTCCACTTTTATTTCGCAGATTGCCGATATCTTACGCTTTAAAACTAATCCGTTGATTATCGCTCCGGTATTGGGCTTAGCGGCGATAACTCCTTTCTCCATTGCGGAGCAGGTAAATAATTTGGTGGGGGGGATTTGTGCGGGGGTGCTAAATAATCTGACTCCGGGATTCAGCGGTTTGGAAGGAGAAGGCGGCGTCGAAGGGAATACGGCTTTGCGGCGAGGTTATTTCTTTTCCTACAAAATATCCTGTTATATCGGAGTTTTCGTAGTCGGTATGGCGCTGATGCTGTCGCACGCGTTCATCCTGCGGTGGATGGGACCGGAACACGGAAAGGTCTATCTCATCGCTAACATTATGTTAATTGGCTCGGTCTTTGCGATTATTCAAATGCCGACGATTTGCTTACTTTTCAGTATCTCCAAACAGACTTTCTACGCTTACAGTAATTGGCTGCAGGCAGGCGCGACCATTGTTCTTGTCATTATATTAATTCATTCGCTGGGATTACTGGGAGTGGCGATTGCCATAGCTGTCATATCGTTTTTAGTTAAGTTGTTCGTCCAGCCGTTCGGAGCGGCGTCGGTATTCGGTATGTCGATTTTGCGGTATCATTGGCAGCATACTTTACCCAATATATCGATACCGGCAATATTTCTGATAGTTTTCTATTATCTGGCGAAAGATTATATTGTGCCAGATTATGTCAATATAGTTATTACCGCCGGCATCGGCGGGATTTTGTTCTTCCCCGTAGTCTTCTTTTTAGGTTTTAATAAATCCGAACGCGCTTTCCTCCGGAAGTGCATTCTTCCTGCGGGGAGTAAAACCGAATAATCAAAGATAGATGTGAAACCATTGCTAAAACAGTTATTAAAGGCTTTTACGGTTTGGGCGCTGCGGATATTGGATTATCTAGTTCCCAAGGATAATCGTATGGTACTTCTTAGTACCGGCAATTATGGGAACACTAAGGCAATCTACGATTATATCAGATCGCACGATTGCGGGCTGCAGGCGTATTGCTATGGATCAGTTAATCCTGAAACACAGGCGGATGACCATCTGATTAAAAATTTCTATAATATAAGTTCATTATGGAAGGCGCTTCGAGCGAAAACCGTCATCAGCACTCACACATCGAATTTTTATCTATCCTCCAATAAATTATGTATTGAGACTTGGCACGGAGTCGCTTTGAAAGGTCAGATGCTCACAGAGAAGAATATGGAGGAAAAGAGTATCAGAAAAGCCAGAAAACTATGGACAAAACATATCGACATTTTTATCGCGCCTTCGAAAGAAGCCGCTTATCGGATGTGCGTATCGTATATGATCGATCCAAGAAAGATTTTTTACTGTGGTCAAGCGCGAAACGATGTGCTATTCCGGGAGAAGCGGGATATAGCAAAAGTATGCGCTAAATTAGGTTTGCCTGAATGTAAAAAACTTATTTTGTATTGCCCAACTTACCGCAGGAAAGATTCCATTCATTATTTTCCTTTTTCCGATATGGACTATGAAGATTTTAGTCGGCTGCTTGTAAAAAACGATGCATTTATTCTGCTGCGCAGTCATAATATGGCTGCCGGAGTGGCAGGCGCGGAAAATAATTCCCGGATTTTTTGTGCCGATCGGGAAGTATGGCCGGATGTAAATGAACTTCTTCCGCATATAGATATGCTTATTACGGATTATTCTTCGATATATTATGATTATTTGATCCTTGACCGTCCGATAATATTCATCCCTTATGATTTGGCTCAGTATGAGCAGGAGTGCGGATTAGTGGTCGATGATTATGATTGGTGGACTCCGGGAGATAAGGTACAAGATTACGCCGGATTCAAGCAGTCGGTATTGCAGGGATTGACAGGAGTCGATAGTTATATGGAGGCGCGGCAAACGATTGACCGGGTTATCAATTATTACCAGGACGGCGACTCCTGTAAGAAAACAGTTGAAATGATTAAGCAGCGATTGGGGATTAGGGAATAGCGAAGAGCGAAAGTGGTGAGGTGTACTGTTTTTCAAGGTTAGTTCGATTGCGTCATTGCGAAAGGCTGAAAGCCTTGAAGCAATCCCCTGTTTATAATTCTTCGCGACTTTAGATAACTTAACCTGCCTTATTCATAAAATTGTAAAATTATAGAATCCTTCATTGCATTTTGTATTTGTAGGGACGAGACCCTGTCTCGTCCGATTTTTGGACGAGGCGTTGCCTCGTCCCTACAATAAGAATC
>Ga0172369_10010017_pt1 | contig 10383 bp, 9 predicted proteins | sample LakKiv25m_FD_114539 | JGI IMG/M metagenome (GOLD analysis project Ga0172369, IMG submission 114539) | Freshwater microbial communities from Kabuno Bay, South-Kivu, Congo - kab_022012_11.25m | ecosystem: Environmental > Aquatic > Freshwater > Lake | place: Democratic Republic of the Congo...
GCGGCGACGTCCTGGACCTGCGTGTCGTTTTTTGGATTGAAATCTTTCGGAAGCTTCACAGCAACGGGCGCCGAGCGGACCAAGAGGCGACCGCCGTCTACCGTGTCCTCGACGATGTGTGTGGTGGAACGCAGGACTTTTTCGCCGGACAAAATGGCCGATTTGACGGCGTGCTTGCCGACGAAAGCGCGGTGGCCGGCTTCGTCCAAAAGGCTCAAATCCGCCGGGTGGACGTTCACGCCCAAGAATGCCTTGACCAACTCCTGGGAGGCGATGCTCATGTAGCCGCAGTACGCCACGACGTCCGGCTGGTATGGCCGCAACAGCTTGACGGTTTCCCGGTCGAATTCGCCGCGCACGCTCAAATCGGCTTTCTTGAGCTTTTTCTGCCGGTAGAACGCATCGATGTCGTTCTGTTCGTAATCGATGCCGTATTGCTTGGCAATGCTTTCGGCTTGGCTTTCCGGGTTGTCCGTCAGCACGCACACGACTTTGTAGGCCTTGCCGTGCGCCGGGTTTTGCAGGATCTTGACGAGGTTCGATCCGGAGCCGGACATCAACGCCGCCACGCGCATGGGCGTAGCTTGGGAAAAAAGCGGATGCCGCTTTGGAAGGCGCGCCGGTAGCATATGCCATATATGGCTTTGCGGGTATTAATCAAATTACATGCCCGCCCAATTGCTCGATGGAAAGGTTCTTGCCCAGAAAATCCGCGCCCAGCTGGCCGATGATGCCGCGCTTTTGGCCAAAAAGGCGGGTCGGCCGCCCGGACTTGCCGCCGTGCTGGTCGGCGAGGACCCCGCCAGCCAGCTGTACGTCTCCAAGAAGCACCAGGCCTGCCAGGAAGCCGGATTCCATTCCGAACTCATCCAGCTTTCCGCAACCATTTCGCAGGATGAATTGCTCAAGAAGGTCCGCGATTTGAACCGCGCCGCCGCAATCGATGGCATCCTGGTGCAGATGCCCCTGCCGCAAGGTCTGGACGAGCAGGTCGTGATGGACGCCATCGCTCCGGAAAAAGACGTGGACGGCCTGCATCCGGTCAACCAAGGCAAGCTCATGCTGGGTCTTGACGGCTTCGTGCCGGCCACGCCCAAAGGCGTCATGCGCTTGTTGGAACACGCTGGCGTCAAGTTGGCGGGCAAGCATGCCGTCGTGGTGGGCCGAAGCAACATCGTGGGCAAGCCCTTGGCGTTGTTGCTGTTGCAGCAGAACGCCACGGTCACCATCTGCCATTCCAAGACGAAGAACCTTAAAAAGATCACGTCGCAGGCCGATGTCCTAGTCGCCGCGGTCGGAAAAGCCGGCCTCATTTCGGCTGAGCACGTCAAGGGCGGCGCCGTCGTCATCGACGTCGGCACGACACGCACGGGGGGCAAGTTGCGCGGTGACGTGGACTTTGCATTAGTTAAGGAAAAGGCCTCTTGGATTACTCCCGTTCCGGGTGGCGTGGGGCCCATGACCATCGCCATGCTGCTGGAAAACACGCTGGAGTCCTTCCGCAAACGCGGCGGCCCATGAGCCAACTCCCCTGCCACAATCGCAATGTGTATATTTCTTTCCTGACTTTGGTTGTTGTACGCCTTATGACTTTCCTCGTCTTTACCGTCGACGTCGACCGCGACGCGGCCTGGCCGCAGAACGGCTCGTCGGCGGCCGGTACGCGGCACCGCTTGGCGCCTTCGTTCGACTCGTCCCGCAAGGGCTTCCTCTCGTTGCTGCAGACGGTCAATAATTTGGACATTCCCACCACGTTTTTCTTCGAGGCCGCCACGGCGTTGGAACTGGAACCCGTCACCCTCAAAGGGCACGAAGTGGCCTGCCATGGTCTGGACCATGAGGATTTCACCGGCAAGCACACCGACAAGCCGTTCACCCGCGTCGAGCGGCGCACGACCTTGCAGAACGCCATGACGTTGCTTGAGAACCGCTTCAACGTCGACATCGACGGCTTCCGCGCGCCGTATTTGGGCTGGGACTTGGACTTGTTGATGGCCATTGCCGAAACCGGTTTTTCGTATGACTCGTCCGTCGTCGCCGGCCACTTGAAGAACCCGCCTCTGCCTGAACTGTATCTGCCGGAGTGGAAGGACGCGACGGGGCAGAAGATGTCCGGCTACCTCTGGCCTTTGATGGAAGGAAAACGTGCCGTTTCGGAGTACGTGGACGCCGTGCGAAAATCCGTCGAGGCCCAAGAGCCGTACGTCGTGCTGGCCACGCATTCCTGGCATACGCATTGTTCCATCGAGCACGGAGAATTGCCGGAAGCGGAAAGCCGCCACAACGCGCTCAAGGTCCGCCAGCTTCTGGAAGGTCTGAAGGCCATTTCTGGCTTGGAATTCAGGTTGTGCCGCGACGTGGCCTTGCAAAACATTTAAGCCCCCAATAGGCACCAATACGACAACGTCTTTTTCAAAAAGCGGATGGCGTGACTTTGCGATGTTTGGAAAAGCGGTCGATGTGAGCGTCTTGGGGGGCATATGATTCCCCCCGTGAACCTCGGACGCATCCCCCCTCCATTGCGTGAACGGAAAATGATTGGAAAAGCGATCGATGTGAAGCGTGCGCTCGTCAGCGTCTATTCCAAGGAAGGCGTCGTCGACTTCTGCCGCCAATTGCAGGCGCTGGGCATCCAGATCCTCTCCACCGGCGGCACGTCCAAACTGCTGAAGGAAAACGGCATCGCCGTCACCGATGTGTCGGACTACACGGGTTTTTCTGAAATGTTGGGCGGCCGAGTCAAGACGCTGCATCCCAAAGTGCACGGCGGCATTTTGTACCGCCGCGACCAACCGCAAGACCGCGAAGCCGTTGCCAACGCCGGCATTTCCGGCATCGATTTGGTCGTCGTCAACCTCTATCCCTTCCAGCAGACCGTCGCCCGCAAAGGCGTCTCACTGGTCGAGGCCGTCGAGAACATCGACATTGGCGGTCCGGCCATGCTGCGATCGGCGGCCAAGAATTACGAGCACGTGGGCGTCGTTACGGATCCTGCCGACTATGCTGACGTCGCAGCCGAGCTTCAATCCACGCGCGGCCGCCTCTCGTACGATTTGCGTGAGAAACTCATGCTCAAGGCCTTTGAGCGTACGGCGGCGTACGACGCGGCCATCTCGGACTATTTCCAGAGCCTGCAAGGCCAGGCTTTCCCCAATTCCTTGACGCGCCAGCTGACGAAGGTGTCGGACTTGCGATACGGCGAAAACCCGCATCAGAAAGCCGCGCTTTATTCGTGGAAACCGGGCATCGCCCAAAGCACGATTTTGGCCGGCAAGGAAATGTCGTACAACAACTGGCTGGACGCTTATTCGGCCTTCCAGATTTCGCGCGAATTCGACCCGTCTTTGCCTGTGGCCGTCGTCATCAAGCACAACAATCCCTGCGGCGGAGCCGTCGATGCGCAGCAGCATGTTGCTCTTGAAAAAGCCCTCAAGACGGACGAGACGTCGGCTTTCGGCGGCGTCTACGCCTTCAACACGCCCGTGACGAAGGAAAGCGCGCATGTGCTGAAGGACTGGTTCGTCGAGGTCATCATCGCCAACGGTTACGAGGACGGCGCCGTCGAAATCCTCTCCGAGAAGAAGAACCGTCGCCTGCTGGACGCCTCCGCCGTGTGGGATGAGCCGGCCGGCATGGATTTGCGCAAGATTGGCGGCTCGGTCCTGGCCCAGGAATCCGATTCCCTGCTCTATCAGGAGCTGAAAGTCGTGACGCAACGCACGCCGACCGAGGCCGAAAAGGCCGATTTGGACCTCGCCTGGAAATTCTCTAAGCACGCCAAGTCCAATGCCATCATCTTTGCCAAGGACCGGCACGTCGTCGGCATCGGAGCGGGGCAGATGAGCCGCATCGACTCCGTCAAGATCGCCATCCGAAAAGCCGGAGAGGCCAAACTCTCCCTCGAAGGCGCCGTCATGGCGTCCGACGCATTCTTCCCGTTCGCCGACGGCATCGAGGCCGCCGCGAAAGCCGGCATCAAGGCCGTCATGCACCCCGGCGGCTCCCTGAAAGACGCCGACGTCATCAACGAGGCCGACAAATTGGGCTTGGCCATGATGTTCACCGGGATGAGGCATTTCAAGCACTGACGTCGTGGGCCTATTTTTATTCGTCGAATTACTCATTTTTTCATGTTTGAATTGGAAAAGCCGGCCCGTGTTGTTTCCCACGGCGGAGCCCGCTACTTTAGGACGCCCAGTGGAGTCCGGGTCTTTGTCCTTCCCGGTCACTCGGTTCCTTCTGAACATTTCATGGAAGAAAATTGGGATTCTTCAAAAATTGCAAATCGTGGCCGGACTCGGGGCGTCCGTCACGTCACGGGACTCAAGGACGGGACGCCCGTCAATCTGGTTGCCAAGGAACCTGAACGCGTATTCCAGCTCATGCAGTTGAACCCGGCGGGCAATTGGGCCTACGAACGAGGCAACCCCTACCGCCAAACCATTCCCCATGGCCGCTTGAATCACCCTGTCGTCGAAGCCATGGTCGATATGGAGGCCCGAATCCTAATTGGATTACTGCGCGCGGATAAGAAAGCCGAACGTCCCCTGGCTATCGTTCATCGTCCCGACGGCCGGCGTGAGTTGATTGTCCAGGCCGAATCCGGCCCTTTTACGCATGACCCGGAAAAATTGGCCGCGTGGAACGCGGACATCCGGGAATTCGCCCGGCGTGAAGGAATCCATCCGGTTGATTTTGAGAATAACGCCTTGCGTGATGAGTCAGGCGAGTACTTCGTTTCCGATGTGAATCGCTGGAAATGGCCCAAAGTAACCGATCGTTATTATCGGGCCCTCCGCGAGGCCCTTCGAGAGGAAATACGCCGGCGGCGCTGATTTCGTTGCCTGCATCAGCCATGCCCTTTTAAGCCTTGGGCGTCTAATATTGGCTTTAGGAACTAGTCGGTAGGGGGACTTGTAAGCCGTGTGCGGTATCATCGGCATCATGGGCCAGCAGAACGTCTCGTTCGACGTCTATAGAGGCCTCCTTGCCCTGCAGCACCGCGGCCAGGATTCCGCCGGCATCGCCTGTTTTGATAAAGTCCGCATCAACCTCAAGAAGGGCGTTGGGCACGTCTCGGAAGTCTTTTCCGACGCCAATCTGGCGTTGCTCAAGGGCAAGGCTGCGATTGGTCATGTGCGTTACGCCACGGCAGGCTCGACGCCCAAGCTTGACAGCCAGCCGTTCGTCGTGGACATTCCGCATGCCATCGCTTTTGCGCACAACGGCAACGCCATCAATTACTTGGACTGGCAGCACGCGTTTTCCGACCGCACCGAATCCTGCTGCGACACCGAAGTCCTGTTGCATTTGTTTTCCGAGAAACTCAACGGCGAGAAGCACCTGACCGTCGAGAAGGTGTTCGACGCCGTCCAGGCATTCATGAAGGAAGTCAACGGCTCGTACGCCATCGTGGCACTCGTCGAGAATTTGGGCATCCTGGCTTTTCGCGACCCGCATGCCAACCGGCCGTTGGCGTTGGGCCGCCGCGGCGCCGACGTCGCCTTTGCCTCGGAATCCGTCGCTTTTGACGCCATGGGTTTCGAATTGGTCCGCGACATCAAGGCCGGCGAAGCCGTCTTCGTCGAGTCGAACGGCACGATCCATGAGAAAGTCCTTTTGGCGAAAGCGTCGCGTCACTGCATGTTCGAATGGGTCTACTTCGCCCGACCCGACTCGCAACTGGAAGGAAAAAGCGTGTATGAAGTCCGCATCGCCCTGGGCAAGGAACTGGGCAAGGCCATGCAGAAGCAAGGAAGCTCGGCGGACGTCGTCGTGCCCGTTCCGGACACGTCGCGGCCCGCCGCGCTGGGGTTGGCCGAGCAGACGAAGATCCCGATGCAGGAAGGCCTCATCAAGAACCGCTACATCGGCCGCACGTTCATCATGCCGACGCAGGAAAGCCGCGAAAAAGCGATGAACGTCAAGCTCAACACCGTCACCCCGGTGGTCAAGGACAAAAACGTGCTGTTGGTGGATGACTCCATCGTGCGCGGCACCACGGCCAAGCGCATCGTCGGCGTGGTCAAGAAAGAGGCCAAATCGGTGCATCTGGCTTCAACCTGTCCGCCCATCAAGTATCCCTGTTTTTACGGAATCGATTTTCCCATCCAGTCCGAACTGGTCGCATTCCAGGAAAAGTCCGAAGAGGGCATCCGCAAGAAACTGGCCGCCGACGGCTTGACGTACCAATCATTGGAAGGACTCCGAAAAGCCATCGGGGTGCCCGGCTTGTGCACGGCGTGCCTGGACGGCGACTATCCGACGGATATTCCGGACGCCTTGCGCAACAAGCTGGAATCGGCCCGCTCCAGCGAACGAAAGAAGGTGGAACAGGAATATGCCTAAAGCAGTCCTGGTCGCCGCCATCGGCCGGGGTCATGCCTTGGCCAAGAAGTTCCATCAAAGCGGCGTCGAACTTCACAGCTTGATGCCGTTTCACAACCCCGGCATCGCCTCGTGTTCGCAGTCATTCGAGATCGGCAACATCAACGACCCCTCTGTCGTGGCGGCTTTTGCCGAAAAAGTCGATCCGGATTACGTCTTCGTGGCCGGGGATGACCCCATCGCGGCCGGAGCTGCGGATGCCGTGCAGGAAAAAGGGTATCCGGCCATCGCGCCCCTCAAGACGTGCGCGCGCCTGGAGTCCGATAAGGTCTTCGCGCGGCAGTTCATGAAGGAATACGTGCCGGATGGTTGTCCGGCTTTTGAGACGTTCACCGACGTCGAGGCGGCGGGGCAGTACATCGACGCCGTGCCGTTTGACGTCGTCATCAAGCCGGCCGGCTTGACGGGCGGAAAAGGCGTCAAGGTCCAGGGCGTCCAGTTGCGTACCAAGGCGGACGCCAAGGCCTACGTGGAAGAATCACTGCGGACGTACGCCGGCGGCGTCGTGGTCGAGGAAAAACTGGACGGCGAGGAATTCTCCCTCCACGCCTTCGTCGACGGGCATCATTTTGCCACCATGCCGCTGGTTCAGGACCACAAGACGGCATATGATGGCGACACAGGTCCCATGACGGGCGGCATGGGCACCTACACCTGCCCTGACGGCCGCCTTCCCTTTGTCACCGATGCCGATTACCAGAAGGCGCTGGGGATCGTCCAGCGCACCATCGACGGCATCCGCGAAAAGACGGGCCAGAAATTCAAGGGCATCCTCTACTCGCAGTTCATGCTCACGGCCAAAGGCCCGTACCTCATCGAGTACAATGCGCGTTTCGGCGATCCGGAAGCGATGAACCTCATGCCGTTGATGAAGACGAATTTTCACGACGTGTGCAAGGCCATAATCGATGAGGAGCTGGAGGGCTTCAAAGTCGAGTTCGAACCCCGCGCCTCCATCTGCAAGTACGTCGTGCCGAGCGGGTATCCGGACCGCAAGGACAAATTCGCCTATGCGTTTGACGAGGCCAAGTTGGGAGACGTCGAGCTGTATTATTCCGGCATCGAGAAGAAGCCCGATGGCACGCTTTGGACGACCGGCTCGCGGGCTTTTGGTTTGGTGTCTACCGACACGACGCTTCAGGGCGCGTACAACAAAGTTGAGTCCGTCATCTCGGGCCTGGATTTGCAGGGCTTCCGGTATCGCAAGGACATCGGTTCGGAAGCCGCCATCCAGCGGAAGATCGAGCGCATGCAACGCATCCGCCTGGGCACGGCGGCGGTCCGGAAAGAACAAGTCGCCCGGAATCCTTGAGCATCCCCGTGCCGTTTTGCCTGCTTTTTTTTCCATTTTGTCTTTTCATTTTTTCCCACTACTCCGTCCACGTTTTTTCCGCTTTCCTTTCCTGATTTTTCGGTCCGACTTTTTTTCGCCGTTTGCGCGGCTCCGGCTTCCGCTTAATTAAGGCTCCCCACTCCAGGCTGTGATGTTTGTCACAGTTTTGTTGTTTTTACTGAAAGGCTATTAAGCCGGCTCCGCAACCATGCATATTGCATTTCCTTTCGGGGGCGAAGGTGGGTGGGGAACATGATGGAGCTTCGGTACAAGGCAAAGAGTCCCAGCGAAACCGTTGACTTGACGGATGCGGTGGGCACGTCGGTGATCTCGAAGGACGGCGAGCGCATCGGCTCGATCGTGTCGTTTCATGCGGATCCGCGTACGCTGGTCATCGAGGGCATCAGCGTGAACCGCGGCTTCTTCGAGCCGTTGGAATACATCGGCCGCGAGTATTTCTACTCGGTTTCCGACCGCGGCGTGGTGCTTGAAGTCGCGCCCGTGACCGAACTGGTGGGGTTGTCCGTGTATGACGCGCGGGGCAAGCGCGTGGGCGAAGTCAGCATGGTGGAGCGGAAGAACACGTCGAACGAACTGGTCAACATCGAGGTCGACCGCGGCCTGTTCAAGCGCTCGATTTTGCTGCCGCGCGACACCATCAAGGACGTCGGCAAAGGCATCCTGCTCAACGTGACGGTGCGCGGCTGACGCCGTTCTTGCGATCGCTGCATTCACGACGCAATGAAGCGAAACTTTTTTCCTTTTCCTTTTTTTCCGGTTGTGAGCTTAGGCTTTTGAAAAATACGCTTTCATCGGCTCCCAATAGCTCTCGTGCCATCCTGGGCCGTACATCTTTTCCTGGCCGTCGGGAATATTGGAATGCGTCATGACCAGCTTCGTCCCGGCTTTGCCATCCTTGCCTTTGGTGGCGGATAATTCGATCTTCAATTGGGAGTCTTCCGCGTCGTCCGGAAATTCCGACGTCCGCCAGACCTGCACGATCTTCTTGCCCGGCACCAGCTCGATGTTCGAGCCTGTGATGTAGCCGTCCCATGCCGAAAACGACGCGCCGACTTTGGCCGTGATTTTGGCCGCCGCGCCTCCGGTCATTGCGGAATGGCCCTTGCTTGAAAGAAACGCGTCGTAAAGCTGTTGGGGCGTGACGCCGGGAAATTCGACGGTCTGCTTGAGGGTTGCGGTCTTCATTTTGGGTCTACCTCCCTTCGTTGGACGGTCTTCTTGATTTTCACGAGCGTGAATTGGGGTGGTTCAACCGCATCCGTGGGATGGAACTGGATGCCAATGGATGCGGAGGCATGGAATCGTTCCCTCTCTTTTCCATGAGGGGAAAAGAAAAAAACGCGGGGGTAAGGCACCAAGCCGGCGTTTTCGCGCAAAAGTCTCAGCTGGGTCCCGTGATTGTCTTGCGCCTGCAAATGCCTCGTTCAATGTTTGGGCCATTCGTGCGGCGCCCTTTTCCTGATCTTCTTGGCGTAAATTGATATGGACGAAGTAACCCCGTTTGCCATCGCCGGTGATTCTTACCGCCTCTCCGGGTTGTTGTCGCACCACTCGAGCGACCTCCTCGGCGAGCGTCCGTACGGTGTAGGGCTTTCGTGCCAGCCCTTCTCTCGGTGGAAGCTTTGCTGGTCCTTCGCGTTCAATCCGGTACTTTCGGCTCAGGCGTTCGGCGGGGAATTTCATGTCGTTCTCCTGGAACTGATGTGCCGGCGGTAATGCAATCTGCCGACGACTGCGATTATAGCAAACCTCGAAAGTCTTCCTAGACTTTCGAGCCGTTTGCTAGATAGTCGTCCACTACTATTTTTTCGGGAAACTTTCGTGGACGACTATAGATCAATACCGGTAATATAGGTAGTGGAAATCGGAGCGGCGCCCAAGAAGGGGTTGGCGTCAATACCTGGCCAGAATGGTGTCATGTCGGCGTGGATGGTAGCGTCCAGAAGATGTGGCTCCAAGCGGCCAGGCTGGAGGAAACAACAATACCGGTGCAGCCGATTCTTGGTTGGGCCAGGTGGAGTTTACCGGCCAGGCGGTTGGCTTCTTTGCGTTTCCAAATCAGCAGCGCGGCAACGCCGAATGCCATGAGCGTGGCGCCCATGAACTTGTGGGAAAAGCCATGGAAGTGGCCGTCTGGTTTGGGTGCTATGTACCAATAGTATGCCGGTTCGACGTCCATCCGTACGCTTGAAATGGCAAGCGCCGGCAGATAGAACGTTCCGATGGCCATGATGTCCAGACGCAGGACCGACCAGTGAAACGGAGTCAACGGCTTGGTTGGGTCGTCCGTTGCGGGTCCAAAAATCAGGAGGAAATCCGGACGCCTGGCGCTTGGGTGACTCGTCCGGCCTCTTTCGCATCCAGGTTCATGAGCTTGGCCTGCTTCAGCACCTTGTCCGGCTCATCCGTCACGACCAACAGGCCGTTGCCCATGTTCCAGGTGCGATACGCCTCGTTTTCGCTCACCGGACCCATTTCCATGAGCGTCTTCATCGCTTTGCACGGCGGGTACAAGTCGGTCAATTCGGCTCCCAAGCCCGATGGCTTCAGTGCGCGTGCCAGTTTGCCGTAGATGCCGCCTCCGGTGATGTGCGCCATGGCGGAGACGTGGGCCACGGGTTGGCCTTCGTAGCCGCCGAAAA
>Ga0172369_10010024_pt1 | contig 10378 bp, 10 predicted proteins | sample LakKiv25m_FD_114539 | JGI IMG/M metagenome (GOLD analysis project Ga0172369, IMG submission 114539) | Freshwater microbial communities from Kabuno Bay, South-Kivu, Congo - kab_022012_11.25m | ecosystem: Environmental > Aquatic > Freshwater > Lake | place: Democratic Republic of the Congo...
ATATTCAACGGGCTGTCATTAAACCCAACGACCGCCACCTGCTCAGGAACCCGAATCCCAAATTCCTCCATCACTTCCATGGCATGTGTGGCAAAGTAGTATTCCGTGCCCGCAATCGCGTCGAAATCGTTTCCAGGGCGAAGTCGAGCTTGCTCAATCATCGTCCGGATCGTCCTGGCATGATCTCGATCACCCCAGGTCAATGCAGGCAGGATGAGGGCCGGATTAGAAGGGATTCCATGCGCTTGCAGACTTTCATGATATGCGCGAATACGCTCTTCGGTTTCAAAGTGATTTTTTGGCCCGCGGATCAGAAGAATTTTTCGCCGGTTGTGAACAACAATCAGGTGCCTCAAGATGACGCGCATGTCGACCGCTGTATCGGTGCGCACACAGTGCAATCCGGGAACAAACTTTTCATAATTGACCACGGGCAGCGGGGCAAGATTTTGAAAAAAGGCACTCATCTCTTCTTCGCTTACACTTTGCCCTAAGGCAACCCCGGTTCCAGCCCAGGTTACGACGCCATCATATTGGGTTGGATCTACAAGCCGGTAAAGAACGTTGCCTTCAAAGAAGCGGCCATTCATCCATCTCAGGTTTTTTCCCACCATGCAAACCAGGTTCGCGCCACGTTCAAAGGCAGCAGCGGCAGCCCCCGCCAGGAAAGGCTGTTCCTTCTGCAGATTACCTATCAGCAAGGCAACCCTGGGGGGCCGCGTGACGCGCCCGGGTTCTTCTGTTGTGGATTGGGGGGAGTTTACAAAAGAAGTCATAGTGACAATATGTTTCTGTCGCCAGGGCGCACTGGGAAGTGGGAACCCTTGGGAATTGGGGGTGAAATTCGGCGCTTTGGGTTGAATTTCACCCCCGGTGCAACTTGCTGCTCGCCCCTGTGGGGCAGGAGATGGGGCTGACTGATTCCTTTTTATGTGAAATTATACTGGAAGTGGTACATGAAAATGGCTTGACCTTGTGCGCCTATGGCGTTTTCAAGAACCGTAGCTACAACCCAACCCCACTACCCCCGCCCGCGGGCGGGGGAAAGAAAAGAGGCTTGGAGGTGAAATGCGGCACAAAGTGCCGCATTTCACCTCCAAAACCTCCACTCCCCCCTCGAGGGGCGGGGCCGGGGCCTGTCTCTTGAGGGGGCGGGGTGGAATTTGCCAACAGTATCCGCTTCGGAGAAGGGGGATGAGGTCTTCGACCCGTTTCCGCCAGGGCTTTCGACTTTAAGGGAGCCCTGCAGGAGCGGGAGCATATCGGCCCGGCTTGAGCAATTCCTGATGTACAATCATTTCATTCCCCAAGTGAGGTGTTCGATGGAATCCTATACGCATGACCGTGAAATTTTGCGCGGACTGGCGGTCCGCTGGATGGAGCTGGCCCACCTGCCGGTGATGCTGCAGCGCAAGCGCCAATGGACGGCGCTCAAAGACCTGCAGCCCGAGCGGCCGATGCTGCTCTTTGAAACCTGGACGCTGGACGGCTACGTCGGCGAGGACGAGCTGCTCTGCCAGGACCAGGAGCTGCGCAAGCTGGAAAAGGCCATGCGCGCCGTGATCCGCCAGGCCGAGGAGATCGGCGACGATTACGTGGTCGACCCGTACTATCGCGTCTATTGGGACATCCGCGCCACGGATTACGGCGTGCCGATCATCGCCGAACACGCCCAGGATGGCATGGGCGGCGACACGGCCTATCACTACAACCACCCGCTGCGCACGCCTGAGGACGCGGCCAAACTGCGCCCGCGCAGCTGGACGGTGGAGCGCGAGAAGACGCGCGCGCGGGTGGCGCGCCTGGAGGAGCTGTTTGGTGATATTCTGCCGGTGCGCCTGCACGGCACCGGCGGGCAGATCGCCGCGCTGACCTCCGACCTGTTCCGCCTGATCGGCAACGACAACCTGCTTTCCTGGCCCTACGACGCGCCCGAGACGCTGCACCAGGTGATGGCTTACCTGCGCGACGACCGCCTGGCCTATTTCCGCTGGCTGGAAAGCGAAAACCTGCTGGGGCTGAACAACGACAGCCACCTGGTCGGCTCGGGCAGCCCCGGCTTCACCACCAGCCTGCCGGCGGGCGGCTATGCCGGTGACGCGCGGCTCAAGGACCTGTGGATCTGGATGGAGTCGCAGGAGACCACGATGATCTCGCCGCGCATGTTCAGCCAGTTCTACCTGCCTTACATGGCCGATGTGGCGCGCCTGTTCGGGCTGAGCTACTACGGCTGCTGCGAGCCGGTCCACGACCGCTGGGTGCCGATCCTCAACGCGATCCCCAACGTGCGCGCGGTGTCGATCTCGCCCTGGTGCGATCAGCGCAAGATGGGCGAGTGGCTGGGGCGCACCCAGGTCTACTCGCGCAAGCCCAAGCCCTGGCTGATCAGCGGCGACGCGCCCGACTGGGACGAGCTGGAGCGCGACCTGGACGAGACACTGGCGGCGACGCGCGGCGGCTGCCTGGAGATCATCTTCCGCGACGTCTACCGCATCAACGGCGAGCGTTCGCGCCTCAAACGCTGGGCCGACCTGGTCAAATCAAAAATCAATTAGATGTTTGCAGGGTTTGCGGGCACTACGTGCCCGCAAACCCTGCAAACATCTTTTCCTATTTTACCCGTTGACCAGGCGCTGGAAGCGCGGGTCGGCCCACAGCGGCTCCAGGTCGGGGTCGCTGCGGGCCTGGATGCGCGGGGCTTCCAGGTCGGCCAGCGCGGCGGAAAGCAGGGCCAGGCCGGTCTCGGTGTCGCCCTCGGCCAGGGCCAGGCAGGCGTGGTTGTAAGCCGATTCCTGCTGGGCCAGGCGGCGGGCTTCGCGCAGCAGGTGGCGCGCCTCCACCGCGCGCCCCAGCTTGCGGCAGACCAGGCTCATCTCCAGGTTGAGGGCAAAATCTCGCGGGAAAAGGCGCAGGCCCTCCTCCAGAACGGCGGCGGCCTCGCTAAAGCGCCCGGCCAGGCGCAAGGCCGAAGCCAGCGAACTGCGCGCGTCGGCGTCTCCCTCACCCAGGGCCAGACCCTGGCGGTAGGCATGGATGGCCTCTTCATACGCGCCAGCCAGGCAGAGCGTGAAGCCCAGGAACTGGTGGGCGATGCTGTCCTCTGGGAACAAGTACACGGCGTGGCGGCAGGCCGCCAGCCCTTCGGTCAGGCGCCCGGCGCAGGCGCAGGCCACGCCGTAGTCGGCGTAATGCGCGGCGCGGTCCGGTTCCAGCTGCGCCGCGCGCAGGTAAGCGGCGGCCGCGCCCTCATAATCCCCCGCGCCAAACAGCTCAAGACCGAGCTGGGTGTGCAGGTCAACGTTGTCCGTCTCGCGCTGCAGGTCGGAGCGAACCCGCGCGATGCGGATCTGGCGTTCTTCTGGAGAAACCCATGGCGTTTTGCCCATTTGCACCTCAATCATACTGCGCCAATAGAGTCCATGTTTCGTGCCAGCTTGCCCAAAATTTGCCAATTGACAGGCGGTTGATACCCTTTAAAATTGAGGTGAGAAGTGCGTTGTTGGCGAATCGGGACGCAGTGGTTGCGCGCGCACACTTTCGATATGTTTTGCGCAGACCGCGCCTGAAATTGCGCGCCCGCGCGGGCAGAGGAGCCGTATGAGCAAAATACCTTTTCCATCGCGGCGCGCACCCGCTTACCGGGACGTGCCCGATGAACAATGGAATGACTGGCGCTGGCAGCTGAGCAACCGTCTCAATTCGGTCGCTGATTTTGAAAAGGTGCTCGCTTTGACCAGCAGTGAGCGCCAGGCGCTGGCCACGCATGGGCTGTTTCGCGTTGATATCACCCCCTATTTCGTTTCGCTGATCAACCCGGACGACCCGAACGATCCGGTGCGGATGCAGGTCATCCCGCGCGCCGACGAGATCACCCCGTTCACCGGCATGATGGAAGATTCGCTGGCCGAAGACCTGCACTCTCCGGTGCCGGGCCTGGTGCACCGCTACCCCGACCGGGTGCTGATGCTGCTGACCACCCAGTGCGCTTCGTACTGCCGCTACTGCACCCGCTCGCGCATCGTCGGCAACCCCAGCGCGACTTTTTCGCGTGAGGATTTCAACCGCCAGATCGAATACCTGCGGCGCACCCCGCAGGTGCGCGACGTGCTGCTTTCGGGCGGCGACCCGCTGGTGCTGGCCCCGCGCCTGCTCGAGGAGATCCTGACCCGCCTGCGCGAGATCGAGCACATCGAGGTGATCCGGATTGGCAGCCGCGTGCCGGTCTTCATGCCGCAGCGCGTCACCCAGGAGCTGTGCGATATGCTGGCCAGGTTCCACCCGCTGTGGCTGAACATCCATGTCAATCACCCCAACGAGATCAGCGGCGAGCTGTACGCGGCCTGCGACCGCCTGGCGCGCGCGGGCATCCCGCTGGGCAACCAGAGCGTGCTGTTGGCGGGGGTCAACGACTGCGTCCACATCATGCGCCAGCTGGTGCGCGACCTGGTGCGCATGCGCGTGCGGCCCTATTACATTTACCAGTGTGACCTGGTGGAGGGGGCCGGGCATTTCCGCACCCCGGTCGGCAAGGGCATCGAGATCATCGAGGGCCTGCGCGGCCACACCTCCGGCTATGCCGTGCCGACCTACGTGATCGACGCGCCTGGCGGGGGCGGCAAGGTGCCGGTCATGCCCAACTACCAGATCAGCATGTCGGACCATAAGATCATCGTGCGCAATTTTGAGGGCTACATCTCCAGCTATGAAGAGCCGGTCGATTACCACCCCCACGATCCCAAGACCTGCGCCTTCTGCCGCAATAAACGCCCCGAGCCGGGCCAGGCCGGCCTGACCGCCCTGCTGGACGGCAGCGAGCTGGCGATCAAACCGGCCGCATTTGACGAGCTGCACCAGCGCGGCGGCGAAACCCACCGCCTGCGCAGCGATGAAAATAAGTGGAAGGCGCTGGGGATTGGGAGTGGGGAGGAGTGAACAGGGAGCAGGGAACTGGGAAGAGGAAGAAGAGGGAGGGGAAAAGATGATGTCGAAAAAGGTTTGGACGTGTACAATAGAATTGGCTCAGTCAATTCGTTCGATGATTATGATGCGGCATGTCCTCACAAGGCCTCGAAACTCTCACGGTATGGAATAAAGCGCTGGCATTCGCTATTTGGATATGCCGGCAGGTTCTGCCTGTGCTTCCGCTGGATGAAAAATACGCACTGGCGGCCCAGCTGCGCCGGGCGGTGCAAAGTATCCCGGCCAATATTGCCGAAGGATACGGACGGTTTTACTACCAGGACGATATCCGGTTTTGTTACATCGCTCGCGGATCGCTTGAAGAAACGCGCAGCCATCTGGCGTTTGCCTACGAAATGGCGTACTTGCCCGAATCCATCCAGCAGCGCGCCCTGGCCGAAATGAAGAACTGCGTCGCCTGATCAACGGATATCTCCAGTACCTTAAATCGAAAAAACCGGGAGGGAATGAACCGGGTGCTGGTTTGCGCGATGAACCCGCTACCTATACTACCGGTATTTCAGAATAATCACCCTAATCTTCTTCCCTGCTCCCTGCTCCCCGTTCCCTTATCCCTCTTCCCCGTTCTTCTCAAGGAGGTTCTCATGCATTACCGGCGTTTGGGCCGTTCTGGATTGAAAGTCAGCGAGATTTCGCTGGGCTCCTGGGTCACGTTTGGCTCCCAGGTCGACGAAACGAAAGCGTCCGAGCTGATCCACGCCGCGGTCGACCACGGCATCAACTTCCTCGACAACGCCGACATCTATGCTAACGGCCAGGCCGAGACGATCATGGGCGCGGCGATCAAGGATGTCCAGCGCGAAACCCTGGTCATCTCCAGCAAGGTCTTCTGGCCGACCATGCCCGGCCCCAACGGACGCGGGCTGTCGCGCAAGCACATCTTCGAGTCGGTCCACGCCTCGCTGCGCCGCATGGGCCTGGACTACATCGACCTGTATTTCTGCCACCGCTACGATCCCGACACTCCGCTCGAAGAAGTTGTCTTCAGCATGAACGACCTGATCCGCCAGGGCAAGATCCTGTATTGGGGCACCTCGGAATGGGAGCCGCACCAGATCATGGAAGCGATCGGCATCGCGCGTTCGCTGAACCTGGTCGGCCCGAGCATGGAGCAGCCGCGCTACAACCTGATGCACCGCAAGCGCGTCGAAAATTTCCTCTCCCCGCTCTGCCGCGATCAGGGCATCGGCCTGACCACTTTCAGCCCGCTCGAACAGGGCATCCTGACCGGCAAGTACAATGACGGGCTGCCGGCGGGCAGCCGCGCCACCATGGAAAGCATGGCCTGGATGCGCGACCGCATCACCCCCGACAAGATCGCCATCGTGCGCCAGCTCTCGCTGATCGCTGGCGAGCTGGGCTGCACGCCCTCGCAGCTGGCAATCGCCTGGATTCTGCGCCGCAAAGAGGTCTCAAGCGTGATTACCGGCGCGACCAGCCTGGAGCAGCTGGATGAAAATGTCGGCGCGGCCAACTATGAGGACAAGCTGACCGACGATGTGCTCGAACGGATCGAGCAGGCCATCGGCAACTTCCCCGAATAGAAGTACGCGCGCTCAGGCGCGCGCTGCCTGCAGCTTGCACCAGGCGTACAGGGCATCATACACCTCGAACTGGTGCGCGAGGTTGACCTGGTCATCCGGGTAGCGCAGGCCAAAGCCGGAGGCGATCGCTTCCAGCCCGCGCGCGAGCGGGTCGCTGTCGATATCGGCGCTGACATCCGCCGCGTGAACGATCTTAGCCAGGCGCAGCAGGGCCGGATCGTTCAGGCCGTACTTGAGGATGATCGATTCAAACGAACAGCGCCCTTCCTGGTGGCCCAGCTCCACGCCGGGCACGTCAAAGGGGATCGCGTTTTGTTCGGCGGCGATGCGTTCGACCTGGCTGGAAGCCACAAACAGGAATTCAGCCTGGCTGTCGACAAAGCGCCGGATCAGCCAGGGACAGGCGACCCGATCGACATGCACATGCGCGCGCGTGATCCATTTCATTGATTACCTCCCGATGAAAACAGTATTCCACCGTTTCGCTGCCCATCCGCCGCGCGGCAGGGCAGCGAAACGCCTGGGCAAACCTTTTTTGTAGTTATTATGCCGCGAAGCGGCATAATAACTACATTCGTTTCTTTTCCCCACACGCAGGGAGGGGAAACGGATGATTATCCCTGGCGCTCTTCGGGCGGTTTGTGCGCGCTAAAGTTGCGCCAGAGCAGCAGGTCATAGATAATTTTGAGCCCGCCGCTGACCACAAACGGCAGCCCGCCCATCAAAACCGGGCTGGCGAGCAGCAAACCGGCAAAGGTGGGGGCCAGCGCCGCGCCTGTGGTGCGGGCGATGCCGGTGATGCCCGAGGCGGCCGAGCGCTCATCCGGCTCGACCACCGCCATCACATACGATTGGCGGGTGGGCACGTCCATCTGGGAAATGCTGAAGCGCACCAGCAAGAGCGCGATCGCCAGCGGCAGGCTGGGCATGAAGGGCACCAGGGCCAGCAGAACGTTTGAGGGCAGGTGCGTGAAGACCATCGTGTTGATCAGGCCGATCCGTTTGGCAATCCCCACCGCCAGCAAGGCCGAGACACCCGCCAGCAGGTTCGCCCCAAAGAAGATGCCGCCCAGCAGGGCCGGTTCGACATTGAAGCGCTGGTGGAACCAGAAGGCCATGAAGCTCTGCACCACGAACCCACCCGCAAAGGCATCCATGGCGAACAGCCCCGAGAGGCCCAGCACCACCTTTTGCGACTTGTGAAGCCCGAAGCGCTGAGCCAGGCTCGGCCCGGCTTGCTGGCGATAGGGCGCCTCCACCGCCGGGGTCAGGCGCGCAAAGAGGATGGCCAGCAGCAAGCCCAACACGGCGTAGCCCGCCACCACGATGCGGTAGCTGTCCAACACGCCCACCCCGCTGGCTTGCAGGAGCTGGCTCAGGCCGCCGCCCGCCAGGGCGCCCGTGGCGGTGGCGAAGGAGCCGATCAGGTTGTACCAGGCAAACAGGTTGGTGCGCTGCTTGTCGGAAATGGTCTGTGTGAGGGCGGCCTGCTCGATGGAGAGGAACGGCCCGACCTCGTTGCCGCTCGGGCTGATCACGCCGATCACCGCCGCCACGACCAGCAGGATGTAGTTTTGGGTCAGGACAAAGACCAGCCCGGCCAGGATCATCAGGCCCGCCCCCAGCAGCAGCATGCGCTTGCGCCCGATGCGGTCGGCCGAGGTCGTGATCCACAGCGAGATGGCCGTATCGCCCAGCAGGGTCAGGGTCAGCAGCAGGCCGATCTGCGCCTCGGCGTAGCCCATCGCCGACAGGTACAGCACCAACACCACCGAAAGGAAACCATAGGCGAATAAGCGCGCGGCGCGGGTGACGAAGAGCAGTTTTCCATCGTTGGAGAGCAGGTGAAAGGGCATAAGGTCCTCTTTACTGGCCGGCCAGCAGTTCTTTCAGGCGCGGGTGATCGGCATAGACTCCGCGGTTTTCGGCGGGCATCAGGGCCGCGATCCGGCACATGATCTCGTCCAGGTTGCGCTGCATCTGCGCGTCGCGGTTCTCACGTTCCAGGGGCGGAATGCTGAAAGCCGGGCCAAAACGCAGGGTGATCCTGGGGAAGCGCAGGCTGAAAATCTTGGGGAAGACATCGCGCGTGCCGATGATCGCCACCGGGACGATCGGCACCTGGGCCTTGAGCGCCACCAGCACGATGCCCTGCTTGCCCGGCTGCAGCTGAGCCACCGGGCTGCGCGTGCCCTCGGGCGCGATGCCCAGCGAGACGCCCTGCTTGAGCGCCGCCACGGCCGCGCGCACGGCGCCAAAGTCGGCGTTCTCGCGGTCCAGCCAGATGATCCCGCCCGTGTTCATCAGCCATTTGAAGAAGGGATTCTTCTGGTATTTGTCCGCCACCAGGGCCGTGATGTCGTCGCGGGCCGGGTTGATGAAGAGCAGAATCGTGTCCAGGCGGCTGACGTGGTTGGTGGCGACCAGGACCCCGCCCTCTTTGGGCAGGTGTTCGGTGCCCTCAAAGGTGATGCGCGTCAGCCCGTGCAGGATGACCTGGATGATTTTGCGAAGCGTGGATCGTTTCATAGGCACCGCCTTTAGAGAAAATTCACCCCACCCCCGGCCCCGCCCCTCAAAGGGGCGGGGGGCAAAATTCTTGGAGTTGAATTGCGGCACAACGTGCCGCAATTCAACTCCAAACCTCTGTATGTCCCCTCTCCCTCTGGGAGAGGGGCAGGGGTGAGGGTATGCCAAACAGCTACATCATTTTACTTTATTCGGCGACTGCGACCTTGGAGCGCGAGCGCTCTTTCAAAAACTCGAACACGGCCGGCAGCACGGAGATGACGATGATGGCGATGATCACCAGCGAGAAGTTTTCCTTGACAAAGCTCAGGTTGCCAAAGAAGTAGCCCGCCCCCAGGAAAAGCCCGGTCCACACCAGGCCGCCCACCACGTTGTAGCTGATGAAATAGCCGTAGCTCATCGAACCGATCCCGGCCACAAAGGGCGCGAAGGTGCGGATGATCGGGATGAAGCGCGCCAGCAGAATGGTCTTGCCGCCGTGCTTCTGGTAGAAGGCGTGGGTGCGCTCCAGGTATTCGCGCTTGAGCCAGCGCGACTTTTGGGTGAAGACCTTGGGGCCGACATAGTGGCCGATCCAGTAATTGACCGTGTCGCCCAGGATGGCCGCCAGCGAGAGCAGGCCATAGAGCAGCCAGATGTTCAGGTCGGTGGTGGCCGAGACCGCGCCCGCGGCGAACAGCAGCGAATCGCCCGGCAGGAAGGGCATGATCACCACGCCGGTCTCGATAAAGATGATCACGAACAGAACCAGGTAGACCCACAGCCCAATGTCGCGCACAATCTCGGGCAGGTGCTTGTCCATGTGCAGGACAAAGTCGATGAACCACTTAACCAAATCCACAATCGTTTCCATGCAGTTCCTTTATCATCGAAAAGTTCATGTCTCCAGGGGAGACGTTTGGGCAGGTTTGCGCAGGCGCAGGTTGGCGGCGAGCAAGATGACGGCGCACAGCAGGCCCAGCAAGGCCAGCCCGCCAAACGCGGTATAGGGCAGCGCCTGGGTCAAGGCCGCCGGCGCTGGCGCGAGTTGGAGCAGGGCGGAGAGCAGGCTGAGCGCGTTCCAGGCCCCGTGCAGCAGCACCGCCGCGGCATAGGCCAGGGCCAGGCGCTCGAAACGGGCGGCGCGCCAGGCCGAGACCAGGCCCCAGCCCAGCAGGGCGCTGGCGGTGATGTGCAGCAGGTTGGTGCCCGCGCGGCCAACGGCCAGCGCCAGCCACTGCGATTGTACCGCCGGACTCGCCAGATTGAACAGAGTTTCAGCCAACCCAAACCCGGCCCCGCTGATCGCGCCCAGCACCAGCCCTTGGGCGGGGGTCGCCTCGAGG
>Ga0172369_10010032_pt1 | contig 10375 bp, 8 predicted proteins | sample LakKiv25m_FD_114539 | JGI IMG/M metagenome (GOLD analysis project Ga0172369, IMG submission 114539) | Freshwater microbial communities from Kabuno Bay, South-Kivu, Congo - kab_022012_11.25m | ecosystem: Environmental > Aquatic > Freshwater > Lake | place: Democratic Republic of the Congo...
TAGATCAGCTCGCCGATCATGCCGTCGGCCATATACTGCTTGGCGCGGGCGGCGGTGTCGGTGAAGTAGTGGTTCAGGTTGCAGCCGAGGTAGAGCTTCTTGGCGGCGGCGTAAGCGACCATCTCGCGCGCTTCCTCGACGCGGTTGGAGAGGGGTTTCTCGCATAATACGTGCTTACCGGCCTCCAGCGCTTCCATGGCCGGCTCGTAGTGCCAACTGCCGTTTTCGTAGCCGCCGGTGGTGACATCGACGATATCCAGCTCTTCGTTGGCCAGCATGTCCTGCAGGCTGTAATAAGCCTTCACGCCCAGACGCTCGGCGGTGGCGTCCGCCTTCTCCTTCACCACATCGCAGACTGCGATCAGGTCAGAGAGCTCATCATTCTTATGGCAGTTGGCATGACTGTTGCCGATGCCGCTCATGCCCACGATGCCGACTTTTAGTGCCATGGTAGGTTCCTTTCGATTGGAAGAATGGAAGGGTGGAAGGATGGGCTTTCACCCAATCCCTAATCTTTTGCCCCCGCATTGTTTCATGCTTATTGATGATAGCGCCCGGTACGGTGGTCGAGTAGGCAGGGACCTCTTCGCATCTTTCCATAACTCCCGTGCCGTATCGAGACCACCTCTCCTATAGCGTCCGTCCCCGCGAGGTTTACCTGTCAACGCGGTTGGTCTCGATACGGCGCGGGTGTTATGGAAAGATGCGAAGAGGCTCCCCTGCCTACTCGACCACCGTACCGGGCGCTATGCTTTATTACTTAACCCGGATTATTCATGAACCGCTCGTAGCCGCATCCCTTTACGGGTGCGCGAGCGTTTCATGAATAATCCGGGTTAAAGACGACGTGACGTACCGTTACAGCTAACTCCTATCGTGCTCCGCACGCCTGCAGGCAGGCTTGCATATGGCCGCGGGATTCGGCGGCGATGATGCAGCACTGCTCGACGGTATACTCCTTCGCGCCGATGATCTCCAGGTCGACCGGGCCGGTATAGCCGTGGTCGTGCAGCACGCGGATGTAACCGAGCAGGTCGATGTCGCCGCGGCCGTTCGCCTGCATCTCCGGCTTGCCGGGACTCTGCTGGCGGCCCTTGCAGTCGCGGATGTGGATATGCTTCACGCGGGAAACGACGGCGGCCAGCGCCTCTACCGGGTTCTCGCCCGCGCGGTAGATGTGCGAGGGATCCATGTCAATACCGAAGTTCGGCGAGGTGACCGCTTCCATCAGGCGCAGCGTGGTGGGCGTGTTGTAGATGGCGGCGCCGACGTGCGCCTTCACGCAGAGGGTGACGCCGTATTTGCCCGCCATATCCGCCAGCTTGCCCAGCGAATCGATGGATTGCTGCAGCGTTTCTTCATCATCCGACTTGCCGCCGGGGCCACAGTTGATGATCGGGATGCCGATCTCCGCCGCCGCCTGGAAAGCCGTCTCCATGATGACGTGGTCCTGCGAGGGTTGCTCCATCGCCAGCAAGGCGAGGCCGTAATCCGCCGACAGCTTTTTGATCTCGTCAGCAAGCTCCTGCCAGCGGTCGAGCACCAGGTGCTCGCTCATGCCGCCGATGGCCGACAGCTCGATGCCGTCGTATCCGGCCATCGCCAGGTATTTGAAGGCGGTTTCCATATTATATCCGCCGAAGAGAACGGAATTAGCGCCGAGTTTCATTATTATCTCCTGGTAGGTTGGGGTGAAATAGGACGTGATACGACTTAAATTCAGCCTGTCCGTCTTCAAACCTTCCAACAATGCCTCTATTGTTCCTGATTATACAGCGCTGAAATGGAAAAACCTTGAGAATCCGGCCAATAATCAGCATTATCGGGCCAGGATGAAAGAATGGGTGAGTGGGAGAATGGGAGAAGAAGAGATCTGTATCTCCCATTCACCCACTCACCCACTCTCCCATTCCATCATCCATCTTTCCAGCCTTCCATCGTCTTCCACCTTGACCCTTGCCGGGGCAGACGCGTACTATCTGGACATGGTGACACCGCGGGTGATCGAGCTCTCGTATTTTCAGGATGGCATGGCGCTGCATGTGATGCATGTGCAGCACCACACCGACACGCGGCTGCACACCCACGATTTTTCCGAGTTGGTGATCGTGCTGGGCGGCTCGGGGGTACATATATCGCCGGCAGGGGATTACCCCATCGTGGCCGGGGACGCCTTCGTGCTGCATGGCCGGCAGGCGCACGGCTACCGGAACACGGCCGACCTGGAGCTGGTGAATATCCTTTTCCGGCTGGACGAACTGGGCATCCCGCTGCAGGATATCCTCTCGCTGCCCGGTTACCACGCGCTGTTCACGCTGGAGCCGCTGTTCCGGCAACGCGACAGGTTCGAGAGCCGCCTGCGCCTGTCGCCGGACGAGCTGCAGCACGCGGCGGAACTGGTGAACCGCATGAAGCGCGAATCGGAAAGCCGCGCCGCCGGCTGGCGGTTCGCCACCGTGGCTTGCTTCATGCTGCTGATGGCCGATCTCTGCCGGTATTACTCGCACGCGGATTACCCGGCCGCGCAGCCGTTGTTGCGCCTGGGTCGCGTGCTCGGTCATCTCGAGCAGCATTATCGGGACCCGATTGCGCTCAACGAGCTGGCCGAGGTGGGCGAGATGTCCCGCCGTACCCTGACGCGCGAGTTTCGCCGGGCGCTCGGTTGCTCGCCCGTCGAATATCTGATCCGCCTGCGCATCAACCGTGCCGTCGCCCTCATGCAGGAAAGCACCGCCGGGGTGACGGATGTCGCCTTCGAAGTGGGCTTCGGCGACAGCAACTACTTCGCCCGCCAGTTCCGCGCCATCATGGGCTGCAGCCCACGGGATTTTCGGCGACGGATGGCGGCGGCTAAGGTGGGATTGCTGCAGTAGGGTTTTGGATATGCTCAGGGACTGTCCCGTGCCCGCAGGACCAGTTGCCGTCCGCCTTCCTCAATATTCGCTTTCACAACCACGGGACTGTCCCCCCCTCGTGCGTGAGGTTAGCCTATTCACGAGGGGGGACAGTCCCGTGGTTATACGAGCGGTTTTTGAGGGAGGCGGACGGCCACTGGTCCTGCGGGGACGGGACAGTCCCTGAGCTACTCGAACAGACCGCGGGTGATGAAATAATCCCACACCTTTTCGACGAGTTGCTCAACGGTTGCTTCCGCGGTTTCCAGGCGCACGTCGGGCTGCTCCGGTGCCTCGTAAGGCGCAGAGATGCCGGTGAAGTCGGGAATCAGGCCGGCGCGGGCTTTCCGATAAAGGCCTTTGGGGTCGCGGCGCTCACATTCTTCCAGAGGTGCGTCCACCAGTGTTTCGATGAAGCGCTCGTCGCCGATAATCTGCCGGGCCAGCGCGCGGTCCTGGCGGTAGGGGGAGATGAAGGAGGTGATGACGATCAGGCCCGCCTCGTTAAAGAGCTTTGCCACCTCGGCCACGCGGCGGATGTTCTCGGCACGGTCTTCCGGCGAAAAGCCCAGGTTGCGATTGAGGCCGTGGCGGATGTTGTCGCCGTCCAGCACCACGCAGGCGTGACCGGCGGCGATCAGCCGTTTTTCCAGCGCGTAAGCCAGCGTGGATTTCCCGGAGCCGCTTAAACCGGTCAGCCAGAGCGTGACCGGGTGCTGCTCCAGCACCTTCGCACGCTGCTCGGTCGTCACCTGGCCGGCATGGCGGACAATGTTGGTCGCCGCCGGCTGTGGAGCCTGGTAGGGGTGGCTGCGGTCGATGATAATCCCGGCGCCGGCAGTGAAGTTCGTCACCGCGTCGATAAGGATGAAGCTGCCAGTCTGGCGATTGCGCTCGTATTCATCGCAGAGCAGCGGGCGGAAGAGCTGCAGGCGGGCGCGGCCTATGTCGTTCAACTGCAGCGTCTCTGCCGGCCGGCGGTGCAGCGTATTGGGATCGATCTGGAACTTCAATTCCGTGACCTGCCCGCGCACCAGACCGGTGGTGTGCTTGACCAGGTAGGGGTGGTGCAGGCGGAGCGGTTCCGTATCGATCCACACCAGGATCGCCTCCAGCTCGTTGGCGACCCATGGCAGGTTGGCGGGGTGGACGATCATATCGCCGCGGCTGATATCCAGCTCGTTTTCCAGGCAGAGGGTGATGGCTTGCGGCGGGAAGGCATAGCCCAGCTCCCCGTTCGGACCGAGGATGCGTTCCACGCGGCTGGCGCGGCCCGACGGGAGCACCGCAACTTCGTCGCCGACATGCACCACCCCCGACGCCACCGAGCCGCAATAGCCGCGGAAATCGCCGTGCGGGCGCAACACATACTGCACCGGGAAGCGCAGGTCGATCAGGTTGTTGTCGCTGGCGGTATGCACCATCTCCAGGTGTGTCAACAACGGCGGCCCGCCATACCACGGCATGCGCGGGCTGTGATGCACCACGTTGTCGCCCTTCAGCGCCGAGATGGGGATGAAGGTGACATCGTGGGTGCGCAATTTGGCGGTGAACTCGTCGTATTCATCGCGGATCGCCTCGTATGCTTCCCGCGAATAATCGACGAGATCCATTTTGTTGATGGCGACGACCAGGTGCGGAATGCCCAGCAGTGAAGCAATGAAGCCGTGGCGTTTCGACTGCGTCATCACGCCGTTGCGCGCGTCGATAAGGATGACGGCGAGATTGGCGGTGGAGGCGCCGGTGACCATGTTGCGCGTGTATTGCTCGTGTCCCGGCGTGTCGGCAATAATGAAGCGCCGGCGCGGGGTGGCGAAATGGCGATACGCGACGTCGATGGTGATGCGTTGCTCCCGCTCCGCCTTCAGCCCGTCGGTGACCAGCGCAAAGTCGATGTCCGCCTGCCCGCTCCGCCGCGAGGCACTCTCGACCGCCGCCAGCGTATCTTCGTAAATCGATTTGGCGTCATGCAGCAGCCGCCCGATCAGCGTGGATTTGCCGTCATCCACGCTGCCCGCGGTGGTGAAGCGCAGCAAATCGGCGCGCTCGGCTTGTTGTACGAGATCGGATAGGCTTGCATGTGCCAGGTTTGTCATGGCCGGTTCATCATTTCGCGTGCGGATGTCTTACCCTGTCAGGTCTGCTTATCGAATGGGAAGTGGAAGGATGGAAGGATGGAAGGATGGAAGGATGGAAGGATGGATGGGCCAGTCTTTGCGCAGTGAACTGATCCGAGACCAAATAGTCCTTCCATCCTTCCCATCTTCCACTCTTCCAACCTTCCATTCTTCCATTCATCCAACCGTCACCTCCGGCCGCAGGTTATGCATCACCAGGCCGGTGGGCGCCTTGGGGTGAAAATAGGTGGATTTTTGCGGCAGGCGGATGCCGGCGGCGGCAAGGGTGAGCACATCGTGAACCGGCGTGGCGTTGAGCAGAATAGCGGCATCCGCCTCGCCCCGGTCCACGCTCGCCACCGCGTCTCCAGCCAGATGCGCATAGCGGATGCACTGTTCCACGGACGCTTCACCGCCGGCGTCCAGTGCGAACAGCGGGGAAAAGATACGCTCCTGCAGCGCGGTCACGTCCAGCACCGGCAGGCCGTCGCACAGTGTTTTCGGGCTGGTCAGCAGCATATAGGTCCCGCCGGTGTACCAGATAAAGGCATGCATCTCGCGATACCGCTGCAGCATCGCGATCGCCGCCTCCGGGTTGGCCAACTCGAGTTTCTCCATGGTGAAGTTGTGACCCGCCACGCGGCAGAAGGCCGCCTTCATCGCCGGGTCGAGCAGCAGCAGGCGGTGAGTGGGCAGCACCAGCAGGCCGGGGTCGTTCAAATCCACCAGCAGCATGAGCACGTAATTGAACGCGGCCGTCTCCGGCGCATCGGGGAACTCCGCACGGAACTGATCCCGCAGCGCCAGCATCGTCTCGTAGCGGTGATGCCCATCCGCGATGAGGATCTGCCGGCGGCTCAGCTCCGTCGAAATCGCCTCCGTCAGGCCGGGATCGTCCGTCCGCCATAACCGGTCATCGAACTCATAACCCTCGGCGGTAATCAGCGGTGTGCCCGCCGTCGCGCGCTGCAGCAGTTCGCCCAGCGCGCTGTGCCGCCCGTCATACAGGCCAAACACGGGACTGAAACTGGCCTGGCACCGGCGCATCAGCTTCATGCGGTCCGCCTTTGGCCCCTTCAGCGTCTCCTCGTGCGGCAGCACTTCGCCCGCGCTGAAAGGCACCAGCCGCACGGCGGCAAAGAAGCCGCGCCGCACGCGGAGCTGCCCCTCCCAGGTATAACGCTGTTCGTGCGGGTAAAAACTCGCGCCGGTCTCCATCGTCAGCGTGCTGTCCGCCAGCCACTCCCGCAGTGTTTCCGCGGCGCGGGTATACCGGCTGTGGTCCTCAGTGTCGCCGGGCATCGACACCCCGTATTCCAACCGGATCACGTTATGCGGGTCGCGCGCATAGAGCGCCTGCTGCTGCTCCGCACCAATGATGTCATACGGTGGCGCCAGCAGGGCAGCCGGATCGGCAAAGCGCTCGACCTGATATCGCAACGCGTGGAACGGGCGAACACTCGCCATGTAGCACTCCTTCGATGATGACTAACGCTGGGGCTTGTTTCCACCTGATAATTGAAAACGCTGTCCGGTTCTCTCATCAAGAAGGCCTGCTCCCCTCCCTTTGCAGAGGAGAGGTGGGGGAGAGGCGGTCTCCGGACGAGGTAACCGGTTTTGAAATTACCCCTATTGACAACTTTTATGGTTACTCGCGAAACAGGTACTCAGGATACCGGGAACGGCAGCGGGTGGCAAGCGGTACGGACCGCCGGGCGTCGCTAAAATGTATGGAAGACGAAAACTTGCAGGGCAAGGCTGACCGCGTAGACTGCCAGCAGTGCGATCACCGTCAACAGCACGCCGACAAACCAGCGCGGCGGATTCGCGAGGAAAGACTTCGCAACCTTCGCGTGGCAGAATGGGCAGAGAATGCTGCCATCGGGATATGCCTGCCCGCAGGAGGGGCAGGTTAGTTCGGTGTGCTGGTTTGACATGGCATCGGATAACCTACATTGCCATCGGGAAAAACTTATCGCCCTTCTTCCAGAGATGGGTGCCCCACAGCACGGTGCCGGTCACATTTTTCTTATTGCTCTGGTCGACGGCCACCTCGGCTACGACAATATTATTGCGCACCACGGCGATATAATCACCCGGGCGGGCACTGCCGTCGGTCAACTTCAACTTTACCGGGGCGCTGTGATCCACCGGTCCGCCGGCTTTCAGGATCTCCGCGAAGGCGCGGGTGACGCGCCGCATGGCCGCCGCCTCCAGCGTGCCTTCGACATTGTCGTTTTCACCATCGGATAATAAATTCAACGCGCCCCGGTCAGTCACCTGCTCCTGTGCCTGCCAGGGCACCTTTTTTGTGGTCTGCGCGACGGCGGTCAGCGAGCCGGTAAACCCGCGGGTGATATCGCTCCATAGCAGCGTCGCCTGCACCGCCGTGCCCTCCGCCTGGTCGAGCGAAGCGGCGCGGCCCGCAGGAATCTGTGTAAAATTCAACGTGACGCAATACGCCGGTGTGGTCGCCGGTGTGGTCACGGCTACCGCCGGGAGCGGCTCCTCCTTCTTGTTTTTCTTGTCATCCTCGTTTTTAGCTGCCGTACCAAAAGCCCGTGCCGGCACGCGCGCTGCCGCGGCGATCGGCATCACGGTCGTCGGCGCCGGCACGGGCAGCATCGGCGGCACCACGATGGCGCGTCCCTCGCTCTCCGAAGCCAGTGCCAGCGAAAAATAATTATGCGCCCACGCGTCGGCATGATTGGACTGCGGATCCAGGCTGAAGGCGATGCCCAGCGGAGGCGGAAGCGGCTTGGGCGGGTTCTGCAAGATCGCCTCAGCGCCCTTTTCCAACCTCTCCCGCCGGTCGCGCGAATCCGGATGGGTGGCGAACCAGCCGAGGATGGGCACGTGCGCGTCGCCGCCCCCGTAGAGATTGATAATACGCTGCATGGCGGCCGCGGCCTGCCGGGGATCGTAGCCGGCGCGGGTCATCCACTGCAAGCCGCCCATATCCGCTTTGGTCTCGTCCTTGCGGCTGTAATGGCCCAGCGTCAGCCCGCCCGCGATATCAGCGCCCATGCGGATCGAACCTTCGCTGCCGCCCAGCACGGCCACCAGAATGGCGCCGAGAATCGCGCCGCTGGTGGCGCGTTCCGACTGGTGTTTCGCGTGCCCTTCCTTGATGTGCGTCATTTCGTGCCCGAGCACAAAGGCCAGCTCGTCATCGGTCGCCGCGTGCGCCATCAGGCTGGTGACGTAAATCCGTCCATCAGGCAAGGCGAAGGCGTTTAATTCCCGGTCGTTATAGATGGTGAAGTAGATATTCGACTGGCCGGCCGCCAGCGCGACACGCTGGCCGATCATCTCCACGCGCATGTTTGCGGGAAAATCCGGATCCAGCCCATTGGCGTGTTCAATCGACTCCCCCGGGTCCTGCGCACAGCCCAACATCGCCGCCAGCAGCAACAGCACACCCAGCAGAACCGCACGGACACGCATCGCCATTTCCATTGTGACTCCCCTTCATCCGTGGTAAATGCAAAACCGAGGGCACCTAACCCCCTAACCCCCCCGCGATTTCATCGGGGCAAGCTTTCCCTACGAAGGAAGGGGGCGTAACAAATGGATAGTCGAGATCGGCTACCGTTTATAGACAAATCTACTCCCCCTTCCTTCGTAGGAAAAGCTTGCCCCGATGAAATCGCGGGGGGGCTGGGGGGTAGGTGCCCCCGGTTATGCAATTACCTCTACGGAATATCTTCCACCGTCACCATCCCACCCGGCCCGCTGCCTAGCACGGTCGCCAGATCGACATTGCGCTCGCGGGCCCGCCGGCGGGCGGCGGGCGTGGCGCGCACCGGGCCGGCTGCGCGGGGCGCCGCCGGCGTCGTCTCCCCGCCGGTCGTCGCCTGCTGCACCGCCCGCAATTGTGCCTCGCGTGCGTTCGCCAGCTGGCGGTTGTTTTCCAGTAGCTCTTCCAGGTTCTCGACCGGCTCCTCCGCCGCGCCGACTACCCCCAGCGCTGTCCCCACGGGCACCACACTCTTCTCAGACGTCAACAGCATTTGTATGGTTCCCGCCACCGGACTGCGATATTCATAAGCGACTTTGTCTGTAATCAACTCCGCTAACGGCTGATCGGCCTGTACGATGTCGCCTGCCGCGACCAACCACCGCCCCACTGTCGCCTCTTCCATTTCAGGATATAACTGATCGAGCACCAGCACGTGTGCCATTCTTCGGCCTTCCTCCCCCGGATATCAGAGGTTTGTTCAGACACTGCGACGTTCGTAACCTTCCACAATGTGTATTCCGCATAATTTTTGGCTTCCCTGCCATTCCGAGGAGTGGATCGGTGAGGAAGCCGACAACTTGTACTGGCAAGATTTGCAGGGACCGGCTATAATGAAACTGGATTTGCCTGACCCGGTCGTCCTTTACGCAGTCATATTCCAGCCTCCGTTGCCGAAGACGGCAGGGCGGAGGCTTTTTCAGACCAGGCGCACTGAGGGTATACTGATGGATGAGTTACGCAAACGTTTCTGGGATACATTCGAGCAGATGCAGGAGGACTTCGATCGCTTTTTCGATCATTATGCGCATGCCAAGCACCCGTCGCTGGTTAACTATCGCATGCGCTGGTCGCCGCCGTGCAACGTGTATGAAACGGAGGAGCACATCCGCGTGCTGGTCGAGATCGCGGGGATGTGCCGCGAAGCACTGGACGTGCGCATCGAGGATGACCGGCTGATCCTCCGCGGCACGCGCGCCGCGCCGGAGGAGAACTTTCACGGCAATTATCAGCAGATGGAGATCGCCTTCGGCGAATTCGAGCTGGAGTTGCCGCTGCCGTCGCCGGTCGATGCGGAACACGCCAAAGCCTGGTATCAAAACGGATTCCTGCATGTCATACTGCCGAAAGGCGCGAAGGGGAAACCGCTGAGCATTACGCTGGCGGTGCCAGAACGATGAGTGTGGTTTTAGATTCTGGATGGGGGAGCAGTCCCCGGATAAAAAAGCTTGCTGATTCCGGCTTTGCCGGGTTGGGAGTATATTGAGTATGATTCGTGACGAGCATTTTTTGCTGTCGAAGTCCGAAGAGCCGGAAACCCTCGAAGAGGAGTTTCAGGCCGGCCATGGCATGGAAGGCGAGGTGCAGATTCCGGAAGAGATTCCCATTTTGCCGGTCCGCGACACGGTGGTCTTCCCGCGCACCATCGCACCGCTCTCCGTGGGCAAACCGCGCTCGGTGCAGTTAATCAACGACGCCCTCGAAGGCAATAAGATTGTCGGATTGTTCGCCATCCGCAGCGAGGTAGAGGATCCGTCCCCCGATGACATTTATGAATACGGCTCGGCAGCCGGCATCGCCAAGATGCTGCGCGCGCCCGATGGCACCATGCGCCTGATCGTGCA
>Ga0172369_10010033_pt1 | contig 10375 bp, 11 predicted proteins | sample LakKiv25m_FD_114539 | JGI IMG/M metagenome (GOLD analysis project Ga0172369, IMG submission 114539) | Freshwater microbial communities from Kabuno Bay, South-Kivu, Congo - kab_022012_11.25m | ecosystem: Environmental > Aquatic > Freshwater > Lake | place: Democratic Republic of the Congo...
GCACCTTGATATCTGCGGGTGTAACCTTGTTCTTCTTGCGAAAAAGGTTCTAATAAATACTTAATATCTTCTTCATTCATTCCATCGCCGGTATCTGTAATTGTTAGATAAGCAAATTGATTAAAGACAAATGATCTTAAAACCACTTTGCCTTTTACTGTATATTTAATTGCGTTTTCGGTAACTGCTTTAACAATTTTTTCAAGTTTTACCCAATCAGTTTTTATGATAACTTCTTGATCTGCAAGCTCAAGCTCAAGTGAAATATTTTTTTGCTTTGCTTTTTGATCGAGCTTGTTTTTTACTGATTTAAGCACCTGATTACAATTTAGATAAACATAATTAAATTCCAGTTCATCAGATTCGATTTCAGACATATCAATTATGTGATCAAACAAATGCGATACTCTTGATAAAACATCTTTTACTAAGCTAACAAGCTCTGATATTGTTTGATAATCTTTTGTTTTTATACTTTCTTCAAGTATATCTGCATAGCCGGCAATTGCATTAAAAGGCGTTCTTATCTCGTGCGACATATTTTCTATAAACGAACTTTTAAGTTTGTTAAGTTGAACTTCCTTATCGTAAGCGGCAGACATTTTGGTTTGATAATTTTCCTGGTCGGTAATGTTATTAAAATTTACCATCACGTAAGATTCATCTTCGGTGCTTATATCCATTAAAGATATTTTGCATTTGTAATGTATAAGATTATGTTTTGCCTTAAACTCAACAAAAGGCATCGAGTTGTTAAGAAGCATTTCACAATTCTTTAAAACAGCTTTTAAAAGTTCATTAGTAAAAACAAACTTTATATCATCCTGCAATAACTTTGTTTTATCAAGATCAAAAACTCTAAAAAAACTATTGTTACCTGTTTCAAATAAAATTTTTTCCTTACTTTGCTTAAGAATAAAAAGCGGATCGCGGATATTATTAATTATTGATTTAAGTTTATTTTCAGATTCCTTAATAATTAAATTTTTCTGAACATAATCAGTTATATCGTGAGCAATAAGCATAAAAGCATTATCAACTGCGCCTGTGTTAGAAAACGGAGTTAGCTGTAACTCTTTAAATAACGTTCTGCCTTTATCTTTTAGTGAAATAATTTTAACCCAGCTTTGCTTTAAGAAAAATGCACGCTCAGCAGTAAGCAAATCAGCTTTTGATAAAAAATTTTCCAGCGGCACACAGAAAAACTTTTCGTACAATTCATCAATAGAAAATCCAAGTACATTTTCCATTGATTTAGAAATGAAAGAAATCTTACCACTGGAATCTATGGTCATAACAGGGATGTTTGCATATTCTATTGCAGCGTGTATAGAGTTAATTCTGTTTTCAAGCAAAATTTCTTTTTCTGTATAATGAAATACAATAAAAAGATATTGCGTGTTATCAAGTTCAATTTTTTCAATCTCTGCATCATACTCGCCAAATGCTGATTCTGATTGATTTTTTATATGAAGGCTGATACTGATATTTGAATAACTGCTCTCAGCAAAGTCTTTAAGCAAATGAGCAAAATTAACATCTGTTTGCAGCGAGTTAACTTGCGAAATGTTATTTAATCCAAAAGCAATTTGTGCAGATTGATTTGAGTAAACTATTGTGTTGTTTCTATTAACAACCAAAATTGGTTTACACTGGCTGCAAGCTTTAATTGGCAGATTATTTTCATAATCTATTGCCAGCTCCTGCGGAATAATTTCACTATAGTTTAACATTTATCTGTAGGATTTTTATTTGATTTACTTGATCGGTATTTGCAGGTGCAATTTTTAAATTGTTAGATAATTTTTCGCCAGAAACTTTTTCAACAAAATAAATCAAATTTCTGTGGATAAGTGATAACTCGTATCTTAAATTATTTTCTGCTCCATCAATAAAAAAAGCATTAACGTCTGTGTTGTTAGAGTTCTTTAACAAAATACTATCATACGAAGTAAACTTTTCAAACAACCAGCTTAAATATTCAGTAGATGATTTAAGTAGAGTCTCAGAATAAACTTCAGACTCAAAATCAAAAGAAATAATTATTTGATATTTGTGGGGAGAATTTTTTATCGAATTATCGTTTGAAATTTTGTAATTAATATTTGATGAAATGCAATCGTGTATTGCAATCTTTGTAGAAAAGGTAAGATTATCAATAACAAACTCTAACAAAAACTCATCGTTATCGTTGCGTGTTAAAGATTTTAAATTCCATTTAAGCTGCGATAAATATTTAAAAGCCGAAGAGAAACTTAAGGAATCAGAAACACTTGATTTGCCCCCATTAATTACAGGCAAAGCATGAATATCTCCTGAAAAGCGAGTGTTGTTTTTAAATTCAGCCGAGGCTGCAATATTTTCAATCTTTTTGAGCATTTTTTCCCAGTTCTCCTTCTTATTATCGGAAAAATTGGGAAATTTTTTAGCGCGAAAAAGATGCTAAAATCAGTCGAATTTAATCATTTTGCTGTCATCAGCATACTTAATCACTTCCGGATTTTCTAAATGTGTTAGCTGATGAACAAAGGTTTGTATTCTTTCGATTGCCTGCTCAATTATCTGAAAATCTTCTTCAGTAGTATCAGGCAGTTTTGATGTTGAAAAATCTTTAAGATTTTCTATTGCAATTTTAAGGCTGCTTAATGGATTATTAATTTTATGTCCGATTGTACAAGCTAATTCTACAACTGCTTTTGAGTGTTCTATATCTTTTAATTCTTTTTGGAGATTAAAAATTCTTATACCTGATTTTATTCGGGCAACAAGTTCCTGGTTTTCAATTGGTTTCATCAAAAAGTCATCAGCACCAACATCCAAACCAGTAACACGATCTCTAAGCGAAGTTCTTGCAGTTAAAATAATGTAATAAATTAGTTTTAGTTTTTCATTACTCTTTATCTGATTGCAAAGTTCAAGACCATCCATAATTGGCATAGTCCAATCAGCAAGAATAACTTTTGGCATATAAGTTTCGAGCAATTGAAGTGCTTCTTTTCCGTTATTAGCAGAAAGAACTTCAAAATTATTTTTGGTTAATAATTTTTCAAGAATAAAACGTGTATCACGTTCATCTTCTACTACAAGTATTTTATCTTTTTCACTCAACTTGCTATGTAATAATTTATTTTATTGATAAAGCGATTATAATCTAAAATTGGTTTGGTTACAATGTCTTCTGCTTTGGTATCAGCAAGAAATTTTTTAATCTGGCTTGATAATGAAGAAGCTGTAACCAAGACTAACGGAATATTCATATAATCATTATTTGCTTTAATTAATTGTGATAACTTAATTCCATCAATTTTTTCGCCGTTAAAATAGGTATTACTTAAGTTTATATCCATTAGTATTACGCCAATATTTTCATTTGCCAGAGCATTAAAAATTTTATCGCCGTTATCTGTAATAATACAATCAATATTTCTTTTCTTAAAGAACATTGTGTAAAACTGCTGTGTAATTATATCATCCTCAATAATCAGTATTTTTTTCATTTCGGATTCTCTGTATTAAATTTAATTATAACGCTAATTCTTCTATTAACTAAATTAAAAGGATCATTTTTATCCAGTAAGCGTGTATCTGCATAACCTCTAACTTCATCAACTCTGCCTGCATCAAGTCCATTTGCAACTAATGTTTTTCTTGCAGAGTTAGAACGATCAACACTTAATTCAAAATTTGTGTAACCGCTGCCGCCATTTGGATAAGGTCGGGAATCTGTATGACCTTCAATAATTAACTTATTTGAAATCATTTCCAGATTTTTTCCAATTTCGCCTAATAATTTTTGTGCCTCTGGTCTCAAATGTGCTGTACCAATTTCAAAAAACACATCATCGTTAGATTCAACCATTTCAATTCTTAAACCTTCGTTAACAATTTGCATTTTTACCTGATCAAGTAAATCTTTAAACTCTCCGTTGCAAGAAAGATTTGCAACAATAGAATCCTTCATTGCATTTAATCTTTCAACTTCAGTTTCGCGTTCTTTAATCCTTTCAATTACTGCTTGTGCACTATCAGAAACTGGTGCAATTCCTCCATCCATAATTGATATTGCTTTCATCTTTTCAGAAAAACCTACAGGATCTTTAAAATAACCGGCAACGCTTTGTACAACTTTTTCATCCTGTCCTAAAATCCACAGCACAATAAAAAGAGCCATCATTGCAGTAACAAAATCTGCATAAGCAACCTTCCATGCACCACCATGATGCCCGCCATGCTTGTTGATTTTTTTTACAACAATTACATTTTCTTTATCGCCGCCCATAAACTACTCAGACTTTCCTCTCATATAATTTTCAAGCTCGCCAAAGGTTGGGCGTTCATCAGAAAAAATTGTTCTTCTTGCAATTTCTACAGCAATAATTGGTGGATTACCTTTTGCGTAAGCTACAACACAAGCTTTTATGGTTTCGAGGTAACGCATTTTTTCTTCCAATCCTACCTCTAAATTTGTAGCGATAGGACCAACAAAACCATATGCTAATAGTACACCAAGAAAAGTTCCAACTAAAGCAGCAGCAACGTGATGACCAACTGTTGCAGCACCTTCATCAATAGAACCCATTGTGATAATAATGCCAAGTACAGCCGCAACAATTCCTAATCCAGGAAATGCATCGCCCATTTTTTGGATAGCATTTATTGCTGGTTTTGTTTCAGCTTCTAAAGTTCCAATTTCTGCATCTATAAGATTTTCTAATTCGTGCGGAGGAACACCGCCGGATAACATCACTTTCATCGTATCACAAAAAAATGTACTTGCTAATTCGTTGTGAATAAATTTCTCATTTTTTGAAAGTATATCACTTTGTTTTGGATCCTCTACGTGTTTTTCAATCGCCAATAATCCATCTCTTTGTGCAAGCAAGAAAAGATCGTTAAATGCTTTTAAAAGTTCTAAGTAATCTTGCTTGGAGTAGGCGTGCGATTTAAAGATTCCGGGTATTGTTTTAGCAATTTTTTTAATAACACCCATTGGTGCAGAAAGCAATAAACTGCCAACTGCTGCACCTACAATAACAATAAACTCAGCAGGTTGTATTAATAAAACAACATCACCGCCGGCAAAAATAAACCCGCCAACTACGGCAACGATTACAACTACTATTCCTATAATTGCAAACATTTTACTTCTCCAGGTTTAACTCAAATTGAGTTTTTGGTACTAATGAAAATAATTTTTCACATTGGTTCATAATAAAGTTCCAGTCTGTTCTATCGGATGAAAGATTAAACTCAAGATTTCTGCATATATCAGTAACCTGAGGTAAACCAACTGTTCTTCCAACACCTTTCATCTGATGACAAATAACTCTTAATTTATTTTTATCTCTTATACTAACAGAATCAACAATAATTTTTTTCTGTGCAGGAAATGAATCAATAAATATTTTTTGCAGATCATTTACTATTTCATCCTGAAAATTTATTGATTGGATTTCCGGATTTAATTTTCGTTCAAGTTTATAACCAAGCAATTCATTTACAGCTTCAACAAGTTCATCAATGTTAAATGGTTTTATAAGAACTTTATCAGCTCCGTTTTCCATTGCTGCAAGCATATTGCTTTTGTTTACATTTCCGCTAAGAATTATTACAGGTATTCTTTTTAATTCATCAATTACTTTTTTTATCTGTAAGGTTTTTATGCCATCAAGATTCGGCATAAGAATATCAAGTATAATAATATCGGGCTTGTGCGAAATTGCTTTTTGAATACCGAACAATCCATCTTCACAGCTTTCTGTTGTGCAATTATATTCTTCAAACAATCTTGTAAGCGAGCTTCTTGTAAGATCAGAATCATCTATAATTAGTATTAATGGGTTTTTACTTCTGATCATAATTAATTAATCTTTTTAATTTTAAGTTTTGATAAATCAGCAGGTTTTTCTTTTATTGATTTAACGGCACTTGCAGAAATTTCTTTCACCTTATCGTAAAGCTCTGTTCTTACAATTTGTATGTTCTGCGGTGCATCAATCCCGATTTTAACTGTATTATCAGAAATAGAAATAATCTTAACAGTTATTCCGCTGCCAATTTTAATTTCTTCGTTAAGTTTTCTAGTTAGTATTAGCATTATAATAAACTTTATTTTTCTTCAACAAATAAGTTGTAATCAACAGGATACTTATCGCTGTCAATTATTTTTTGGAAACCACTTTTAGAATCCTGGTTGATATAAACCGGAGCTTTAAGATTAACTTTAATATCAGCAGGATTACTACTCATAACCACGATTCCGAAAGCCTCATAATTTTCAATCGTCGGAAACTTTTCATCAATTACTCTTAACCCAATTAAGGAAAAAGCAATCTCCGGCTGCTCAACCGAGTTTAGCCAATAAAAAAGTTCATCATCAGTTTTTATCAGCAAAAACTTGTTAAGATTTTCAAATCCAAATAACCCTTCGGCAAAATGAATAACAATATCTTCTGTAAATTCAACTTCGCCAAATTGATGTGTTTTAATTTTCATATTCCCAATTTTATTTTATTATTACTATATCTACTCTTCTATTTGTAGCTCTTCCGTAAACAGATTCGTTAGAATCAATCGGTTTGTATTCAGAATAACCAACTATTGAAAGTTTTTCTGGATCTAACTTTTCTTCAATCATCAAAAAATAAGCCGTACTTAAAGCACGTGCTACAGAAAGGTGCCAATTGGATGGAAACTGCGAAGTTGCAATAGGAACGTTATCTGTGTGTCCTTCAATCCTTATATCGTTTGGCAATTTTCTGATAATAGTAGCCAACTGGCTAAGAACCAGCTTAGAGCTTTTCTTTAATTCTGCACTGCCAGATGGAAAAACAATATCTTCTAAAATGTGGATTGTAACGCCGCGCGAGTTTTCTTCCAGCTTAATTGAACTTGAGTAATTGTTTTTCTCTATCAAGTTATTTATTTCAGATTTCAAATTTCCTAAAGGAGAAACTGTTGGAATTTGTGAATCATTAAACACTTTAATTGTAGGATGCTCTCCACCGAAAACATTACCGATAGCATTTACCATCTTTTCGTACTTTTGAACGTCGAGGTTGGATGCAGTATAAAGCAGTATAAACAAACCTAACAATAGTGTTATTAGATCTGCATACGTAATTAGATAGCGATCTTTTTCCCCACCTTCAGAAAAAGGTGATTCTTCAAACTCATCTATCTTAGTACTCTTTCGAACTCTCTTCGAGGAAGCATGGTCTCTTGTTCTTTTTGAGGTAACATGCTTACTAATCTTGCTTTCACCAAAGCTGGTATTTCCCCACTCTGTAATGCCAAGACTCCCTGTAATGAAAGTTCCATCATTTGTTTCTCTTCTTGATGACATTTTTTTAGTTTATCTGCAATTGGTAACCAAATTAAGTTTGCACTGAAAACACCCCAAAGTGTTGCGATGAATGCAGTAGCAATACTTTTAATTAAAGAATTTGGATCTGCACCTGCATGTGATAGAGCCATAATAAGTCCCATCACAGTACCAAGTATTCCCATTGTTGGTGCGTATCCGCCCATTTTAGTAAATATAAATATGTTGCTGTAGTGTCTTTCTTGCACTGATTTAATTTCTAGCTCTGCAAGATCCTGCAATGAATCCGGATCAACACCATCAACAGCATTGCGCAAAAGTTTTTTTGCAAAGAAGTATTCCACTTTGTTTATTTCTCTATCAAGCGAAAGCAATCCTTCTTTTCTTGATTTATATGAAAACTGAACTATACTGTTTATAATTTTTTTTGGTTCAAATTTTTGAGGAAAATAAGCAAGCTTAACAAGTTTGAACAATTTTCTAAAATTATCATAACCAAAACCGATAATCACAGCAGCAAAAGTTCCACCGAAAACAATAATAATTGGTGGAATTAAGAACAGCGCATTTATCGAACCACCTTCGAGTACAAATGCACCAAAGATTGACAGTACGCCTAATACTAAACCATTTACTGTGCTAAGTTTTTTTATCATAAGTAATCAAGTAACGATTGCGGTAAAAGTGTTGCTCCCATTTTCTGAGAAACCTGCAACAAGTATTCCTGGTTTTGCAAATCCACAATTGCCTTAGCCATATCAACACCATTTTCATTTTGTGCAAGTTCTTGCAAGTTAAAACTTTGCTGAGTTAACATATTTTCTAATGTTGATATTTGATTTATCGTATTTCCAACTTCAGATTGTTTTGCAGTTAATCTGCTATTAAAATTATCAACCGCATTTATCATTTCGTCTGTTGGTATTGTTCCGCTTCTTAATGTATTGCTTATTTGTTTTAACATATTAAAAATATCTGTTGGTTGATTTGCTTCAAGACTTATACTTGTAGCTGAACTGCTTTCAGATAAGTTCTTTAAGTTCATTGTAAACTGAATTCTGTTTGCGGGAACATCAACAAAAAAATCTAAATTAGTTGTTGATCCATCTACAGAGACTAAATTTCCGTTAAGGGAATTAAATGCAAGAGTTTTAGCTGCCGGTGGAGCACCAAATACACTTGTTCCACTTCCATCAACAATATCATACGTCATTTGGTAAGTGTTTGCAGCAGTTTTTTGATAAGTTGTATTTAGAGTGTAATCATTTCCTAAATTATCTTGTATAGTTTGAGAACTATTTGTTATTGTACCAACAGCATCTGCAGTATTAAAAAATCCTTTATTATTTACTATTGTACCAAATAATTCTAACCCCGGTAAGTTAATACTTTGAACAACACTTTGAGAAAACTTAACATTTATTCTGCCGCTTGTATCTGTGTTGGTTTGATATGATTGATTATCAGATGAAATTCCATAAGGTTTATTTGAGTAATCGGTTCCGCCAAAAATATATTTACCATCAACTTTTGTGTTTGCTGTTTCCATCATAATTTTTAGCGAGTTATCAATCATATCCGCATAAAGATCAAGATTAGTTTGATTGATAGGATTTTGTACATCAGTAAGTTTTGTTATAATGTTTTGAACTTCTGATTGAATTGATTCCATTGCAAAAATTGTTTCATCTAAAAACGATAAACTATTTGTTATGTTGCTTTTATAAGTATCAACCTGCCCTGATTGATCTGAAATTCGCATCAATCTTGATGTGCCAACTGGTGAATCTGAAGGACGTTCAATTTTATTTCCACTTAAGATTTGCCTGTTAAGAGTAGAAATTCTATCCTTAATCTTGTTTGTATTCCCAATATAATTTTGAGAAATCATTAAATCGCTTATACGCATTTTATACCATCTCCAAAATAGTCTTCAACATATCATCAGCAATTGTAATTAGCTTTGCTGAAGCCTCATAAGTTCTCTGGAACTTTAACACATTTGTCATTTCTTCATCAACAGATACACCGGATTGGCTGGCTTTTAACTGATCCAGCTCATCAAGTACAATTTGATTTGCACTTGTATAATTATTCTGCAGCATTCCATCATTACCAATATCATTTATTAACGATGCGTAACCTTCCTGAAGTGTATTACCATTCATAAGTTTTGCATCTGTAAGCTGTGCTATTCTTAAAGCAATTTCTCCATTACCTTCTGTTCCATCTAACGATATTGCAATTTTGTTTGGATCATTTGCAATCTCTCCATTAATAATAAGTTCGCCATTAGCATAACCTTCAAAAAAGTTAAGCCCTGTTTCCTGAGGATCAGAAATTGTAAAGCCCTGAGAATGTTCGCCATTTACAGCTTCTACAAGCGCATTTATTACTGAATCTAATTTATCCTGGTAAGCAGGAATTTTTTTAGAATAAACATTTGATAAAGCATTTAACTCACCACCAGTTAGAACAATAGGATAAGTTCCATCTTTAACTTTAAGATTTAATTTTCCATTTGCTTCTTCAGCTACAAATTCTGCTGAATGCATTCTATCAACAGCAAGTGCACCGCCGATTGAAATTACTGCTGAGTTTGTGTTATCATAAACAACATTAATATTTACAAGATTACTCAACTTATCAACCAGAGCATCTCGCTGATCTAACAAATCATTAACAGGAACACCATTATATGCGTTTGAAAACTGTTCGTAGTTGATTTGATGAATCTGCTTTAATAAAGAATTTACTTCGTTTACTTTCTGTTGAAACTCTTGTCTGATATCACCTTTAAGACTAGTTAAAGATTGATTTATAGAAGTTACTTTTGCTGATAGATTATTTGCAGCATTTAAAACATTTGTTCTTAAAGGCAGCGAATTTGGCGTAACTGCAAGTTCATTAAAGCTGTTAAAAAAAGTTGTCATCAAATTTGATACACCAAGATCTGAAGGTTCAGAAAAAAGATCTTCAATTTGCCCAATCAACTGGCTTTGCCTGTTACTATCAGAATATTTTTGATTTGTACTTGTTATGTGTGCGTCA
>Ga0172369_10010035_pt1 | contig 10373 bp, 9 predicted proteins | sample LakKiv25m_FD_114539 | JGI IMG/M metagenome (GOLD analysis project Ga0172369, IMG submission 114539) | Freshwater microbial communities from Kabuno Bay, South-Kivu, Congo - kab_022012_11.25m | ecosystem: Environmental > Aquatic > Freshwater > Lake | place: Democratic Republic of the Congo...
AGGTCAAAATCATGCCCTTTTTACCCTTTATTCAAATTTCATGGTGTATTTCTGAGCATTTTCCTTCACCCAAACCTTGACTTCAGGTTCTTTGTCTTGAAACTAACCTTTTCTAAACACCCTTATAAAGTAACTTGTCAAGATTAACCGATGAATGATTTTTAATGATATGCGTCTAATATCAATATTCTTAGCCTGGTAATAAAGCTGATATCATGTTGGGAAAATATAAAATGAATATTGCTGAGATAATAAAGAAAGGTCCATAAGCAATAAATATATTCATTGATTTATATTTTTTGGTGATGACTAATCCCAATATGAGTAAAAAACTGAATACACCGGCAAGTAAAATACCGGTTAATAGATTGAACCAAATCAAAGGCCATCCAAGCAATAAGCCAAGAATCAATCCCAGTGTTACATCTCCAGATCCAAGTGCTTCTTCGCCATCATCTTGCAAAATTGCGAGGCGCTTCCTTCTAATCCGGGAAAAAAATATACCTAATAAATAGAAGGATAACATGATCCCAAATCCTGCGGCAGCTCCGATCAAAGTTTCCTGCCAGGTTCGCATGTGCAATCCTGCCAGTAAGAAGAGCACCAACCCGACCAGGCTTAATGGTCGCAAAACCAGGCGATGTTCAAGATCGATTAGTGCCACCAGGATCAGGTATTCAAAAACGATAAAGCCATACCAAATTCCTATAATTGTTGGTGGATATAACCATATATATAACGTAAATGCTATTGAGATAATGATCACGATCACAGTTCGAATGGCTGGGGCTTTCTGGCAATTAGGACAACGTCTTAAAAGAATATAATTTAACCAAGGAAGGTCAACCTGGCAGGATATATTTTTACAGGTAGGCGAAGTAAATTTCAGGTCATCCGGTAGAACATCCGCCAGGTAATTAACAACATAACCTCCCAATAATCCAAGTAAAATCGGAGTAATTAGAGAAATATCCATGTCTTCATTATAGCAAAAAATAACGACACAGAAAACTGACCTATCGAAACTGGAAGGTTGGTTGAAAAATTGAATTTGCTTAAAATCCATAAAGATGAAAATGGATATTTATAGAATGCAAAAATCAGGATTCTTAATTTCTCTCAATAATAAGGTTCCTTTCAAAGTAAAATTGGGTTAACCTTATTACATTGGAGGCAATATGGAAAAATTCATAATCGATGGTGGAATTCCCTTAAATGGAGTAATTACACCGGCTGGAAATAAAAACGCTGCCCTGCCTCTGTTGGCAGCATGTTTATTAACATGTGACGATGTGATTCTACATAATATCCCTACGATTCGAGACGTAAGAGATATGAGAATTTTGATCGAAAGTCTTGGGGTGGAAGTTGTTGAGCTGAATTCAGGTTCATGGCGGATTACAGCTCGTACGATCCAGCCAGCTGATCTTAATCCAGATGTTTGTAAAAAGATCCGTGCTTCTATACTACTGGCAGGACCGATGACAGCTCGAATGGGCGAATTGCGCCTGCCTCCTCCGGGTGGAGATATTATTGGAAGAAGGAGATTGGATACACATATCCTTGCGCTTCAGGCGTTGGGTGCTGAAGTAGCATATGAGCGAATGTTTGAATTTTCTGCACCGGGAGGACTTATCGGGACGAACATACTTCTTGATGAAGCCAGTGTCACAGGTACAGAAAATGCCATAATGGCTGCTTCACTAGCCAAGGGAACAACAATTCTCAGGAACGCAGCTTCCGAACCCCATGTCCAGGAATTATGTAAAATGCTTAATGTTCTGGGAGCTGATATCGAGAATATTGGGTCCAATACACTTGTGATTCGAGGCGTGGATCATCTTCATGGAGGAGAATTTACGATCGGTCCCGATTATCTTGAAGTGGTAAGTTTTATTGGAGCAGCAGTTGTTACTGGAGGGTCAATTCGCATCAAAAACTCCAGTCCTGAATATTTAAATATGGTGCGAATGGTATTTAATCGGATGGGTGTCGATTGGCAGGTCGTCGAAGGTGATATTCTAGTACCTGCAGGGCAGCAATTAAAAATTCAACCTGACCTCGGGAATGCCATCCCCGAGATAAAGACCAATGTTTGGCCGGCATTCCCTACTGATCTCATGAGTATAGCCATAGTAGTTGCAACCCAGGCTCAAGGCAGCATCTTATTTCATGATTGGATGTATCCTTCCCGAATGTATTTTACCGATAAACTTGGAGGTATGGGTGCCCAGATTGTGCTTTGTGACCCACATCGTTGCATTGTTCAGGGTCCAACAAAATTATTTGGCGAGCAAATGGAAAGTCCGGATATTCGGGCAGGCATGTCTTTGATGCTCGCAGCCCTTGCCGCAAATGGGCGCTCAAAGATTCGGAATATTGAACAGATCGAAAGAGGTTATGAAAACGTTGATGGAAAATTCAGGAACCTGGGGGCAAAGATCGAAAGAGTCAGTGGTTGAGAAAGAAAGAAAGACAGGGTTATCTTTTTACGAAAAAGTTAACCCTGTTCTCTAACTGAACACGTTCTAACAATCAAAACAAAATGGGGTTGATGTTGGTGTTAGCGAAGGTGTCCTTGATGGAGTAAATGTCGATGGAGGTTGCCACGGAGTCGGCGTCCTCGTTGGTATAGGAGTCCTGGTTGGGATCGGTGTCCACGTATGGGTAGGAAGAGAAGTCCAAGTGGCTGTTCTTGTATTAGTAGGTTTATTCGTTCTTGTTGCGGTTCTGGATGCCGTTGGTGTATATGTCCTCGATGGTGTATTCGTTTTAGTAGGTGTTTTGACCTTGGTAGGAGTTCTCGTAGAAGTACGGGTTAAGGTGGGGGTCCTCGACTTGGTAGGTGTATAAGTACTTGTTGGAGTTCTTGTAATAGTAGGTGTTTTTGTCCTGGTTGGAGTATTTGTTCTTGTAGGTGTGTTTGTTCGAGTTGGAGTTCTCGATGGAGTTCGTGTAATTGTTGGAGTTCTTGTAATAGTAGGTGTTTTTGTCCTGGTTGGAGTTCTTGTTATTGTTGGAGTTCTTGTAATAGTAGGTGTTTTTGTCCTGGTTGGAGTTCTTGTTATTGTTGGAGTGTTTGTCCTGGTTGGAGTATTTGTTCTAGTAGGGGTATTGGTTCGTGTTGGTTTTCTTGTTCGAGTTGAAGTAATAGTTGGAGTGGGTGTTTTTGAGGGTGTAAGAGTTATTGTAGGAGTTTTAGATGCTGTTAATGATGGCCTTGGTGTTCTTGTAGGTCTTGGTGTATTGGTGGGAGCCGGTGTGCGTGTAGATGTAGGAGGTCGTGTAGCAGTGGATGTAAATATCATTGTGGGTGAAGGGGTATTGGTATTCGTGGGAGAAGGTAACCCGATCTGGGGAGGAAGAAAAACCTGGCGTGAAACCCGGAATCGTTCCACGATCCCCTCACGGGTTGAAGATAGATGGATCAAAGGCCAGGTTATATTGATCAAAGGCGTCAGGTAAGGATGATTATAATCAACTGCTACAACAACTCTGTCTCCAGGACCACCCGGATCTTCTTGTCTAATATCTGTTCCAATTAGTTTGCAATTCGCGTAAGCATCAAAACCTAGATCGCCTGTAGTTGGTGCAAGATATACAAAATCAGGTGTAAGAGGGTCTGTGTAGTCAAAATCGCGACTGGAGCAAATTGTGACTTCCACAAATCCCTTTTTTTGAAAACCTGTGGGATCTAAAGGAGAAATTAAAGGATCAAACAAGACTAGGATTCGGAAATCATTGGCGATCTTGTGAATTGTAGCCAGACGAGCTGCATCTATTTCAGCATCTTTGGAAGCACCAATACATGCCCCAGGGTCAGATGCGTTGGGTCCAACAACGCCTACAGGATCAACATCGTCTGTATCATTACAGAAAATTGCATCATATTGTCCTGTTATCGCATATCGAATTGCTTGGCGGCTCATATTTTGAATGGAAAGCCAGCTGGCAAACATTATGGAAAAATCAAATATCCCAAAGACAAGCATGAGAAAAATTGGAAAGGACAACGCAAATTCTAGCATGGCTTGAGATTTTTGTTTTTTCCATCGTAGGAAGTTGTGGGGTGAATGATTATTCTTATTTATCATAGTCCACTCTTTTCAATCAGCGTGTAAGGCGTGTAGCGATCTTACTTCCGATCTCATTAAAAATATCCACAAGTTGATCGCCACCTGGTGCAAAATAATATACTCCAAAACCCTTGGATGCAGAATACTTCAATAGAGTTTCGCCTGGAGGAGTATTTGTTACTTCTCCATCAGAAATTGCTTGAACCAGACTTCCCAAACCTACACTGTAAATCAACGCATTCTGGTCTTCAGCAACAAAGTCAACCATATCACGAGCATAATCATCAGCATCATACAAAGTCGTTTGGGTGAAGATATGGCGTGCGTTGTATGTGCTGGTCAATGAAGGTCGGGCATCCAAATCACGACAAAAAGGTTCCCTTACCCATGTGTATTCAGGACAGATGGGATTGTCAAATTTATCATATCCAGCATTGGCTGCTCCATCCGTCAGTAAAATAACTGCCCAAAGCGCATCTTCGCGCATTGGTGAACTAAAACCAGCCGGGTAAATTCCTGCCAGAGCATTGCCTGCCATAGCCATAGCTCCCCCAATGTTCGTAGTGGTGCAATGTGACGGATCTGGAATTTCAGCTAGGAACGCGTCACACCATAACCCGCGGTAACCGGTAAGTGTTGATGGATCATCATATAACCGGCATGGTCCAACAATTCCGGCTGGGTTTGTTGGCAGGGTTGACGTTGAATAAGGGCAGATCCCAACCCCCAGGGGAATTACAGAAAGGTTTTTGATTGTATCCCTGACTACCGAAAAATCTGATGTCAGCTCCAACTCCATTTTTGGATATCTATCAAAAGTTACTATGCTTATCCGATCATAATCAGCAAAAAGCAAGGTTGTCAATTGAGTGGCAGCGTCTTTGACAGCCTCGAAGGGCTGACATTCACCGGGATACCCGTCCGAACCAGTTGGATCTGCAGTGTTACACTGGTATGGATCGCGCATGGCATCACCATAGGGAACTACATGAGTTGGGTCTCCAAAAGTCATGGATTCAGAAGTATCGATAACAAGAACTAGATCAACAGATGCAGCTTCAGAGACTGATGTAATTGAGATCGGAACGCTGTCAATTCCAATGATAGAAAGAAAATAAGTGGGAACATTTTCCGATACAATTACTCTGACAATTTTTCTTTTCGGAGTAGTGCAAAGGACCAAGTCTCCAGGTGATGTATCACAAGTCTCGATTGAGACATTGGATGGATTTAAGATCGAATTAAGATTCAATAATTGTTGACCTGACTCATTTAATCCTTCTACAGTAAATCCTTTTCGATATTGAACTGAAGCTGCAAGCGCAGCAGCGTCTACTGCTCTGCGTAAGCGAGCATATCTGGTATACATAAAACCTAAATCGATAACCAAGCCTACAATTACAATAAGACCAACCAGGATAATCGCAAACACGAACAGTATCTGGGCTGGCTCTTTCTTGATGAATTGATCAGTGAGTTTATGAGTCTTCATGGGAAAACCAAACAGGTGAAGGAGGGTGTAATTGGATTAATTCGTACAAGTCTTTTTTATTTTGGAAATTCGATTTTAAATCTAAAATAAGTTGATTCTTAAAGTAATTTTGAGATATTGGCTCTGCCGCGGAAAGTGGCATGATTGAATATACATAAACAGGAATCGGGTCTGGAACCCCTCCCAATGAGAACATTTTTAGAATCTGATTATAGTTATAAAAAACTTCTACCAATAAAATTCCAGAATTTGGTGCGTCTGAAATTAGGTGTGCTTCTATTTCTTCCGAAGAAAATTTGGATACCTGGTTTCCATAAGAACTCCAACCCGGTTCACTTGGATATCGTGTGGCAACACCATTTTCAACACTGAAGAAAGAGATCACAATGTCATCCCCGGCAACTGGATCAAGGTTTATTGGTGCCAATGCAGTTTCAGAGATTTGAACAATTGCTGAATAAAATTCTGTATCAATACTGCCATCTGATTTAAATGGATCAATATCGCTGCCAAACCTGGCACCTTCCCGAGCGCCATCAACAAGATCTACATATTGGTTAAGTAAATAACCGAATTCCACAGCACCAGCCAGGAGAATGGTTAATACAGGGATTACCAGGAGAAGTTCTACAAAACCTTGCCCCGCTCTTTTACCGTTAGCTTTAAACAACATAATCTTCATAAAATAACCAATCTTCATTTGTGAGGTTGTTGAAAAAGACCTATTAAATTTAAGTAAAACAATCTTCCCGATATTTGGTTTGTTCTTATGGGGGAGAGGAATTATGAAAGCCCAACATTAATACAAATTATAATATATTTGATTCAGAAAAACAATACCCCTTTTCTTTTGTTAAATGAGATCAATCCGTTGATTTGCTCAGGAAATACAAGTAATCTGCTGACCGATGTATGATGTGATTATTGCGCTCCACTGGTAAATCCTCAAAGCACATGTTTTTTTTATTATCCGGGATGGACTGTATTACGATCTTTTGTAAGTGATCGAAAAATTTGGTAAGTTGAAATTAGAGCTTTTGTTTTCGGGTAAATTAATGAAGTGTAAAATAAAAAGTATTTTTATATGATATTTATTTTAGATCCTCGATTTCTACTTCGGAAAAGTGCCTAAATATATATACTCTCGAGTTGGTGTTTGATTCTTTCTGTAATTTCAAGATCCTTATCAAAAGAGGTGAGTCTGTATGATCCTAAAGGTTGGAAAAACCATAAAAGGAAGCTGAAATGACTCACCAAGATGAATATAAATTCACTAAAGAGTGAGCGGAAAAAAGATTGGAAGCAGTGCCAGATGTGCTGCAGGTTCTGATCAATAATGGGATGCTACCAAAATAGTCTATTTACGTGAAAGCTGGTGTATCTAAAAGCACGGAAGATAGATATGTGCTCAAACTGGTTATGAGGAGGGGAGTTGAAGCAGACAAAAGATCCATGTTCATAAACCCAGACCGGAAGATTGCTGAAGAGTTTCGGCTTGCTGCTTCCAGAAGAATGCTGTTTCAGCTCCAAGGTTGTCATCCTGAATGGAAGAGTACCATTCTGAATGATTAACCGTTTTCAACTTTCCTCTTGATCACCTGCGCACCATCGGGACAACCAACTGCCTGGAACAGGTCAATAAGGCAGCCTGGAACAATTCAATAAGGAGATTCGCAGACGCACCAGAGGATCTGGAGTTTTTCCTAATTAGGCGTCTTGCCTAAATTTTATCTCGCAGTCCCGCTAGAGATCAGTGAGAAGTGGCAGGTCGGAAAACACTATTGTGCTGGCAAGTCATTGATTTTTTAACGAACAATGGATATTTGTGACTCAATTTACAGAAAATAGGTTGTGTGATCCATTGGGTTGGGCTGATACTTCTAAGAATTGTGAAATAGCCTCGCGAAGCATTTTTTCTGGAAGCGCTCCCACCTGGCGATGGACGATCTTTCCACCAAAAATGAATAGCAATGTAGGAATTCCCTGAACACCATATTTCATAGCCCATTCAGGATTCTCATCTGTATTTACTTTGGCAACGATGACCTTTCCATCATTTTCCTTGGCAATCTTGTCCAACATTGGACCAACCATTTTACAAGGTCCGCACCAAGGCGCCCAAAAGTCAACAACTACTGGCAATGGATTTTCCAGAACGGTTTTCTGAAAAGCAGCATCCGTAACATGAATAGGTTCCATTATTTCTTTCACTCCTCTTTTAGGTATTTTCACTAGGTTTGAATATTCTATATTCGGACTTGATACAAGCAGATCGACCGAGCATGAGGCCTACAGAACAATATTTATCTTCGGATAATTTGATCGCTTGTTCGACATCTTTTGTTTTGATGCTTTCACCCCATAAAAGATACATGACTTTTATATCAGTCCAAATCATCGGATAGGTATCTGCTCTTAATGCTTCGACTTCAACTTTGAAATCAACAAGTGCTATTTTCTTTTTCTCAAGGATAGATACAATATCCATACCAGTACAGCCTGCAAGTCCTACCAGAAGTAGTTGCATTGGTCCGACTCCCGGTACATCATTTATTTTACCCATCTGGACTTTGCCACCGGCTTCATTTACTCCCTCAAAGCTCTTGTCGCCTTTCCATGAAGCTACTATCTTTGTCCACTTTTCAGCCATCTTTTCTCCGTAAAAAATTTCTAGAAAATAAAAAACTAAAAATACCTTCAAAAGTATAACATAATCGTCTATGTTATAATCTGCCAGCTATGGCAGATATCGTCAACCGATGGAAAACAGGTCTATTGCGAACCAGCAAAGCTGCTTTTGGGCATGTCGCCAATCTACTTGGTGCGACCGAAATCAATAATGAACTTTGGGATGAACTGGAAATGGTTCTTATTCAAGCTGATATGGGGATGGCCACATCCCAATCTGTTATGTCATCATTACAGGCAGCTGTACGATCCCAGGGAATAACAAAGTCCGCAATGCTTAAACCACTCTTGGTGAATGAATTACGTTCAAGGCTTGCTCAGAAATCGAATTTTGAAATGAATGGTAAACCTTTCGTCATATTAATGGTAGGAGTAAATGGATCGGGTAAGACTACCACGATTGCTAAACTGGGTAAAGTATTTTCATCCAACGGCAAGAAAGTACAGTTTGTGGCAGCAGATACATTTAGAGCCGCAGCTGTGGATCAATTGCAGGTGTGGGCGGAAAGATTAAAATTACCAATCCTTGCCGGCCAGCCAGGTAGTGATCCAGGGGCTGTTGTATTTGATGGGATTCAATCTGCGATTGCCAGAGAAATGGATATCGTACTGGTGGATTCAGCAGGGAGATTACATACTCGTTTTAATCTAATGGAAGAACTAAAAAAAGTTGTTCGGGTTACTGGAAAAGCGCTCAAAGGTGCGCCTCATGCCACGTGGTTGGTCTTGGATGCCACAACAGGACAAAATGCCTTGATGCAAGCAAAAGCTTTCAAAGAAGCTGTGAATGTGACCGGGGTGATATTGGCAAAACTGGATTCATCTGCTAAAGGCGGCATGGTTTTTGCCATCCAGGAAGAACTTGGTCTACCAATTTTATATGCAGGTCTGGGCGAATCTGCAGATGATTTGCAAGTTTTTGATCCGGATGAATTCATCGGGAGCTTGTTGGATATTTAATCCTTACCATTGTCGGAGGACTCATGCAAGATCTTGTGGATAGATTGGCGAAGGCTGAAAGTACAGTGTTACAAATAATGGAGCGTCTTTGACATAGAGGGTGCTGAAAACTCATTATTAAAATTGGACAAAGAAATTCAAGATCCGAATTTTTGGGATAATTCATCTTACGCTCAGGGGATCATGAAAAAAGCTACCTCGGTCAAGAGTGAAATAGAATATTGGCATAGCTTCCTTCGAAAAATTCGAGATACTCGTGAGTTGGCCTCATTAGCGGATGATAGCTTATATCAAGACCTGGTTAAAGAAACTGAAGGGATAGAATCCGAAGTAGAAAAACGTGCATTTTCCACGATGTTGTCTGGAAAATACGATTCTGATGATGCGATTCTGGCAATTCACGCAGGAGCAGGGGGTACAGATTCCCAGGATTGGACGGAAATGCTTATGCGTATGTACCTTCGTTGGGCAGAGAGCAGAAACTTTGGAACAGAGGTGATGGATATCACAATGGGAGAGGAAGCTGGTGTAAAAAGTGTAACTCTCTCAATTAATGGTAAACACGCGTACGGTTATCTGCGTTCAGAAAAAGGAGTTCATAGGCTCGTGAGATTATCTCCTTTTGATTCAGCGCACCGAAGACATACCTCTTTCGCTCTGGTGGAAGTTTTACCACAAATAGCATTTGATAACCCGGAAATCCAGATCAGTCCAAGCGATTTAAAGATTGATGTATTTAAATCCTCAGGTGCAGGTGGTCAAAATGTTCAAAAAACATCCACTGCGATCAGAATTACGCATCTTCCTAGTGGACTGGTTGTAACCTGCCAGAATGAGCGATCTCAAACACAAAATCGGGAAAATGCCATGAAGGTCTTAATGGCACGCCTTATAGAGATCCAGCAGGCTGAGAAAAGTGATGAGATCGCAGTTCTAAGAGGAGAATACACCAAGGCAGAATGGGGAAGTCAGATCCGTTCTTATGTTCTTCATCCATATCAAATAGTTAAGGACCACCGCACAGATCATGAGATGGGGAATGCCCACGCAGTCCTTAATGGTGATCTGGATAGTTTTATGGAAGCATATCTGCGCCAGGGCGTGTAAGAAGCCCGGTAAAATAATTAGCCTTATTGCTACCTGCCTTATTGCTACTG
>Ga0172369_10010036_pt1 | contig 10373 bp, 7 predicted proteins | sample LakKiv25m_FD_114539 | JGI IMG/M metagenome (GOLD analysis project Ga0172369, IMG submission 114539) | Freshwater microbial communities from Kabuno Bay, South-Kivu, Congo - kab_022012_11.25m | ecosystem: Environmental > Aquatic > Freshwater > Lake | place: Democratic Republic of the Congo...
CTATGGTGCCCCCGGCGCGACTCGAACGCACGGCACCCAGATTAGGAATCTGGTGCTCTATCCACCTGAGCTACGGGGGCATGTTGTTATTAAACACAATAACGGGATTGGATGTCAAATGATTTCATACGCAGACAGGGTTTTTTGCGGCAACCTCATCTCCAGGTGATACAAGGGGGCCTGCGGCGAGGGATGAGGCGGTATCTGAACCTGGGATAGCCGATCATGACCGCCCCATAGGCAAGGTGATCCGAAGGGAGCCCTAATGCCTCGAACAGGGGAGGATAGGCATTCACAGCCTTGTAGAAATACCCGGCCCAGCAGGCCCCGAGGCCCATGCTGGCGGCATAGAGATTTAGGTGACTGATGGCCAGGGTGCAGTCTTCGGTGCTGAAGGGCCAGGTTTTATCTGCGTGGGCCACGATCACATGGGGCGCCCCTCTGCAGATGCGGTCATATCCCTCATCCCACGAAGCAACGACCCGAAGGAGGCCCATTGTCTCTGCCTCCTGAGGGGCGCTCTGGATAACCCGGCGGACCCACTCGACAACCATCCCGGCCAGACGACGGACCTCGGCAGGATCTTCTACCACGGTCCAGTGCCAGGGCTGCCGGTTCTTGGCCGATGGGGCGGAACATGCGATTTCCAGGAGCTTTTCCAGGACCGGCCGTGACACTCTCTTTTCCTTGAAGTTCCGGATAGACCGCCTTCCACACAAAAACTGCTCCGCCTGATCCGGCATTATATTCAATTCCTTGGTGATGGCCCTGCACTCGTCCGGGCCAATCCAGTCAAGGCTCAGGGCGCCCGTGGGACAGACGGCGACGCAGTGTCCGCATTTCAGGCAGATCTCTTCAAAATCGGCAGCAGGTCTTGGGTACCCGCTCTCCGCATCCATCTCAATGATTCGTCCCGGGCACTCAGCCGCACAGATCCCGTCCTGATTGCACTTCTTCTGATCTACCGTAATAAAAGTCATGAGTAGGTCTCCATCTCATCGCTCAGTGAAATTCGGCGAAGGAACGGGCCGATTTCTCGTTGTTTTGGCACGTCACGGGTTGGCGTGAAAATTCTCCAGGGTTGTGATGGGAGACCTCGTCCGGAGAGGTGGAGTCGCGGCTGGAAAGCCGCTCTCACAGGATTTGGGATATAACTTCTCAGCCTTGAACCTTGAGCCTTGCGCCTTATGCCTTGCGCCTTGCGCCTTGCGCCTTATGCCTCCAGTCCCTTCCATCACACAATATGCGACGTGCTGACCCTGCGGAAATGATGCCCGTAAACGGCCAGAGTGACGGCCAATGGCAGGAGACGAGGCCGCTTGAAAAGCGTCCACCATAAGAGTCCCCAGTATTGGAAACGCTCCCTCCCGATAATGCCCAGGCGGATGTTGGACCGGAAAAATGCCAGGATGCTCCGCCAATTCAGCGGGATGTCGATTTTTGGCGCCTTGTATTCCCTTAAGAATGTCCTCACCCGCTCATAGTAGTGTTTCCGAGAATAAATATGGAGCATGATCTTCCGGTATCCCTCGCGCAGGGTATCCAGGTCCATTCGAGTGATAAAATTCGTTGTGCCATCCACATTATCCCCGGACATATGACCGAGGAGCCGTCCCTCCTGCTTCAGACGCTCATAGAGCTTGGTGCCTGCCGGGGCCTGAAGGAGGCCGACCATGGCCGTCACGATGCCGCTCTTTTGAATAAAATCGATCTGCCGTTGAAAAATGGACTGGGCGTCGTTGTCGAACCCCACGATAAAGCCCCCCTGCACCTGCAGTCCCGCCCGCTGGATCCGCTTGACCGTATCGACCAGGTCTCTGTTTTTGTTCTGTTTTTTGTTGCATTCCGCCAGGCTTCCCTCATCCGGGGTCTCGATCCCGATGAAGACCGTATCAAACCCTGCCTCGACCATCATCTCCATCAACTCCCCATCATCGGCCAGATTGACAGAGGCCTCCGTGTTAAAATGGATCCCCTTCTTCCCTTTTCGCCACTCGATCAACGCAGGGAGGAGTTGTTTCTTGAGATAGCCCTTATTGCCGATGAAATTGTCGTCCACAAAGAAGATCTGGCCGTTCCACCCCAAGCTGACCATGGCATCCAGTTCGGCAATCACCTGGTCGACCCGCTTGATGCGGGGCCTGTGTCCGAACAGGGCGGTCACATTACAGAATTCGCAGTCAAATGGACACCCCCTGGAAAACTGGATGCTCATCGATGCATATCGCTTCATGTCAACCAGTCCCCACATGGGGGCCGGCGTCTCCCCGATATCGCAGAATGCCGCTGTGCTGTAGATACGCTGAGGAACCCCCTGCGCCAGATCTGCCAAAAAGGGAGGGAGCGTGAGTTCGGCCTCATTGAGCGCAAAGTGATCCACCTGATCGAATTCCTCGTACTCGCTGGTGAAGAGGGGCCCTCCGGCAACAACCCTGACACCCGCTTCCCTGCACCGGGCGATGATGTCGCGTGCCGAGCGTCGTTGAACGGACATGCCGCTGATAATAACGATATCGGCCCACTCCAGATCCTTTTCAGCGACTCCTGTCACATTCATATCTATCAGGCGCAGGTTCCAGTCCTTGGGGAGCATCGCGCCTATCGTGAGGAGACCCAGCGGAGGGAACGCGGCCTTTTTGTGAATGAATTTAAGCGCATGTTTAAAGCTCCAAAATGTGTCAGGGAATTCGGGGTAGATCAGAAGTGCTTTCAATGGATCTCCTTCATTTTCATTCGATGCAGGTTTAATAAGGTCCAGGCACATGCCGCCTTTCTTGACCGACGATCAAGCCAGGATGAATGGCGTCATTTCCTCCTGGATTAGAATAGCTTCACTTTTTCGCCTCGTATTCCAGCGACTCCTTCAACAGATTTGCCCAATCTTTGAACGCCCCCTTGGCATGGCCCCAGGTGGTGAACCCGTTGACGTCGACCGGGGTCCCCTTTTTGGAATCCACCACCGCCAAGATAATATCCGAGCTACATCTGGCCAACCAATAGGCCACTCACCTCTGCGCAAGTTTCAGAGATTATAGCTCAATCCCCCAATTCCTCAATCCCCAATCTACAGGACTGACATCTCCTTTTCCGGAGTCATCAGAAGATAGAGACACGGAATAACCAACAGTGAGATCAACGTAGATGCAATCAGGCCGAATATAATGGCATTGCACAAGGGCATCCACATGGGATTGCTCAGGGACAGGGGGATGAGACCCACGACCGTCGTGATGCTCGTGCTCAGAATGGGCCGGAGCCGGTCAGCCCCGCCCCTTGCAGCCGACTCCCTGACCGAAAGCCCGCTCCTCCTGTAGGCGTTCATGGTCTCAATCATGACGATGGCATCGTTGACCGCGATGCCTACTAATGAAATTATACCAATCATGGCCGGAAAAGAAAAGGGAATCCATGCCAGAAAAAAACCACCGAACGTGCCGATCATGGCAAAGGGAATGGACAGCATGATGATAAAGGGCTGGGTGAAGGAACCAAACTGCAGGGCCAGGAGGGCAAAGACCAGGAAGATGGCCAGCACAAACATCTTCCCGGCCGATGAATAGGTCTCGGCAGCCGACTCGGCCTCCCCGCCAAAATGATAGGTATATCCCTGGGGCCAGTCTCCCCGCATCTTCTTCAACTGAGGCTCCAGATCCGACAGGATCTCATTGACCGTTCGGTTTCCAGTTTTGGCCAGGACGGTCACGGCGCGTCTTCCTCCCTGGTGGGTGATGGAAAGGGGGGCCTCGGTAACGACCGGGTTCAGGATGGAGAGGATCGAGACCGTCTCTCCATTCGGCCTGAAGGGTCTGATCAGCGAGACCTCTTCGATACGGGTAGGTCCTCCGGGCAACCCCCTGCGACTGGGCCAGGCCATCCCCATACGGATCTCCAGATCTTCCTCTGTTCCGCCGAGCGGAAACTTGCCCACCTCATCGTCCGTCATAGCAAACCGCATCTGATAGGCAAGATCATCCTGACCGATCTGATAAAAATCGAGGGCCTCCCTGTTGGGAATAAACTTGACGTCCTGGCGCGCCGGTCCCAGATTGTCTCGGACATCCGAGGCTCCGGGAATCCCCATCAGGGCCGCCTGCACCTGGACAGACATCTCCCGAAGCCGTTCCATATCGTCGCCCTCCAACTGGACCTGTATCGGGTCTTCAGTGGTGGAACCGCCGGTCTGCGGCGTGAAGACCAGAAGGCTGCCCGGATAGCGTCTGAGCGCTGATGTCAGCTCCTCCCGAACCGCGTCCAGATATTGAAACGCCATCTGGTCCCTGTCTTCAAACCTCGTAAAAATGCAGGAAAACCCCACATAAGAAGGGTCTTTGAACGGCACAAGGGATTCGCCGAGGGAATTTCTTGACAGGGGACTTTTCTGACCTACGAACGTCACTACGCTCTCCAGGTAGGGTTTGGAAGAGAGGATCTCGCCCAGTTCATCGGCCGCCCTCTGGGAAACGGCCAGTGTGCCGCCGGGCGCCAGTTCAACGGTGATCCCCAGATTTCTGCCGTCGGCCTTGGGATAAAGGAGGCTCGGAAGGAGCCCCATGGCATAGATAGATAGGACAAAAAGGGCCACGGTGACGCCGGCACACAACAAGGCCGTCCATTTATTCCGGACCGTGGTCCTGAGGCTCCAGGCGCACAACCATTGAGAACAGACCTTAGTCAACCGATCGATGCGACTCTCTTTGGCGCCCTTTTTGGCAGTGGAGAAGACCGCACGGGAAAGAGGGATGTCCACCAACAGGGCGATCACAAAGCTGAGCACCAGGCAGCAAATGGCGGTGACCGGGATGATTCGAATGAACTTCCCATCGATGCCCCCGATTCCGAAGAGGGGCGCCATGGACAGGATGGTGGTGGCCTGCCCGGCAAAGGCCGCCATGCCATAGGTCCTAACCGTCTTGACGGCTGCCTGATCAAAGGTCAGACCCTCGCGGAAAATGCCGTCATGCATCCCCTCCATCATCAGGATAAAAACGTCCACCAGGAGACCCAGGGCGATGACCATTCCGATAATGACCATTTCATTGAGCGAATACCCGAGGATAGAGACCATCCACAGCGCCCCTAAGAAGGTGACGGGGATCGACAGGCCTGCAACGAGAGCCTCCCGCCAGGACAGCATGAAAAAGAGGACCACAAAGACGCACAGCATGGCCTGCCAGCCGTTATTAAAGACGTCCCGCAACTTTTCCCAGATAAACTCCGACTGGTCGGAGGTGATTTGATGCTTGAGGCCATATGGCAGATTGGGGCTTTGGGCCTCCTCATCGAGAAGGTCTTTGATGCTCTCAATGGTCTTGAGCGTATCTACTCCGGGCACCTTCATCACCGATACGTCGATGGCCCGTTTATACGGCGATCCCTTCCAACTGACGGCGACCCGAGAGGTCTCCTTCTCCAGGTCTCGGCGGACGTTCGCGATTTCCTTCAGGCGAACGACGCGTCCGGAAGCTATTCGAGCCACCGGAAGGTCTTGCAGGACCTGAATATCTCGAAAACGGCCATACAATCGAATGACCGCCCCGATCTGGTCGCTCTCAATCTTGTCCCAGGGCATGTCCAGATTCGCGGCCTGTATCTTGTCGCGCACGGTCGTGGGGGAAATCCCTAATGAAACCAGGCGGGCGGGATCCAAGTGGATCCAGACCACCTCCTTTTGTCTGCCGCCGAGATCGACCTTCTTTACACCAGGGATCTTTTCAAGTTGATCTTTGAGATACTTGGCCGCGTTTCCCAAGATGGCCGTATCCAGGTCCCCAAATAGCGTAATGGTCAGTATGGGGGTATCGTCGACCGAGACCTGCTCGATCTTGGGCTTTTTGGCATCCCTCGGCAGGTCAGGTTCCGCATCCCGGACCTTCTCCCTCAATATCTGCATCGATTCGTCCAGATTGGCATTCGAACGGAACTCCACGGCGACAACAGAAAAGGAATCGAAGGAAGCGCTGCGGACCCGTTTTAGACCCTTCATCGACTTGATCTTTTTTTCGATCTCATTGGTAATCTGCTTTTCAATGGTTTCCGGGTCGGCGCCGGGCCATTCGGTCTCTACGGTGGCCTGCGGAATGGCGAGATCCGGGGCCGCCTCCTTCACAATGGACTGATAGGCCATCAGACCTGAAATCACGAGCATAAAAGTGAAAAGGATGGCAAAAATGGGTCGAATGAAGAAAAAGCGCACAAGGGCCGAGGGTTCGGCCTTATCCTCCCGCCGCAGGGATGGGTTCTCGTTCAATTCGTCTTTTCTCCTACAATCTCGATGACTTCTACAGGGGCCCCATTGCTGAGACGATGCCGTCCGTACGTGACAAGAAGCTCGCCCTCCCCCACCCCCTGCAGGATTTCCTGCATGGAAAGGCCGGAAATGCCTTCAACGATCTCTATCTGTTCCACCCTTTTTCCGGCCGTATCGACCCTGAACACGTAGGGTCTGTTCTGCCGGTAGATGAAGACATCAAACGGGACCACAACCGCGTCCGGCTTTTCGTCCACAACGATCCAGCACGTGACAAACATCCCGTCCCGAATTCCCCGCGGCCCTTTCGCTGTCCTGACCTTGACCTGTATGGAGCGTCCGCCCGGGCTGACCGCCGGATTGACTGAAAAGACAGTACCACGGACCATTCCCTCCTTCAGGGGAACATCCGCCTTCAGATCTGAGACGGATGGGGCCATATGGGCAGAGGTCATAATCAGGGCCGGTTGTCCCGACATGACAAGGGCCCCTTCGAAATAAGGAAGTTCCAGGGTTACCTCAAACTGATCCGGATCGATAATGACCATCGGAACGGTCCGGAGCAGGGCCTCCTCGCTGCTCAGATCCACGAGGTTGGCGGCGAAATAATCTCCCTGCTTGATATTGACGTAGGTGAGGACCCCGTCAAAGGGGGCATAGATGCTGCTGCGCTCCATGGGGAGACGGGCTTGATTGATGCGTGCCTCGGCCGCCGCTACGGCCGACACCGCGGACTCAAGCCTTGCCCGTGCAGATTGAACCTCGGTATCCGCAGACTTGAGGTTGGTACGCGCCACATCCAGCTCATATTTTGAAATGGCCTTGACGCCATACAGCGTCTCCTTTCGCTTGTAATTCTCCATGGCCAGCTTCTGCTGGGCCTCTGCCTGGGCGATCTGGGCGCGGGCCACCTCCACCTGCTGTTTGGACTCGACCCGGGCGGATCCTGCCACCTTCAACTCCTCAACGTGCTGCCGCTTATCCACAGATGCGAGCAATTCGCCAAGCTGCTGGCCTGGTCGCGGTCCCTTGACCCAGTCCCCTTCGCTGATGGGGCGGCCATCCTGGTTCGCCTTGACATAGGTCACCTTGCCGGGGTGCTCAAAGGTAAGGAATTCGCGCCGCACCGCCCTGGCCGTCCCTTCCCCAAAGACCAGCGCATGAATCGGCCCCCGCACCGTCCGTATGCAGCGGACACCCAGCGGATCAGGCGCCATGCCCTTGAGACTGGATTTTTCTTCGGCTCTGTCCGTCACGCGTTGTATGGCAACCGCGCCTATCGCCACGATCAACAGCAGCAAAGGGATAAGCCACAAGGCCTTTCGTTTAAGCTTACCAGCCATTTTTAGAACCCTTTCTCCTCTGAGTTGCACTGAGAGACGCTCACTCCTGACCAGCAAAGTTGAACTTACCACATTCCCAGCCGTTGTTACAAATTATTTCCGGCTATGCGGACCGGCGCCACCCATTTTGGTCCTGCCTTCAAAATCCCCTGCGCCGGCCACCTGCCGGTATCCATAGCTTCCTTTATCTCCCTGTGTACGCGGCGGTCTTGGTTCAATGGCTGCATGTTTACATTGACATCTGCCATGTCCTGTTTTAATGAATATCCAACGATAAAATGGAAAACGGAGGGAAAAAGATGAAGGTCAAGACGTGGCTGATTTGGGGAGGGGTGTTTTACATCCTTTCCATAATTTTCTTTCCTGGGCTCGGACTGGCCGAAGGGAAAAAGATCTACACTCTAAATGAAGCCGTCAAGGAGGCATTGGCTAATAACTGGCAACTCAAGGCGAAGGAGGAAAAGATCAGTCAGGCGACCTATGTCAAAAATCAGGCCAGGGCCGAATTCCTCCCTAAATTGAGTACATCGTACGGCTATGCCAGATACGGGTCGCTTAGAACGACTGACATTCAGGGAAGTAGGTATGAGGTTGGCAGCTTGAATAATTATGAATGGAGAGGGACCATCACACAGCCTATCTTTACTGGATTTGCCCTTATCAGCTCCTACCGCCTTGCCGAACTGGGCATCAATCAGTCTGATTTAGAGGTTGAATTGGAGAAACTGGACCTCGCCCTCAAGGTGAAAAAGGCTTACTTCAACATCCTTACCGCAGATATGGCCGTGGAAACCGCACAGAAGGCGTTCGAGGCATTGGAGTCTCATGCCGAGGTGGCGCGCAATTTCTACAAGGTGGGAATGATCCCGATAAACGATCTCCTCCAATCCGAAGTCGAGGCCGGCAACGCCAAACACAATCTGATAAAGGCCCAGAATGACGCCCGGCTGGCACGGGCTAATTTCAATGCCGTCCTGTCCAGACCGGTCAGCGCAGAGGTGGATGTGGTCGATATCAAGGTCCATGAATCCCTGGCCGGGGACTTTCAGGAATACCTTGAAAAGGCGCTCAACAACCGGCCGGAGATAAAGATCATCGAAACCAATCTGCTCCAAACAGACCAGAAAATCATATACACCGAGAGCCAAAACTACCCCGAGGTGGCATTCAGGTGGGACTATATCAAAGAGGGCGACACCCCGTCCGTGTCCGGCGGGAGCGGTCTCGAAGGGAGCAACTGGGAGGCCAGCGTTGGGTTGACCTGGACCTTCTGGGAATGGGGAAAGACCTATTATGGGGTGAAGCAACAGGAAAGCGTCAAGAACGAACTGCTGAAAACCAAGATGGAACTGCAAGAAAACATTGAGCTTCAGATCAAAGATGCGGTGTTGAACATACAAACGGCAGAGGCGAACATACCCATTACGGCCAAGGCCGTCGAACAGGGTGAAGAAAATCTGAGGGTGAGTCAGGAACGGTATAAGGCCCAGGTAACCACCTCTACTGAGGTGCTGGATTCCCAGAGATATCTGACCAGTGCAAGGGTCTTTCACTTCAACGCCCTCTTTCAGTATCATCTGGCCACAGCCAACCTGCAGAGGGCCATGGGAGAGTATTAGCGTCTGAGACGGTTGCCACAGCCCTGGATCCGTTGGACCGTTGAGCTTTATGGCCGCCAGGCGTCTGATAACAAACGGCCGGTGACAACTCATGATTCAACTGTTTCATGTTTCAAAGAATTTCGGTCCCAGCATTGCTCTGAATACCATCGACATAAAAATCGCCAAAGGCGAATTCGTCTTCGTTACCGGACCGAGCGGAGCAGGAAAGACAACGCTTCTCAGGCTGATCTTCGGGGCCGAAAAACCGGCCACCGGCCACATCCTCATCAACGCCATCAACCTGAACAGGATCAGCAGATCCAAACTCGACCTTCTACGCCGGAAGATCGGCTTTGTGTTTCAGGATTTCAAATTGCTGCCTAAAAAAACGGTCTTTGAAAACGTGGCCATTGCCCTGGAGGTGACCGGCCTTCGACCCAAGGTTGTCAAAAAGAAGACCCACCAAACGCTCAGGCTGGTGGGTCTGGCCGAAAAGGAAAAGGCCTACCCCCTTTCCTTGTCGGGAGGGGAACAGCAGCGGGTCGCCATTGCAAGGGCCATCGTGAAGGACCCATTGATTCTCCTGGCCGATGAACCGACCGGGAACCTGGATCCGGACCTGACAAGGGAAATCATGACACTATTCAAGAACATCCATCAGAGGGGGACTACGGTCGTTATCGCCACTCACAGTCGCCAATTGCTGGAGGGCACCGACTGTCGGACCATCGTTTTGAATCAAGGAAACATCTCCGGGGATACACGGTGATGGGGCTGAGATTCTATTTCTTAAGACAGGCGCTTTTGAATATGAAAAGGAATGTGACCGTTCATATTCTGAGCCTGGGTACCATCGTTGCGTCGCTATTAATTTTGGGCGCATTTCTACTCCTTTTTGGGAACCTGAGCAACTGGCTCCGGCAATGGGGAACCGCCCTCTCCATGTCGGTCTATCTGAAAGATGGAACCAGTGCATACAAAAGGGATAAGATCGATTCCTTTATCAGGGGCCTGCCCGGCGCCCAGATCAGACGATTCATCTCCAAAGAAGACGCAATGAATGAGTTGAAGGCCGCCTTGAGGGAGGAAGCCGGGTTCCTGGAACGGTTGACGCACAACCCGCTGCCTGCATCCTATGAGGTCGTATTCGAGGCTTCAAGGACCGAGGAGATCGATCCTGAA
>Ga0172369_10010038_pt1 | contig 10372 bp, 7 predicted proteins | sample LakKiv25m_FD_114539 | JGI IMG/M metagenome (GOLD analysis project Ga0172369, IMG submission 114539) | Freshwater microbial communities from Kabuno Bay, South-Kivu, Congo - kab_022012_11.25m | ecosystem: Environmental > Aquatic > Freshwater > Lake | place: Democratic Republic of the Congo...
CCGATAGGCGCGGTTGAACCAGTAGTAGAGAGTCATGGTCCCCAGCGTGGGCCCGCTCATCCCGCGAGTGCCCATGATCGTGGTCAGCGACTGGTCGGGGCCGATGAAGTGCAGGTCATGCGTTGGAGGCCCGAGCTCAGCCCGCATCCGAGCGACGGCCATCGCGATGGCGAAGTAGACCACGAAGAACAGCGCCCCGAGCCAGACAGGCATCCCGGCCGCATACGAGAAGCCAGTCAGGAGCGCGACGCCGGCCAAAGAGCCGAGAAGCGCCGTCCTGAAGCCGAGCGGCTCCGCCCCGTCGCTCATCGCGCCGCCACCGCGCACCGCATGCCGCACGATCTCGCGCAGGTCGTGGCGCGCAGCGTAGATCGCGATGGCGAAGATCGCCATGTACGCGCCGAACATCTGCTCATCTACATAGGGGAACTTGGGTTGCTCAGCCATGTAGCCCATGGCGCTCGAGGCGACCTTCTCCATTCGCCAGAAGATGAAGAAGAACCAGCAGCTGAACAGCAGGTCCACCGGCAGCAGGTAGCCCAGACCCACGATGAACGGGAAGACCGCCAGTGGTGTCCAGCCGATCGCATCCCACGGCCTGGAAGTGAACCATTGCCCGGCGTCAAACCCGTTGAACGTCAGGGCGGGCACGGCAGGGTAGAGGTTGTGGAGGCCGTTGACCAGGTTGAGACCGCCTGCGAGCGCGACGCCGATCCAGAACAGCCTGGACCGGTACAGGGCGCCGTCCGGCGCCGTCATGGCCACCGGGAGCTGGATCATGGGATAGGTAAGGCGCTCCTTCTCGGTCCACCTGGCCCTGACAAGCGTGTTCAGGCACAGCATGACCCAGAGCAGCGCCATGATGAACGCCGTCCACCAGGCGATGGGCGTGAGCCATGCTCGCAGATTCTCCCAGCGGTAGAGGCTCGAAGCCCCAAGGTAGTAGCCCGCAAGCGCGGTGCGGTCGCTGACGGTCAGCCATCTTGGTAGGAACGCGTGGAAGCTCTGCTCCCAGCCGTTCGACGGCGTGGCGAACCAGAAGCCATGGCCGATCAGCGTGACGAGAGGCATGCCCCAGTCTATGCCCGCCATGGCCGTTGCGATCGAGAGCATGGTGAAGATGACCAGCATCTCGCCCTGGCTCAGGGCACGGCGAGGCGCGAGCCGCCGCACCCAGGCATTCAGGAGGACGACAAGCAGCAGCGACACCACGGCGGTGAAGAACAGCGACGCCGTGGTGCTGAACGCGCGCCCGTCTACGCGCTCCATCAGGACGCACCAGACGATGTTGGCGGGGATGAGAGCGGCTCCGATCAGGATCGCGCGCATGGAGACCGGTCGAAGTGAGGGATCGCGCATCGGTCGGTGTGTCCCGGCAAGCGCCTGCCATTGTCGGGAAACCTATGGTACCTGAGCGCGATCCCGCGCTCGTGCGGTACCATGCGTTGGGCGGTCGCCCGGTTCCAGACCTCCTCAGGAGAGAGCCATGTCTCAGAGCCCGCCGGCCGACGGCGTCCATTCACTCGTTCCCCGCGATCTCATGTGCGAGCCTGCGCGTCGCCTGCGGGACACCTATGCCCGCGTGCCTGGCGCCCGGCTCGTGCGGCGCGAGTTCGGCTACTACTGCCTGGACCGGTGGCATGAGCAGGGCCTGCCGCAGGATGCGGACCTCGCCGAGGTGTTCGATTACGATCCGCCCGGGAGCGTGGGCCTTGGGCAGCTAGGTTGGTGCGAGGCAGCATTCGTGCCGGCTTTCGAGGAGAAGGTCATCGAGGACCGCGGCGACCACGAGGTGGTGCAGGACTACGCCGGGCGCCACGTTCTCTTCTTTAAGGGCAGGCGAAACGGCTTCATGCCCGAGTACCTGGATCACCCGGTCAAGGATATGCGCACCTGGCTCGACGACGTCGCGTGGCGACTGGACCCGGCGTCGCCGGAGCGGTCGGCCGACCTCGACACCAGGATGGCGTGGGCAAGGGAGCAGGCGGCCCGGGGAATGATGCTGTCACAGGGCCTGATCGGCGGCTACATGTACCTGCGCAGTCTCATCGGCCCCGCGGACCTGCTGTACGCGTTCAAGGACCAGCCAGGGCTGATCCACGCATGCATGCGTGCGTGGTTCGAGCTCGCCGACGCGGTCATCGCGAAACACCAGGCACACGTCACGCTCGACGAGGTGTTCCTCGCGGAGGACATCTGCTACAACCACGGCATCCTCATCTCGCCCGCGATGATGCGCGAGTTCCTGTTTCCTTACTACAGGCAGCTTCTCGCCAACGTCCGATCGCGCCAGATTGACCGCGATCGCCATCTCTACATCCACATAGACACGGACGGAGACGCCCGCCCCGCGATCGGGGTCTATCAGGAAATCGGCATGAACGTCATGTCGCCGTTCGAGGCGGCCTCGGGCTGCGATGTGGTTCAGATAGGCTGCGAGCACCCGGACCTGACGATGTTCGGCGGCATTGACAAGCGGGTGCTCGCGAAGTCGAAGCCGGACATTGACAGGATGGTAGAGTACATTCTGCCGGCGATGCGCGCACGCGGCGGGTACATCCCCACGTGCGACCACGGAGTGCCCGAGGAAGTCAGCTTGGACAACTACATGCACTACAGACGCCGGTGCGTCGAGCTGGGAGGCTGACCATGACGAAGATGCGGCTGTTTGGTGGGATGGGTAGGGTGAACATGGCGGTGCGCGGGCTGATCGTAGGCGCGTCGGTCGTTGCGCTGGCGTCAGTCTCGGGATGCGGCTCAGGCGGCGGAGGCGCGCGACTCGTCGTCAACAGCTCGGAGGATGTAGCGGCGCCTCCCGCCGGCAAGATGACGCTGCGCGCGGCCATCGCTCAGGCCGCCCCCGGCGACACGATCACCTTCGATCCATCGCTGGACGGAGCCGTCATCCAGCTCAAGCTGGTGGGCGAGGAGCACACGACGCTGCGAGGCGAGGTCTACACGGGGAACACGTTCGCCGGCTACGGCGACCGCGACTACGGACGCTCGGCGCTCTTCGCACGGAAGTCATTGACCATTGACGGATCCAGCTTGCCGAACGGGATCACGTTGCGCTGGGCCGGGGATGCCGCGACGCCGGCGCGCGTGCTCGCGGTCTACGGCGACCTGACGATGCGCAACGTGTCGGTACTGGGAGGACGCTCTACCGGTGAGGCGATCGCAGGCGGGACCCAGCCGTATACACTGGCCAGAGGGGCGGGCCTGGCCGTCTGGGGATGGGCGCGCCTTCGGAAGTGCGTCATCGCGGACAACCAGTGCCTGGGCGACCTCAGCGGCAGCCGGGATCGCGGGACCTACGGCGGCGGCGTGTATGCCAACGGTCTCGAGATGGAGGACTGCATCGTCAGCGGCAACGTGGCTGCCGGATACGGGGCAGCGGGAGGCGGCATCTACTCGGTCGGGGGCGCTGAGAACACTTCGGGCCGCGGCAACCAGGCGACGCTGACGCGGTGCACGGTCAGCGGCAACAGGGTCACCGCCCAGCACGCCTATGGCGGCGGCGTCTTCACGCTGTCCGGCGGACCAAACAACCTTGCCACGATGGTACTGAGGAACTGCACCGTGGCGCGCAACCTCGTGGAGGATCACCCAGGACTGCCCGATGCCGGGCCCCACTACTACAGGGGCGGCGGCATCTACATGGGCGGCGGTTCACTGATGCTCGTCAGTTGCACCGTTGCCGAGAACGAGGTGACCGGACACGCCGCCATCTTCAGCGGAAGGCCCAACGTCGGCGGGGGCGGCGTGGCGGCAACCATCGGAAACGCGCACACGGTCGAGGACGCAGTGGTCAGGCACTCCGTCGTCGTGGGCAACCGCCTCAACGGCGTCTCCGAAGACTGGTTCGCCGGCTCACTCCTGGGTTTCTACAGCGACGGGTACAACGTGTTCGGCACGCTTGACTTCTCGCAGATCCTTGCCCCGGTCCCTGAGTGGCTGGATCTGAACCGCAAGCACTACCCGGCGCCCGGAGACCAGGACGGCGTGCCGGTCGAGCAGGCGCTGGACGTGGCCGGCGCGGAGCGGCACACGACCGTGCTGTCCGCTGGGGTGGGTGCAGGCCAGCCTGTGGTCCTCTGGTACAGGCCGGTTGCGCAGGCGCTTGATCGTGTCCCAGCCGGATCGTATACTGTCGAGCACGTTCGGGCCGGCTACACAGGCTACGGTGTCGCTACCGACGACTTCCTGAACCGGGTGCTCGAACATATCAGGGCGCGGCACGCCGCCACGCTCGGTGCGGACTTCGGTACGCAGTTCGGCGACCAGACCGGCGTGACATGGTTCGGCCCGGGCGTGACGTGGCCAAGCGATCCCGCCAACGCGCCTTGGATTGGGTTCTGGCGCGATGTGGACTCAGCAATCGCCGGGCGCCTCGGGATGGCCGGTCTGAACGACGACTTCTGGGGCAGCTTCCGCACAGGCGACCTTGGTAACGGCCTGCGCATGACGGTGAGCCGTGCGGAACGTCGCGTGGCGATCATCGGCGACGACCAGCGTGGATCGGGGCGCCCGGCTGGCGGCCGAGGCGATGCAGGAGCGGTGGAGCTGTAGGACCGCAGACGGCGGCGGCGGGGCAGGCGTCACGCCGTTGTGGCCACCAGCTAGGGGGACATTCTGGTTTTGCGCGGGCCGGCGGCTGATGAGCGCTCAGCGGAGCGGAAGCGCGGAGGACTGATGTGACGGGGACAATCAGGTTTTGCGCGGGCCGGCGGCTGATGAGCGCTCAGCGGAGCGGAAGCGCGGAGGACTGATTGTCCCCTCTTAGGCGTAGCTGCCGCCCTGCTTCTCGCCTCGCGCCGCCCGCGCCGCCGTCCGCTCCACGGCTACGCGCTCCACATAGCCGGATGCACGATGGGCGGCCAGCGGGTCCGTCGGCAAGCCCCTGGCGCTTCGCCATGCGGCGATGGCGGGCCGGACGTCGGTCTGAAACGCATCTACGAGACAGCCCTCAGCCGCGACGATGTCCTGCGACGCCTGGGCCTTGGCGAGCAACTGGCGATCTACCAACCGGGCCTTCGCGTAGAGCGTCTGCGCCGCATCCACCGTCTGGATCATGGCCTCGATCTTCGGTTTCAGGTTGTGGGACTGGTCCACCATGTACGCGATGGAGGTCTTCACACCCGTGTCGTACTCGTGCTGGGCAATCACGTTGAAGATACGGAAGACGGCGTACGGGTCTATCGTCCCCAGTTCCAGGTCGTCGTCCGCGTACTTCTTGTCGTTGAAGTGGAAGCCTCCGAGCATGCCCTCGTCCAGAAGGTAGGCGACGATGTGCTCGACATTGGTTCCGGGGAGGTGATGGCCGGTGTCCACAAGCACACGGGCGTTCGGACCCGAGTGCTTGGCCAGAACGTAGGCCATGCCCCAGTCCGCGATATCCGTGTGGTAGAAGCCCGGCTCGAACGGCTTATACTCCACGAGCAGCATCATCCCCGAGGGCATTGCGTCGTGGATGGTCCTGAAGGCGCTCTCCAGGTCCCGCTTGCGGCGTACGATGCTGTCCTGCCCCGGGTAGTTGGTGCCGTCGGCCAGCCACATGGAGAGGAGCGTCGAGCCTACCTGCTTGCCGATCTCGATGCTGTCGAGCGTGTGTTCGAGGGCCATCCGGCGCGCGTCGGGGTCCGGCGAGCAGAACGACCCGAGCTTGTAGGCTTGATCCTGGAACACATTGGGATTGATCGCCCCGATTCGCACTCCGTGGGAGGCTGCCAGATCGGCAACACGGGTCGGATCCTCGCCGGGGGCGAAGTCCCAGAGCACGTGGACGGCGACGGAGGGGCAGGCCCCGGTCAGCCGGTGCACCTCTCCTGCATCGGCCAGCTTCTCGGCGAGAGTGGTCGCAGCGGCGGGCTGATAGAACTTCCCGAATCTCGTCCCGGTGTCCGCGAAGCCCCAGCTCGGCAGCTCGATCATGAACTCGTCGAGCGCGCTCGCGATCAGCTCTTCCTGTCGGTTTGTCATGGTCTACTCCCAGACGGTTGGTGTGTATGACGGGTCAGGATGCCCTGACGATTGCCTGATGGGCGGCCGGCAACCCGCTAGGCCACAGGGCGCAGGCCTCGCCGAACCCATTCTCCTCGGTCATCCGGTTACCCGGACGTTCCGCGACCGGAGTGGCTTGCCGCCGAATGTGGGCGGAGTGCTCACGAGGTCGGTTGCCGGCCTTGATGCTGACACGTCGTGGGTCCTTCGGCGCGGGGGTTTCTGATTATGTACCACACCGGCGACGAATGACGCCGTGCGTTTCCTGTCTTGGCCCGGCTGCGCAACGCCCTCCGGTCAACGGCGCGACCTTCATCACCGACGGTGACACGCACCGGAATGACGTGTGCAGGAGGAAGACGCAACCGCCTGCAGAATAGGATGCCGCAACATCGCACAGAAGAAGGAGGCAGTCAGATGGCCAAACGTCAGCTCAACGTAGCCCTGATCGGCTACTCGTTCATGGGCAAGGCGCACAGCAACGCCTGGCGGCAGGTCGCGCGTTTCTTCGACACGCCGTTCGAGCCGGTCCTCAAAGTGATCTGCGGGCGCACCGAGGACAAGGTGAAGGCCATGCGCGACAAGTACGGCTGGCAGGAATACTCGACCAACTACGAAGACGTCATCAATCGGGCGGACATAGACCTTGTGGACGTGACCACCGCCAACAACGCCCATGCTGTCGTGGCCAAGGCCGCGGCCCGGTGCGGCAAGGACGTGCTATGCGAGAAGCCGCTCGCGACGAACCTTGCCGATGCCAAGGAGATGCTGGCGACGGCTCGGGCGGCGGGCATCACGCATGCCATTTGCCACAACTACCGTTACGCGCCTGCCGTCTCGCTCGCAAAGCAGCTCATAGACGAAGGCAAGATAGGCAAGGTCTACCACTTCCGCGGCGTTTACCTCCAGGATTGGATTCTCGATCCGAGCTTCCCGGTGGTCTGGCGCCTGGACAAGAGCGTGGCCGGCTCGGGGTCGCACGGCGATCTGGCCGCCCACCTCATTGACACCGCGAGGTGGCTTGTGGGCGAGATCGGCGAAGTGAACGGGATGCTGGACACCTTCATCAAGCAGCGCCCGCTCCTGGCCGAGATAGACGACCGTCTCGGCGGCAAGGCGTCGGAACAGATGGGCGAAGTCACGGTTGATGACAGCTCGATCTTCATGGCCCGCTTCCAAAACGGCGCGGTCGGCACGTTCGAGGCCAGCCGCTTCTGCGCGGGCCGGAAGAACCACCAGCGATGGGAGATCAACGGCAGCAAGGGCAGCCTCGTCTTCAACCTTGAGCGGATGAACGAGCTGGAGGTCTACTACGATGCGGACCCGCCGGAGACCCGCGGTTTCAGACTGGTGCAGACCACCGATGGCTGCCACCCGTTCACAGGCGACTACTGGCCCATAGCCCACATCATCGGCTATGAGCACACCTTCGTCAATCTCGTCAAAGTGCTCCTCGACAACCTCGCGGCAGGCAAGCCGGCTTCGCCCAACTGGGAAGACGGCGTAAGGAACCAGGCGATCCTCGAGGCTGTCGAAACGTCGTCGAGCACTCGAAGCTGGGTTCGACCCGACGCCTGAGCCGTCGCCGCGCCGAGCGCATCGCGGGGGCGCCGGAGGGCGTCGCTCCACCGGCGCCGCCCCGCAATACGCGGGGTGGCCTCGTGACGTCGCGTTACCGGACGTAAGGAGACACCGCACATGGGCTTCGTGACGCCTGCCCTGGCCGGCCTCGTACTTCTGTGCACGGCTGCGGCCGCGACGCCGCCCCGTACCAAGATCATCCTGGATACCGACATCGGCGACGACGTGGACGACGTGTACGCCCTCGCGCTGGCCTGCACACTCCCGAACGTGGATCTCGTTGGCGTGACGACTGTGTTCGGCGAGACCGGGAAGCGGGCCGAGCTGGCCGCCAAGCTGTTGTCCATAATGGGACGATCCAGGGTCCCCGTGTGCGCCGGTACTCGCAGCGAGCACAAGATCGGACCGCAGCACCAGTGGGCCGCAGGCTTCCGTTCGCCCGCGATGCTCAAGGAGAGCGCGGTTGAGTTCCTGCGCCGGCAGATCGAGAAGGCTCCGGGCGAGATCACCATCGTGCCCATCGGCGCGCTGACGAACATCGGCCGGCTCCTGACGACGCACCCTGGGACCAAGTCGAAGATCAAGCGGATTGTGCTCATGGGTGGCGCGGCGTGGGTCGGATACAACAACCAGGCGCCGCCGTCACCCGAGTGGAACATCCGCTGCGATCCCGGCGCCGCGCGTGTCGTGTTCGGAAGCGGCGTTCCCATAGTGATGGCGGGTCTGGATGCCACAACGATGATGCAACTGGACGAGGACCGCCAGAAGCGGATGGCGGCGTTCGGGCGCCGCACAACGGACGCCGTCGCCTCGCTGAGGCTCCTCTGGGGCCATGCCGTACCGACCCTGTTCGATCCGGTTGCCGTCGCATATGCAGCCGGGTTCCCGTTCGCCGACGAGAGGCACGTCCGGATCAGTGTCGAAGACGACGGGCTGACCCGTGTCGTGGAGGGAACGCCGAATGCGATCGCGCTGGTGAACCCGCGGAAGGACGCGTTCCTCGACTGGTACGTCGAGGCCATGCAGACAGCGCCGTAGGCGGCGAGTCCACGGTGCGGGCTTCGCTGGTGGCGATCGGGGGGCCGTCATGCAGCGGCAAGACCACGTTGGCCGCCATGCTCGCAGACCGCCTCGGCGAAGGCAAGGCCGTCATGCTGGCTCAGGATTCGTTCTACAGGGATATCGCTCACCTGCCCCTTGCCGAGCGGGAGAGACACAACTTCGATGCACCCGAGGCGGTGGACGTCGAGGCGCTTGTGTCCGCTGCGTCGTGCCTGCTCCAGGGTCGGCCCGCAACGGTCCCGGTCTATGATTTCGCTCGCCACTGCCGGATCGAGAAGACGCGCTCTCTCGCGCCCGCGCCCGTCGTGATCGTCGAGGGTACGCTTGCGCTGCACTGGTCGGGGATTCGGTCCGCGGCACGGATCCGCGTCTACGTAAACGCAGACGCTGCGGTCTGCCTGGCGCGCCGCATCGAACGCGATGTGGCGGAGCGTGGGCGTACCCGAGACAGCGTGGTGGCTCAGTGGCATGCGACAGTGCTGCCGATGTACGACCGGTTTGTCGCGCCGTCTCGCAGGCACGCCGACGTGATCGTGGAACAGGACGGTCTAGCGGACGCGCTCGGCGTCGTTTGCCGGGCCCTGTCGGGAGTGTGAGCGCCTCCGAAGGGGGCGGCACAAAGACGAGGCCGGAGCCTGCTGGCTCCGGCCTCGTGCTGTCTGGTGGGGACTCTCGAGCCTACGCGGGCGGCGCGCCGCCCGGTCCGCCGGGTCCTCCGCCGGGGCCGGCGGCCCCGCCAGGCCGATTCCGGCGTCCGCCCATACCCGGACCCATCTCCGGGAACTTGAACGGCTTGCCGAGCATCTCAGTCCACTTGGTCTTCTGCGCGGGCGTCAGGACGCCGAGGATGGCCTCCTCGTTCTTCTTGCGCATTTCCTGCAGCTTCTGCCCGAGCTGCTGGCGCTCTTCCTGCGACATCTGCTGGAAGCCGCCCTGGAACATGGAGCGCATCTCCTCGCCCTGCTTCTGCTGGAGCTCGCGGACCTTCGCTTGCTGCTGCTCGGTGACGCCGAGCTCCTTCGCAACGGACGGGCGCTGGATCGCGCCGGGACCCATGCGCTGAAGCTCGAGCTGCTTGAACCGCTTGAGTTGGGTCTGGTCGAGGATTCCGGCGACCGCCTTGGACTGGATCTCCTCCATCTTCAGCATGGCCTTCTGGCGCTCTTCCTGGGACATCTGCTGGAAGCCGCCCTGGAAGACCTCCCGCGTGGCTTCACGCACGGTCTGCTGCGCTTCGTCAACCTTGGCGATCTGCGGCGGGGTCATCTTGAGCTCCGTCTGGACCTCAGTGATCCTGAGCAGCCCCAGGCCGCCGCCCATCATCCCGCCCTGCATGCCGAAGCCGCCCATGCGGCGTCCGCCGCCAGCCCCGCCGGGGCCCTGGGCGAACGCGAGCGATGCCGCGGCGACCAGCACGGCCGACGCCGCGACCGAGACGAACCAACGTCTCATTTCCGTTCCTCCAATGATGTGTGGGTGCTGATTGCGAACGGCTGCCGTCGTGCACCCGCCGGGCAACCGACTTGCTCTTTGGATAATGACGGCGTGACCGCGTGCAGGTAACAAGGACTATCCGCGGCGCTCGGGGAACCTGCCAACGGCGGAAAGCCAAGGAGGCGAGCATGCGGTTCCCCAAAGAGCGCATCAGCTTCTCGAGGACCTACGAGGGGCACTCGGATGCCGACGGGTTCGTCACGCTCGACATCAAGGGACTCGATATCGAGGGCGC
>Ga0172369_10010039_pt1 | contig 10371 bp, 2 predicted proteins | sample LakKiv25m_FD_114539 | JGI IMG/M metagenome (GOLD analysis project Ga0172369, IMG submission 114539) | Freshwater microbial communities from Kabuno Bay, South-Kivu, Congo - kab_022012_11.25m | ecosystem: Environmental > Aquatic > Freshwater > Lake | place: Democratic Republic of the Congo...
ATCACCTTCTTGTCTATGTTTTGTATAACTGGATAACCAATTTTCAATATCACTTTGAAAATAATATGCACCACCGCCAGTTGTCCCGGCAGCGGCAGTAAGCATAGCTAATACACGACCACTTACTTTTGGCAAGACATTGAAATCAAAATAGTGCAAATATCCTCGATACTCTTCTGCCGCCTTTATATCAACATTGTATTTTTCAGGATCTCTTAGTCTACCAATCCGAGATGGCCACTTGCTATCATAAGGAATTCCACTTTCAGGATCAATTATCGCTTCCGGAGAAGGATATCTCTTCTGATTTTGTGACAGCCAATTCTTAAATTGTTTTTCTCCCACCTCGCCCTTTTCGTAATCCCATTCTTGTACACCATCGGTGCGTGTCTTTATACGCAAACCAGGGGGGGGCTTGGGGTTACCATCCTTATCTCTTAATACCTTAGCCCACTTACCCTCTCCCCATTTTGCGGGGTCCATAGGGACTCTTCCGTGAGCAAAGGCAATTGCTTTATGGTTGACCTGAATGGCTTTTCCTTGCCCACGGACAAGCCATAGACCTGTTTCCGCATCTATGTCTCCGTGTGTTGGAACATAATTTTTAGCATTCTTAATAATCTTGAAGTCTCTTGGGGCATAACGCGACTTTGGACCAAATCCCGTTGCCTTTGGGCCAAGAAATGGATAAAGCCTTTCGCCAGTTTTGGGATCTATCTTGCCAAACTTCTCCGCTATACGGCCCATCATATTGCGGATAGCACCTATTTTCCTTTCATCAATAATACCTTCTCGAAGCTTAATGTGTTCGGCAGCTTCGCCAATATCCTTATCTAGTCCTTGTGCCTTGAACCATCGAATCCAGGTAAGATTGTCTTTCCCTACTGCTCTTTCAACGGCTATCGTAGCCTTTGGTCTCTTTGCAATTAACACCCCCAGGCCAACAACCGCTGCTATTGCGGCCGCAGCGGTGATTAGTTTAGCCTTGTTTTTGTCTACTTCTTCCGCTTGACCGGAATCTTTGAAGGTCTCGTAAGCCTCACTAAGATCTTTGGACTGTTGTACCATGCGATTCCAGGCAGCAGCACTAGTCTTCAGATCACTACGGACTGCTGTTGTACCTTCAGAATCGTCTACCCTCTCAATATCCTTACCACCTACTTTTTGTTTGGTGCCTTTTGAAAGTAAGGCATCCATGCGTTCTTTGTCTCTTTGCTTCATGTATTCAGGTTCGTTAGTCATCAGAAGATAGAGATCGGTATTGTTTTTTTCCAGTGCCCAGTTCTCAATTCTTTTATCTATCTCCCCTTGTGAAGCATCAGGCATTTCTTGCCGAAAACGCTCTCTCAATTTCTGCTTAGCCAATACCGGGTCTTTTGGTGTTCTACCTGCGCCTGCACGTGTGCCGCCATGGGCACTTTTTTCTGGAGTTGGGGTAGAAGATGCTGTGTTGTTGGGGTCGGCCACAAACTGACCACCCTCACTGGAACCTTTAGGAGCACGAGGATGTTCTTCTTCCTCGAATTGCCGAGCAGTCATAGCCTTGGTCTGGATAACGCTGGATTTAAGTTTGTTTCTACTGATTGCACTATAAAGTTGCCAATCCGAAGCAATAGGTATGAAGCTTTCTTCTTTATTGGAAAATGCACTAATTGCAGATATATTTGTCATGTTAATTTTATCCCTTTCTCTGCCATTACTGACATCATCTCAGCAGTATTCATGAGACCATATATTTCACGCCAATCTTTGAGCCCTTCTATTTTAAGTAGGCTGTCTACATCTATTCCTCTGAATATAGCGGGCGCGTATATTTGTGCAATTTGAGGAGTTGCGGCCTCATCGACGTATCCGTTTTCATACTCAATCTTCAACTTTCCTATCGGTATATTTCTGTTCTCAAGTCTAGTTATTGCTTTTTTATTTTGTTTGGTTAATTGTAGTCCCATAGCATCTAATCCACTAACCGTTAATTCTTTCTGGTCTACCTCAACAATTTCGGCACTCTTAATTATCCCCTTGAGCTTATTTCCGGTGGGGCTACCTAGAAGATCAAATTCCATCGCTTCTACTTTTTTCCCTGTTAGGGAAGTTATTTTTTTTCTATACATATCCTGATATTTTTTCAGAAATGTATAATTTTTGCTATCAACAACCAGATTGAAACTGTGAGCGTACTCGTGAATTAAAAGTTGTTTAGACGAAATCCTTAAAGCTTTAGCTGCCTTTTCCATTTCTTCCATATTTATATTCAATGTTCCAGAAAGCCAATTAAAACTCGTCATTGACTTAGACATTTCATCAAAAGAAGTAGCTGCATGGTTAATTTTTTTAGTAATTATAATTTTGGTCGGCCCAGGGAAATCTAAGTGCCCAAAATTTTCCATCAAATCTTTTTGTAACAATTTAGGATTCGTAACGTAATCATATATCTCTTTCTGACGTGCCGTGAGCTTAGATACATCTTTTATTTCGCTCTCAACGCTCATCTGCAAAATAGACTGAACAGCTTTAGTCCTCTTTTTAGAGCCTAAAGTGTCAGAAACCGTACCTAATAAATCTTCTGCTATTTCTTTAGCTTCCTGAATATTACCACTTCTCTTGACTATGTTACTGTTTTTCAACAGAAAATAACTTCCAATAGTGCCTACAATAACCGCTCCAGCCGCTAAAGTCTTTGAAAGTGGACTACTGCCTATTGTAGCGTCACTTTTTTGATGATTGTCTGTTCCTTCCTTATCGGTGAATTCTCCATTGTTTGCTCTTGGATGTTTCCTTTCATCTTCGTCAGTCCATTCTTTGGTCTCTATTTTTTTATCTCTTCCAAAAACCTTAACCCTCTCTTTGCCTTCAGGAAGCTTTTCCCATTTTTTAGCGCCCGCGTGTAAAATAGTGCCTGCAAATTCAGGATGGTTTACGAGGTCTTGTGGAAATATGTACTTTATATCGCTTCCAAGATCAACACCCCCAAATTTCTTGTACCAATGAGCAATGGTGCTTCCACAAAGAAACTTATTGTCTTTTAAGAATATCCGAGAGGCATATGCCGCACCAGGATCTCCCAATTTATTTAGTGTCTCATCTATGACGCTATGCAAAGGAGGCAGTTTTTCTTCTCCTATTTTGAAAATAGCACCAGTTGCTTTCCCACCAAAAGATGCCTCAAGTATGCCGTCTACAACTTTATTCCTCGCTGTTTCATGTAATTTTGGCCGTAATATAGCACTAATGGCGTCTTCGCCAAATAGAGGTTTATCATTTGCAACCAACCAAACTTGACCTCGTTTATGATCTGGAACGGCAAGTATTATTTTATTCAAATGCTGCCTAATCCCTTTACCGTTATATAGTGCTTCATATTTTGTAACAATAGCCTCATCTGCAATTGAAGCCCTATGGGCTTTTGTTTTCTTTAATGCTTCCTTCAGTCTCTCTCTTGTAACACCTACTCCTCTTAAGACCCCCTTTGCGTTAACCATTGGAGGATCGAGCTTAAACAAAAGCCCTTGGGCAACTGCCTTTTTGTAACCGCCGCCATTAACATAAAAATCCAATATTTTTTGATGCCACTCTAGATTATAATTACCAACCACCATTCGGGCATGAGAATAGTTTCCGCCGTTCACTCCTTTAGTCAAAGATTCATAAAAACGAGTTTTTGCCCCTTTATCTCCCTTGCTGTAAGCTTTATAGGCATCACTAAAAAAATCAGTATATCCAACATGAGGTCTTCCTCCAGAAAGGAGAATGTCTCCTGGTTTTGCCTGGGAGCGAAATTCAGCCTTTTGAATGTCGCTGAGCTTGTCCCATGAAGTTGCTTTTTTTGTTATATCGGAATAAAGTACTTTGGTAAGTCCCTTCCCATATCGAGCAGTAACTACAACCAGCGGTGTCGACACTACGCTCAAGCCCACCATTAAGCCGACCTTGCCTTTATTCTCAGAGGCCCACTGCCGGATAGAGGACTTCTCATCGGTGGTGAGGGTCTTTGGAGCGGTGGCCTTTTTGATGATGGAAGACGAGTTCTTAACTGGCTTCAGCGCTTCCGGCTTAGTGGTTGTTTTCCCACCCGCCTCGTCTTTGGAAACAAATTGACCGCCCTTATCCGATCCTTCAGGCGCACGGGGGTGTTTGGCTTCATCTTCGGAAGTCCATTCTTTTGTAATGATATTGAGAAATTCTTTTTGAAAAAACCCTTCTCTTTTAGTAGATTCATGCCACCAACTGCTTTTTCCGTGCTTCATCCAATTATCGGTTACATGAGAATAAAATTCGTACAAGATTTTATCAGTGTCTTCGTAACTCTTCTCTGCCCCGATGTTTTTGCCAAACTGCGATCTGAGATCTGCCTTAAAGTTCGTCAGCGAATCAAAAATCAAACGTGCATATTTTGGAACTGGTTCATCATCATAGGTTCCTTTTTTAATCTGATCTATGACTGTTTCAGCAGTATCCCGCATTACATTGGCCTGATGAAAGATTGGTACAGAAACTTTAGGCAACCTATCCACATTCACCTTAAATGGTGTAACCTCAAATTTTTTTCCGTGTTCATCTATACCTAGCCGTCTAAGCGTATCTTTGATTGTTTTTAAGTCATCATCGAGGCCATCTCTAGCGTCTCTTAACCCGTCATCGAGACTTCTTCCTGTCTTTTTGAATGCTTCTTCGAGGTCAAACCCGGTAGCCTCCTTGGAACGACGCATTATCTCTTTCCAAGCTTTGTCAAACTGCCTACGCCTTAAGTGTGGATATGCTATAAAAAATGTAGCTATAAGAGCAGTAGATAAAGCCGTATTAACCAGTGCTCGTCTATAGTTGGTGCTCTCTCTCTTTGCTTGACGCTGAACTATTTCTGCTCTTTTTTTCTTCTCTGACAGAGCTATCGCTTTAGCTTGTTTCGCATCCAATACGGTCGTACCATCTCCAGACTGTAAAGTGCCTCGCTTAAATTCAGCCATTACCGCCGCGAATGTTTCCTCCGGAGTAAGTTTTAGTCTCCTTCGTCGTGTTGCGCCTGCCCCTGGCTTGTCAGGATGATCAAGAGCTTTTTCTATTTTGGTTTTGTCGAGGGTCTTATGGTCTTCGTCTACGTGACTGGCTTTCGCTTTCTTTACACCAGCACCTTCTGACTTCTTCCTAAACTCGCCCTTAACGTTTCTCGGATGTTCTTCTTCCTTAAAGTCTACTTCTTTCGTAACCAGGAGATAAGACAAACCCTTCGTAGCTTGAGCGTCGCTTACGGCCTCTTTAATCTTGGCAAGCATCTTGTCATAAGAAGACTTAATCTTGCTGTATTCGATTGTATCTGTCGCACCAACCGATTCAGCCTTTGTGAGTGCTCGCTTAGTCAGGTCCATCATGACAAAAAGTCTGTTGCTCTCGTCATATCCCTTGCCCATTACCGCATCCATCAACCACTCTTTGGCTTTCGCCTTGGCTTCCGGACTATTCAGAAATCGCCTAATGGCATACTTGGTTCCGTAATAGGCAGCGGTAAGTGTGCCAATTCTCATGCCCCATTTACCCACCCAAGCAAGCCAACCATCTTTACTGTCTATCTTGTCTACGGTTTGTTGTATTTGATCGACCTTAGCGGTAAGGGCATCGAGCTTTTGGCCAACCTCTTCGTGGCCTTTACCTCCCGAAGGAAAAGAAAGCGAAACATAGGAACTGGATTTCGGTTCGCTTGGTTTGCCAGAGCCATCAGTAAAGGTGAACTTCCCATCTTCATCTCTTCGGTGTTCGGACTCGTTCCAGCCAAAGATTTTGCCGACAAAACCAGACCATGCTTTTTTTGATTCAGAAACCTGGAAATTTTTCCAGTTTTTTACTTCAAGATCTATTTCAAGGTTTTTGCTTATGATACCGGAATCTTGTTCTTTCTCTTCCAAAAGCCATTCTTTTAGAATAGGAGTAAGATCTTCGTTGTCAAAACCTTTATCGAATCCTTTGAGAATAATGTCAGCAATCTTATTGCCCTTCTCAGCACGAATGACAAGGGCTTCTCGGTTGGAAGGTATTGATAATATTGAGACTTCTACGAGTTCCACCCTCTTGTACAGCTTCTTTAGCCCCTTACCCCTTAAATGTAGAGGCAATTCGTGATCTTTAGGGTTGGGTATAAACTCCTTCGGAATAAAACCCGCACTAACACCACGAATTATGGATTCATCCAGAAGGTTTAATAGCTCATCCCCTATCGGATTTTTTGTAATGTAATATCTAGCTTTTATGCCGTCATCAGTAAATTCAAACCATAGTCCCTTGCCTACTGGTAAAGTATCCCGGCTGGTTTTGTGTTGGTGGCCGATGATAAGTATAGGCAACTCCTCATAAAAATGAAAATCTTGCCTAAAAGCATCCGGGCTAATGTACTCGCCATCTCGATCCACATTTGCTTTGGTAATGTAGCAATCAAAAGTACGATTTTCTACATCAACCATAAGAGGAGCATCAGAGGGTTTTATAATAAGATTAGTGGACATGATTCATCCTTAAAATGTCTTGAGCAATTTTCATTTTTCTATCCAGAAAAATATTTGCACGACTATACAGGAAATCAATAATTTTTGCCGCCTTTTGCCTTGGATTTTTGCCGAAAAACATCCAGGAAGTGCTCTAAATATTCCGCTTTCTCTTCCGAACGACATAGTAGATTTACTGGCCACTTTATTCCTCATTCTTCAATGCTTCATTATTCGCAGAAGCCAGTCCAAATCCGGTGCCTAATAGAAGTCCACCGGTCCCAACTTTGCCCAATGTGCCAAATCTTCTCTTCTTGGGCTCTTCTACTTTTGGAACTTCGGGTTGTGGTTTGGGGTTCGCCGCTGCTTTCATTTGCCGTTGTCTTGCATTCCATTGAGCTTCGGTAACTTCCTCGACTCCAGGGCCAGGAACTTTATTCACTTTAGGTGCCTGCCTTCCAGTTCTGCCAAAAATACTGCCAGGCTGTCTTTGGAAAGGAACTGTAGACTTCGGCCTTACCACTCCATCTACCTTGGGAACCGATCTTTTGAAAAGATTTTTTGCACTATCAATAGCGCCTCTGACGAACCCGCTGCCGACAACCTTTACCTCAATAGAGTCAGGAAATCCTTTCGTCTCAATAGAATCAGAAAGCTCATCGAAGCCCTTGGTTTGTCTGTTATCTCCAAAATGTTCAGCAATTCTAGGAGCACCGATGTCACACATGCGTTGTTGAAATCCCTCTTGCCCCATTCGATGCCTTTGGTGAGCGCCCATCAAATAGGCTTGAGTGGCTTTTTTACTATCTTTTCTTTTTTGAATTACTGCCCCTGCACCAAGCCCTACAACACCAGCGCCCCCAGCGGCCAGAAGATGGGAGGCTACACCCTTTGTCTCAATCTCTTCAGAGAGTCCTTTCATTGCGAATCCAGGCTCTAGTCCAATCAAAGCATTTTTCCTGTAATTGTCACTCGGAGTAAGTCGCTTCACAGGTTTAATTCCACCCATTATACGACGCTTACCTGTCTCGTATAGTTCTCCGGTTGCTTTTCTGAGGTCTGATACAAGCCCCTTTTGGACAGGTGGCAGTCCTTCTGTTTCTTCGAGAATTCCAGGAAAATGCTTACGAAATTCCTCCTTAGTCATCCCCTGAAATTCTCTCTTGACTCTTGCAGGATGCATACCTATCTCGGCACCTATCGTTCGGGCTGCTTCATCTGTTGCTTTTTTGGCTCGCTTCTTGAGAAATGTATTTACCACATCTCCCTTAATAGAGATAGACAACTCTTTCTTTTCCACTATTGGACTACCACTTGCAAAACTCTGTGGCTTGTTCCAGGAGTCAGGAAGATTGGTACTGTCGTCAAGCGTAGTGATATCCTTGGTTGCAAAAGGATTGGCTACATCAGAATCGTTTGGACTCGGAGAAAAAGCTTGTGTCCCGGCAGTCTGGACAGCCTCTACGGGATTTCTTACGTTGGTCATGGCATTGTTCGTTGTCAATGGAATTGGTTTAATCTCACTGCCGGGTGCCTGTGGCAAGGGTTGCTGAAATCCCATTCTTCTTTCAAATCCACCAAAGCCTTCATCAGCTTTATTACCTGAGTCTGGCGGCCTTGCTGAAGAATTAAATGGATCTCTGCCTTGAGGAAACTCCTTTTGCTCCAAGTTGAGTGTATCGGGAATAGTCTCAAAACCTTTAGTTACCTTATCGGATTCCTTTTTCTCTTTCTTTCTTCTTGCATCTTGCATCCTGTTTGCAATATCGGATGTAACAAGACCACCAGCGAATGCACCTCCAACCTTAGCAACATTGCCTGGGGTGATGCTTTCTTTAACTGGATCAACTATACTACGCTTGATGGAGTCCAATCCAGCCCCAACCGGCTCAGTAATCCTATTAGTAAACCAGCTTTTGCTGGCTTTAGTCTCAATTGAGGTATCAAGTTCTTTGATTTCAATATCAGAGAGTTCTTTATTGATGTTTTCCGCAATGTTGCGGCTTACTTTACCTTCCCCTCTCAAATATCTTTTCTTTTTGCGGGCAATTGCTTCGTCATCAAGGTTCAAGGCATCCCATGGAGTTATTCGTCCTCTGTCCTCTGCGGTATCTACGTAATCAAAGCCCCCCTCGTCGTAGCCTTCACTTCGCCCTCTCTTTTTGCCTGTACGATGGCCCAACGCTCCACCCATCGCTCCGCCCGCAAGGACGCCTCCACCTATTTTAAGGGCGGTTCCGAGTTTGCCTTTTTCTACAACTAGATCGTCAGAGAGTTCTTTGATTTCGATTGGCCCATCAAAACACTTCTCCTGAGTTTCCCGAGGTCCACCCTGGTGTCTACCCAATAAATAAGACCCCACGACAGCAGCACCAGCGAGGGGGATGCCGATTTTTTTGAAGCGGGAAAGTTTTTTGCCAGATTCAGCTAGTTTTTCAGCACCTTCTCTGGTCACTCTTTCGCCAGCCTCGCGCGTCGCTGAGTGCGCTGCTTCTTCTGCCGCAAGACTGTTGCCAAGGATTCTTGCCCGTTCATTTTGTATTAACTTTTCATTCTCTTTTCCTCTTTGCAATCCATGACCTCGGGCAGTTTCACGTTCCTGTTTAATCTTGTTTTCTGCCCTATTGGATGCAGCAATAGAAGCAGGATGCTCCATGTTATACGATATTCCTTGTCTGTCCGGAGATGGACCGCCTTTCCATACCAATCCTTCAGGATCAATTTCCTTGACAGCCATGTCATCATCCAACTTCTCAACTCGACCACCGGTAAGCTCGTGCTCAATATGCGGTTGTTTGGCAAGCCCTTGGTCTATGTTCCGGCAATCACTGCCCATATCCATTACTGCAAAACTCGCTGAACCTCGGTTGCTTTTTGTTTCCATCGGACTTGCCTTTCGTTTTCGAGTCAAAAAGCTGGAAAAATTTCCAGATTTTTAGTTAAGAAATAAGACTAAGATCTTAGGTTAAGCGCTTGTGTTTATTAACGCTGGTCGTGCCACACAGCGGCAATTTGGGTGACGAGGAATAGATACGCCTTCTTCCCCTGTCTCGAAATCCTTTACTACCGCTTCTTGTTTGTGCAATGCGTCACAAACCGCGCAATCCCGTTCGTCTAACGATGCCCACCAAATTGCTTTCTGCACTACAGTCTTTCCAGCATCTTTGTTGATCTGTTCATAGCTCGCCAGGGCACCCGCTGTTGTAGCTGCTGAGAGTTCAGTTCTTGCTATAAGATTCGCCCTTTGGTGTCCAATATCAGAAAAACGATTTTTTATTTCTTCTGCTACTTCGTCTGTCCCTAATCCTTCTTCAAGTCCTTCGCGAATTATCTCGGTCAAAGCTTTTTTGGTAGCCTTAACTTTGAGGTCGGCGCTCAGATCTAAAAGTTTCCCAGCACTGGCTATCGACGCCTGCTCGTACGCGTCTGGTTGCCTTGTAGTTCCACCTGCCTTCTGCACCAAAATATAACCAAGTTGATAACCTATCTCGACTCCTTTTTCTACAAATTCTCTAACTTCTTCTTTATATTGTTCTCTAAGATCCTCGGTACAAATGTCATCAATGCCCGAATCTCCCTTAATTACAATCTCGCCTAATTGTTTAGTAACAATGCCTGCAAACTCTATCCCCTTCTGTACATAAAAATTCTCAGCCTGGACAACCATCTCTTTTTCAATATCTTCTATATCGTCCAGTGCCTCTTCGTAACTCTTAAACATCAATCTGTCAGCAGGATCAGTAAGCAATTCTTCCGTGTAGTCTCTGATCCCCTTCATGAGAAGTTTGCTCATGCCGGTATCTTTTCTATCAGCATCAAGCATGGCCCCCAACGATCCCATCGAAGCGTTATTCTGAAGTAAGGCTCTCAATCCTCCTCTCTTATTTCTTGATGCAGACAGGAG
>Ga0172369_10010042_pt1 | contig 10368 bp, 6 predicted proteins | sample LakKiv25m_FD_114539 | JGI IMG/M metagenome (GOLD analysis project Ga0172369, IMG submission 114539) | Freshwater microbial communities from Kabuno Bay, South-Kivu, Congo - kab_022012_11.25m | ecosystem: Environmental > Aquatic > Freshwater > Lake | place: Democratic Republic of the Congo...
CCTGCAGATGCACGCCGGCCGCAAGTCTGGAAGCTGGGCGACGCTGCCCCTGATCGCCAAAGATCGGGTCATCGGCACGGTGGAGCTCGTCGAGAGCGGCGCCGAGCGCGAGTTCACCCAAGGCCAGATCGAGACGGCGGCGGCGATCTGTCATGCCGCCGCGCTCGCGATCGAGAACGCGAGGCTGTTCGAGCGCGAACAGGCGACGACGCGCGAGAATCAACTGCTCAACGACATGGCCCGCCGGACCGCCGCCAGTCTCGATCTCGACGAGATCGTGGAGGCGGCCGTCGACGAGCTCAAGCAGCTGCTGCGCTTCAAGGATGCCGGCGTGGTGCTCGTCGACAAGGGCGCCGTCGGCCGGGTCATCTCGTCGCGCCCCCTGGCGGACCTGCTCGTCGTTCTCTCGACACAGGCTTTCGGGAGGGATTTCCTCATGCGCAGCGAGTCGGAGCGCGTGTCGCTGCTGAGACTGCCCGACGATGTCCCCTTGCCGCCGGGCGGCGCCCTCGCAGGCCTCAGCGCCGCCGCAGTCATCGCGCTCCCGTCGGAGACCGGTCTTCTCGGCGCCCTCGCTCTGGTATCGGAGGACGAAGGCTCCTTCCGCGACGAAGACCGGCACCTGCTGGAGCGCGTCGGCACCCAGCTCTCGCTGGCGATCAAGAACGCCCGGCTCTACGACGAGATCAAGCAGATGCACCTCGGCAACCTCAAGGCGCTGAGCTCCGCCCTGAACGCCAAGGACTACTACACGCTGGGTCATGCCGCCCGCGTCGCCGCCTACACTGTGATGCTCGGCAGACAGCTCGGCTGGGCCACCGACCTGCTCGAGTCCCTCGAGGAGGCCGCCTACCTGCACGACATCGGGAAGATCAGCATCTCGGACCGGGTGCTGCTCAAGGCAGGTCGGCTCAACCCACAGGAGTGGGAGGAGATGCGACAGCACCCCGTGTTCAGCGCCGACATCATCAAGCCCCTGTTCCCCGAACAGCTGGTGCTCGCCGTGCGCCACCACCACGAGCGCTACGACGGGAACGGCTACCCGGACGGCCTCGCCGGCGAGGACATCCCCATCCTCGCCCGCGGCATGGCGGTCGTGGACGCCTACGACGCGATGTCGTGCCGGCGGCCGTACAAGGCCGCGCTCACCTACGCGGAGTGTCTCGCCGAGCTCGAGCACTGTCGCGGCACGCAGTTCGACCCGGACATGGTCGACGCGCTCCTTCACGTGCTCGAGGACGTAGCCCGGCGCAGGGCGCACGCGGAGCAGATCGCCGCCGAGGCGGCGGCGCGGATCGACGGCCGCCTGCACCGACGGCTGCGCTCGATGGAGGACGAAGACAGCGCGGCCTTCCGGGAGATCCGTGAGGTGCTGCGCGAAGTCCGCGACGCCAACCCGCCCACCCGCTTCCTGACCACGCACATGCAGGTCGACGAACGCTACGTCATCGGCGTCGACCCCGAGGAGGACGAGGAGGAGAGGTCGCATCTCGGCGACGAGATCTTCGCCGACGACGAACTCCCCGTCGTCCTGGCCGGCGGGCGTCCCGCGGTGAACACGGTCTTCGCCGACGAGTTCGGCGTGTGGATCGCCGGGCTGGCTCCCATCCGCGACGCAGACGGAGCCATCGTCGCGGCCGTCGCCGCGGACCTCCCGGCGCTCACGACCGCGGAGAGCGAGACGCTGCGCGGCGACGGTCACCGCTCCTTCGCAGCCATGCTCCAGACCGCCGCCGTCCGGCTCAGCCGCGCCGAGATCGACGCCATCACGGACTCCCTCACCGGACTGTACAACCACCGGTATCTGCAGGAGCGCCTGAGCGAGGAGCTCCACCGCTCCCGGGAGCACGACCACCCCCTCAGCGTGCTCTTCTGCGACCTCGACCACTTCAAGGACTACAACGACGCCAACGGACACAGCGCCGGCGACAGGGTGCTGCGCGAGGTGGCGCACGTGCTGGAACAGGCGGTTCGCAACGTCGACATCGCCGGCCGATACGGGGGCGAGGAATTCGTCCTGCTCCTGGTGGAGACCGGCCGGGACGCGGCACTCGCAGTGGCGGAGCGCATCCGTAAGCGCGTCCGCGCCGCCGGCTTCACCGCCGGCGGCACCGCCCTCACGGTGAGCATCGGCGTCGCCTCGTATCCGGACGACGCCGACCGTCGCGAAGACCTCCTCGACAAGGCCGACTGGGCGATGTACCTCGCCAAGCGCCGGGGCCGCGATCAGGTGGCGGCCTTCAGCGAGAGCTGAGCGCGCGGCGACCGAGCGGCTCGCGCGGGCTGCCGGTGTCGCCGAGCCGGGCCTCTCAGGAGCGACGGCGACGCGCCACGCGCACATCGCCGCGCCGCAGGGTCAGGCCCTCCCGGTCGAAGTACTCGAGGAGTGCCTGAGCATTGCGTCGTCCACAGCCGGCGGCATCCCTGAAGCCCGCCAGGGTCACCTCCCCGCCGTCCGCCAGCATGACGAGCAGGCGGGCACGGGCAGTCTCGACCGCCCCGGCGGCGAACCAGAGGTCCTTGTCCAGACGCACGACATCCCCGCGACGCGCCAGCACGTCCATCACCTGGGTCAGCTCCCGAGCGGGACGCCGCACCTCCTCGGAGAGGATCGCGAGCGTGGGCGGCGCCATCGGCTCGTCGCCGAGACGGGCGAGGATCTGTTGCGCGAGAGCCGTCTGCTCGTCGCCGAGCACGCCGGCGCCGGCGGGCGCGTAGCCGCCTTCACCCGACACGAGAGAGCCGTCGTCGACGAGCGACTGCAGCAGCGAGACCACATCGGGGAGCGGCAGGGCCGGCACCAGCACGGCGAGCTCGGCCGGGCTGCTGAACGGCCGCTCCGGCCGCGACCCGGCGCGTTCCGACGCGCCGGCCACGAGCGCCGCGCGCAGTGCCGCCGAGACACCGCTTGCGACCCTGCGGCCGGCGCCACCCGGCAGAGCCTCCAGCTCGCCGGCCGCCTCGGCCGCCGCCAGGTCGGCAGCGGCCTCGCGGCCGCCGAGACCGGCAGCCGCGAGATCGGCCGGCGTGAACCCGCCTTGGCCGCGGTCCGCGGCCAAGGCGACGGCCGCGGCGCGGGCGTCCGCGGCGCGCACGGCCGCGAGGAACGCCGCGTGCCGCCCACGCGTGTGCCAGCGCTGCGCCCCCGCCATCAGCACCTCGCCGCCGGCGATCGTCGCGACCGGCGAGAGAGAACGCACGATGAAGCGGTCGTGCGGCTCGACGAGCACATCCTCGTCGAGCCGGATCACCGCGGCGGATGCGCTGCCGGCCGCGATCTCCCTTCCCTCGAGCGGCGCGATCCGCGCCAGGTGCTGGGCGGTGCCGTGGTGAAGACGGACACGGTCGCCCGAACGCAGCGGCCGGGCGGCCGGCAGCACCGTGACCCAGGCATCGAAGCGTCGCGCGGAGCGACCGGCCAGATCCGGAGCGACGAGCCAGTCGCCGCGCGCGATGTCGTCGCGACCGATACCACGCAGGTTCACCCCGACACGGCTGCCGGCGCGGACGACCTCCGCCTCGTGGTCGTGCACCTGGACACTGCGGACGGCGGCCCTGGCGCCCCCCGGCTCCACCACGAGGGCGTCCCCGGCGCGGATCTCACCGCGCCAGAGCGTGCCCGTCACCACCGTGCCGATCCCTTTGAGCGGGAACACACGATCGACCGGCAGCCGGGCCGGGCCGGCGACACGGCGGGCCGCGACACGGCTCGCGGCACGCTCCAGCGCAGCCAGCAGTTCGTCGGTGCCCCGGCCGTCGCGGGCGCTGACGGTGACGACCTCGACGCCCGCGTAAGCTGAGCCGTCGAGGAACTCCTGCACGTCGCCGGCGGCGAGTTCCAGCAGTTCGTCGTCGACCAGATCGGCCTTGGTGAGCGCCACAACGCCGTCGCGAACGCCCAGCAGTTCGATGATCGAGAGGTGCTCGACCGTCTGCGGCATCACCCCGTCGTCGGCGGCCACGACGAGGAGGAACAGATCGACGCCGGTCGCGCCGGCGACCATCGTGCGCACGAAGCGCTCGTGGCCCGGGACGTCGACGACGCTGAGACGGCCGCCGCCGGGCAACTCCAGCTCGGCGTACCCGAGCTCGATGGAGATGCCCCGCTCCTGCTCCTCCCGCAGCCGGTCGGTGTTCTTGCCGGTGAGCAGGGTGATCAGCGCCGTCTTGCCGTGGTCGATATGACCGGCGGTGCCGAGCGTGAGCGGCGCATCCTGCATCGCGCCGGCGGGCCGGGAAGGACCGGGGACCGGGTCGTCGGACTGTCCGGGCATCTCGCCGGGCCTCAGATCAGCGCGACCAGCGCCGCGCCGGCCAGGTCCTCGACCTCGGCGTCGCGGACCGCGCGCAGGTCGAAGAGGAGGCGGCCGTCCTGCACGCGGCAAACGACCGCCGGCGCACCCCGACGCAGCAGGGCAGCCCGCCGATCCGCCTCTGCCGCGGGCACCGCGGCGGCGACCGCGACGCTGGGCACTTCGGTCACCGGCAGCGCCCCGGCGCCCGCCCGGGCGACGGTGTCGACCAGCTCGAGCCGCTCATCCGGGACACCCGCCTCGACGAGCAGCCCGCGCAGGCGGCCGGCGCGCTGGTGGACCTCATCGAGCGGCGCCGCGAGAGCCGAAAGCGTCGGGATCTCGGCCACTGCCCGCCGCGGGTCGAGGTACAGCCGCAGCAGCGCATCGAGAGCCGCCACATCGAGCTTGTCGATGCGCAGCGCCCGCGCCAGGGGGTGGCGGCGCATCGCCTCGATGGCGGCGGTCCGGCCGACGGCGATACCGGCCTGCGGCCCGCCGAGGAGTTTGTCACCGCTGAACGTGACGACGTCGCAGCCGGCGGCGATGCTCTCGGTGAGCGCCGGCTCCTCGGTGAAGAGCTCGAGCCCGGCGAGTGCGCCGCTCCCGAGGTCGTCGAGCAGCACGGCGCCGCGCTCGTGAGCGAGACCGGCAAGCGCCTCCAGCGTCGGCTCGCTCGTGAATCCGACGATGCGGTAGTTGCTGGTGTGCACCCGCAGGATCGCTCGCGTGCGGTCCGTCCATGCGGCCTCGAAGTCCCTCAGGTACGTACGATTGGTCGTGCCGACCTCGACGAGCTCGGCGCCGCTCTCGCGCAGGATGTCGGGGATGCGGAAGCCGTCGCCGATCTCGACCATCTGGCCGCGGCCGACGAGCACCTCGCCGCCACGAGCCGTGGCGGCGACGGCGAGCAACACCGCGGCGGCGTTGTTGTTCACGGCGAGCGCGTCTTCGGCGCCGGAGACCGTGCAGAGCACGTCGTGGATGTGGTCCTGGCGCGAGGCGCGATCACCGCGCGCCAGACTGTACTCGAGATCGGTGTAGCCGGAGGCGGCGGTGACGACAGCGTCGACCGCCGCCTGCGGCAGCAGCGCCCGGCCGAGGTTGGTGTGCACGACGACGCCGGTGGCGTTGATCACCCGCTGCAACGAAGGCGTGACCGCCGCCTCCAGCAGACGCGTCACCCACGGCACGAGACCGGCCGGCGTGAGGTCCGCCGCTCCTGCGGCGGACGCCTCGCCGGCCTCCCCCGCCGCCAGGATCTCGGTGCGCAACCGATCGATCACGGCACGCACGGCGTCGACGACGAGCTCCCGTGGGTAGCGCTCCAGCAACTCCCGGGCATCCGGCTCGCGCAACACCTCGTCGACGGCGGCGAGACCGCGCAGCGACTCCCGCCGCTGATCCGGCGCCTTTGCCTTCCTCGCATCCTTCGCCTCAGCCATGATCCCCCGTGATCGTGCCCGGCACGCGACGTCCCGCGCGCGCGAACGGGCGGCGCACGCTCACCCGGCGTCCGCCTCCAGTGCCTTGCGGTCGCGCCGGGCGCGCACGTGCGCGACCGTCATGCCGAACCCGACGATCGCGAGCGCGAACCACCACTCCCGCCCTCCAAGGGCGATGTCGTCCATGGTCTCAGGATACTGCACGCGGCCGAGGACCAGGGCCAGGGCGAGCGCCGCGAAGGCGATCTCGGTGAACAACCAGAAGAAGAGCGCCGGCTCGGCACTGAAACCGCGCACGGTCGCCCAGATGCACAGGATCAGCAGCCCCACCGGGATGAGGCCTATCACGACCGCCAGGGCGATCTGGATCACCACCTCGCCGGCCGGCCGGCCGGCCGCCCAGGCCCACAACGCACCGCGGTCGGTACCCCACCCGAAGACGATGACCGCGAACCAGGCCACGATGGCGATCACGCAGAACGCGCCCATGAGCCCGAACGGGATGATGGAGACGAACCGCAGGACGAAACCGCCGTGCGTCTCTTCGGCGTTCCGGATCTCCTCTTCGCTCGGCTTCCAGCGGCTCCCGCCGGGCCGTTCGGCTTCGCCCACGGCCCGCCTCAGCCTTCGAGCACGAGCGTTCCGCGGGGCGCGGCCGTCACCTCACCGACGGTCCAGGCACCGACTCCGGCACGCGCCAGCTCCTCGAGCAGGAGCGCGTGCCGTTCCGGAGCCACCGCCATCAAGAGCCCACCGGACGTCTGCGGGTCGAAGAGCGCCAGCACGCGCGGGTCCTGGTCGGCGACGGGGCCGGCGAAGCGGCCGGCGTCGGCGGGGTCTTCGCCGACCGGCACAGCCGCGTCGGCCGTCTCCCGCACCCGCGGCAGCAGGAAGTCGCGGTTGTTGCGCAGCCCGGCCGCATAGACGGAGCGCTCGATGAGCGCGAGCACCCCCTCGTTCACCGGCACGTCCGCGATCCGCACGACGGCGGCGGCGGCGCTGGCGTCCAGCATCTCGCTGAGGTGGCCGGCGAGCCCGAAGCCGCTGATGTCGGTGCAGGCGTGCACGCCGACGCGGGCCATGACGGCGGCCGCGGCGGCGTTCAGCATGGCCGCCTCTTCGATGACCGGCATGATGTCCTCTTCCGTCACGAGCGCGCTCTTGAGCGCACTGGCCAGCACACCGATGCCGAGACGCTTCGTGAGCACCAGCTCGTCGCCCGGCTGCGCTCCGCCGTTGTAGATGATCTCGTCGGGCCTGGCGACACCGGTGACGGCCAGGCCGAACTTCGGCTCCTTGTCGTCGATCGAGTGGCCGCCGGCCAGTTCGGCGCCCGACTCAAGCACCTTCTCCATGCCGCCGCGCAGGATGTCGCCCAGATACGACATGTCGACATCGACCGGCCAGGCCACGAGGTTCATGGCCGTCAGCGGCCGGGCGCCCATGGCATACACGTCGCTGAGCGCGTTCGCCGCCGCCAGTTGCCCGAAGAGGTACGGAGTGTCGACGATGGGCGTGAAGAAGTCGACCGTCTGCACGAGGCAGAGGTCGTCGCTGATCGGCACCACCGCGGCATCGTCATGCGTCTCCAAGAGGCGCGCGAACTCCCCGGTGGCGGCAGGCATGCTCTCGAGAACGGCTTTCAGGTCACACGGACCCAGCTTTGACGCTCAGCCGCTCTTGGCCGCGAACTGCGTGAGTCGGATCTTCTCGGTCATGCCCCTAGCTTATCGCAAGCGCTGGTGTGGCAGGAGGCGCTCCGGGTCCGCCGGCGAGGCCGGTGATACGCTTACCACACCGTGAGCACACCGGACCCACACCGAGGGGCACCGTACAACCTGTACGTCAGTGAGCAGAGCCGCAGCCTGCAGCGCACGCGCCGGCGACGCTGGAGGCGGATCCTGATCGCGCTCCTCGTCCTCGCGATCGTCGCCGGGGTCTTCGTCGGCGGCGGCTGGGCGGAGCAGGTGTGGGAGCGGTTCGCGCGGCCGGACGGTCCGGCCACCGCGGCCTCGCCGTCGCCCTCCGCGAGCGGCGTCGCCATCCTCGCACCGTCCACCGCCGTCGCCGTCGACCCGCCGCCGCCGATCGAGTCGACCGGTGACGGCGTCAAGGTGAGCACGTATCTGGGCGATGAGACGCGGCGGCTCTACGGCCTGGGGCCGCCGCCCGATGAGCTTTCGCTCATCTGGAAGACGACCATCGGCAGCGGCATGACCTCGCCGGTCGGCACCGGCCCCAACGAACCGTGGTCCGGGACCGGCTGGACCGACCAGCCGGTCATCCTGCGTGACAAGGGCACGCTCTACCTGCTCCTCGGCGGCTTCGACCGCAACCTGCACAAGATCGAGCTCAAGACCGGCAAGGTGATCTGGGAGTACGCCTTCGACGACATCATCAAGGGCACGCCGACGTTGATCGAGGACCCGAAGCCCGAGAAGCCCGCTGACCGCTATCTCGTGCTGACCGGTTCCCGTCGCGGCTGGCCGTCCGGCTTCACGGACTCCTCGCTGGCGCCGTACCGAGCCGTGTCGTTCGGCTCCGGCAAGGAGGTGTGGCGCCTGCCGGTACCGCTCACGGCGAGCTACAGCCGCGACGTCGACAGCAGCGGCTTCTTCTACAAGGGTCGCATGTACTCGGCGGTCGAGAGCGGCTGGTTCTACAAGCTCGACCCGTTCAAGACCCAGTCGTGGAACGGCCACAGCAGGCCGCAGATCGTGGCCAGCCGCCTGCTGCTCGGGGATTCCGGCGACGCCTCGGCCCACGGCGGCAACCTCGTGCTCGAGGCGTCGCCGTCGCTGCTCGACGACGTCATCTACATCAGCTCCGGATCGGGTCACGTGTACGGGATGCGCCGCAGCGACCTCAAGGTCGTGTGGGACTACCGCACCGGCAGCGATCTCGACGGCACCCCGGTCCCCACCAGCGCCGGCAAGCTGCTGGTGGCGATCGAGAAGCAGTACATCTCCGGGCACGGCGGCGTGATGATGCTCGACCCGAAGAAGAGCCCGGGCAAGGCGCCGGTCTGGTTCTTCCCCACCGGGAACCGGAGTCTCGCCGACTGGCAGGGCGGCGTGATCGGCTCGGTGGCCGTCAACGACGCCTACGACCCGTGGGGTCGCCGCCCTCGTCTCGCCGCCTTCATGGCCATCGACGGCAATCTCTACGTCGTCTCGCAGAACAAGACGTCGGGGAGCGCCCCGGGGCCCAACGGCGACGGTCCGTATCCCATGCCGAAGCTCGTCGCGAAGTTCCCGGTCGGCGGCAGCATCTCTACCCCGATCATGGTCGACGACTCCATCGTCGCGGCCGGCTACGACAACACCATCCACCTCTACCGCATCGTCTACAAAGAGGCGAAGAAGGGCGCCGAGGGAGCCCTGAAGAGCCCCGACGGCGGATGGTTCAAGGTCACCGTCAAGGAGAAGGACTCCTTCACCGCCGGCGGCGCCTTCGAGAGCACGCCGGTGATGTGGAAGGGCCGCATCTTCATCGGCGCGCGCGACGGCTCGCTCTACTGCGTCGGCGAGAAGTAGGCCGCACCCCCGCGGGACGGTGCAGTGACTCACCGGTAGCGCGGTCGTCTGCGGGCCGAGGTTCAGGTTCCTCCCTGGCGGGGATGTCACTGGCGTCGATGGACGTCGCGCTCCGAGGCGGCGTCCGTGACCGACGCATCCGTCAAGGAGGTCCTCGTCATGACCGACGCACCACGCCGCGCCGACGCCGTCTGGACCGGCTCGCTCGCCCAGGGGTCCGGAGAAGTGTCACTCGTCACCAGTGGAGCGGCCGGGCCGCTCCCGGTCACCTGGGCATCGCGGACCGCGCGCTCCGAAGGCAAGACCAGCCCGGAAGAGCTCGTCGCCGCCGCGCACGCGAGTTGCTACTGCATGGCTCTCTCCCACATCCTCGGCGAGGCCGGAACGCCGCCCGACAAGCTCGAGACCAGCGTCACGGTGACCTTCAAGGAGATCGAGGGCGGCTGGAAGACAGGCTCGTCGGCGATCGTCGTCAAAGGCTGGGTGCCCGGCCTGGACGAGGCGGCGTTCCGGAAGGCGGCCGAGGACGCCAGGGACGGTTGCCCCATCAGCGGCGCGCTCAAGGGCAACGTCGAGCTGAGCGTTGAGGCGACGCTGGCGTAGATCCGCTGCTCGGAGCCGATGATCAGGCGGGTGCTGAGTTAACGATCACGGGGAGCTTGCCCCGCCAGGCCGCCCACGCCTCGGCGTCCGTCGCCAGCCGGCACATGAAGTGGGCGACGTTGGCCATGTTGGTCTCGCCGGGTCGGAACAGGCCGTGCACGAGACCTTCGTGCACCGCGTAGTCGTTCACATCGCCGGCCCTCAGGGAGTCCGGACGGACGGCGACCCACTGCGCGTACGGATCGGCGGGTTCGACGACGTCGTGAAGCAAGTCGGCGGCGCGCTGGTTGTCCCGCGCCGGAGGGACGAGGCCGCGCAGCAGCCAGAGGACCGCTCGCTCGAGCCGTCCGCGACGAGCGTCCAGGCCTCCGGGACGGCTCACGGAGACACTGCTCATGAGGATGAGCCTCACGGGCTCCGCAGGCTGCAACTCCCGGGTCGCACGGCACACCCGCTCCACCGACCGGGAGATCAGGTCGCGCGGCTTCCCGA
>Ga0172369_10010043_pt1 | contig 10367 bp, 11 predicted proteins | sample LakKiv25m_FD_114539 | JGI IMG/M metagenome (GOLD analysis project Ga0172369, IMG submission 114539) | Freshwater microbial communities from Kabuno Bay, South-Kivu, Congo - kab_022012_11.25m | ecosystem: Environmental > Aquatic > Freshwater > Lake | place: Democratic Republic of the Congo...
CCAGCTGGCAGCTAGGATCGGATGGCGGCACCAATAGTGCGCCCACCATCACGTCCGTGCCGCGCGGTTCGTTCAGCACCTGCGAGCGGAAGCTGTCATTCTCGTTCCGCAGTCGCATTAATTTCTCTGCCACGCTCCCCGGCCCGAGATCGGGCGCGCCGGCTTCCACCAGCCTCGTAGGTTCGCCGCCGGTGTGTGAGTCCAGGAATTTGATCCGGTTCATGCTTTTGGCCTCCACTGATCTTTATTTGCCGTGTGCAATCGCAAAAACGCGTTCGAATTCGCGCCGGTCATCATCCAGCAGCGGCAGCAGTGGGCGGCGCGGCTTCCCCACCGGGATCCCAAGCAATTCGCAGCCGGTCTTGACTTTCTGCGTGTAACCGCCGCTCTCCATATTTCGCAGCAGAGGCAGCATCTTCTCCATCGCTGCGCGCGCCGTGTTGAAATCGCCCGCCAGTGCGGCCTCCAGCACATCCGCGTGCTGGCGCGGTGCGCATGAAGCCGCCCCACCGATCCAGCATTGTGTGCCCCACAGGAAGTAATCCAGCGCCTGGTCGTCCGAGCCGCACACCACCTGGTAGCGCTCGCCGTAGCGCAAATGCATCTCGTACACCCGCGCCATTTCACCGCTAGCTTCCTTTATCCCGATCACATGTTGGTAATCCGTCAGCCCATCCAACACCTCGTAGCCTACCTCGGTCCCGGCCCGCCACGGAAAGTTGTACAGCACGATCGGGATATCCACCGCTTCTGCCACGGTCCGGTAATGCGCCAATAGCTCGCGTTGGTTCGGGCGCGAGTAGGGCGGTACGGCCACCATCAGTCCATCGTAGCCCATTTTGGCAGCGATCTCTGAATAGCGCACCACGTCGCGTGTGGCGCCTGAGTTTGTGCCTGCGATCAGCGTTGCCCGCCCCCCGGCGTACTCCTTGACGAACCTGAAAACCTCCAGCCTTTCGGCCTCGTCGAACGCATACACCTCCCCGGTAGTGCCTCCGGGGACCAGCCCGGTCACGCTGTTGGCCAAGACGTAATCGATCAATTGTTGCATTACCTTGTAGTCGATGTTTTCATCAGCGTCAAAGGGAGTGACGATCGGGGCGTAAACACCTTTCAATTGCATGGGGCAGCTCCTGGTTTGATAATTTTTCGTAATTTATGGTTGATTTTGTTGTGGTGCTACCGTATCTTTCAGGGCAAATCCACAACCGGGGCACGTTTTGCAGTTTTCTATAAAATTCTGTTTAATTTCAATGGGTTCATTTGCTTTTCCGCTCAGTTGCCGCTCTTGCCGTTCGGCCGGGAATAGGCGCGCCTGAATTTTTCGAGGACCGGGATGATTGGCGGGCTGATATCTTCCGGCATATCTTCCGCCGCAAACCAGCCCCATTCGGTATGCTCGTCATTCATCTCGACCTTTCCCGTAAAATCGCGTGAAAGATAAACGATCGTTACGTTATACACTTCATCGCCGTTCGGGTACTTATAGTACAACTCCGGACCAGAAAAGACCCCGAATAATTCCATTTCTGCCACCTGCAGGCCGGTCTCTTCCATTGCTTCGCGTCTGGCGGCTTCCTCCACCTTCTCCCCCGGTTCGGTCGCCCCGCCTGGCGGTCCCCAGCAGCCGCTGTCGGAGCGTTTCAACAACAGAAGCCGGCCTTCGCCATCAGCCATTAAGATCGCTGCTCCCACCATCAGGATGGGCCGGTGACCGATGTACTGTCGCAACTGCAAAATGTAATCCACAATGCTGTATTAAACCACGAAGCCCCCAACTCTCAAAGGTATTTCTTGCATAAATATCGTTGCGAGGCGCGTTCTCTTCGCGCCTTGGCAACAATGTGCCCGACCTTGGGTATCCCACCGCTGGATGTGGCAATCACATCCTGTCCCTGTATCATCACCCTGTCGTCAAGTTCCACCAATAACAGGCGCTCCCACCCTGGTTTTCCCCGCCCATTCTCATACCTCGACGGCCCTATTCTCCCTCAGCGCTTCCACCGCCGCGATCATCGCTCGTGTCACCCCGTTCAACTGCTCGTAAGGGATCGGCGCCACACCGCCGCGCACACCCTTCACCAGCGCCTGCATTTCACCTACGTGACCCTTGTCCTGCTTGAAGGCCGACTTCACCTGTTTCTTGTTTCCGTTCTCCACCATTTCCAACGACCTGTAATCATCCAGTACTGCGATCCGTCCGCCGCAGAACACCTCCATCCTTTCCTTGGCGAACGACTTATCGCCGTTGGCCAGGTAATCGACCACACCCAGCGAGCCATCTGCGAAGCTGAATGTCATCGAGACGTTATCCTGCCGGTATTTGCCGTTATCTGGCAGTGCCCGTGCGCTAACCGATACCGGCGCCCCACCTGCCAGGAAGGTTAGCAGGTCCACGAAATGGCAGCCCTCCCCGATGATTCGCCCACCGCCCAGCAGCGGATCTTGTGTCCAGTGGTTCAACGGGATGTAACCGGCGTTGATCCGGTAATGCGCGTGGAATGGTTCGTGCCGCTTGCTGAAAAATTCACCCATCTGCACAGCCAGAGGCGAAAAGCGCCGGTTAAAGCCAACCATCAGCAACTGACTGCTGCTCGCCTGCAGTTGTTCGTTGATCGCCACCAGCTGTTCCAGTGTCAGTGCCAGTGGTTTTTCGACAAATACATGCTTGCCGGCTCGCAGCGCCCGGATCACCAACTCAGCGTGCGTATCGTGCCGTGTCAGGATCGCCACGGTATTGATCTTTTCATCGTTCAGGATCTGTTCGTCGTCCGAACAGGCATAGGCAAAACCGAATTTTTGCCCGGAATGTTGCGCGTGCATCCCGCCGGCTGAAGCGATTCCTACCGCTTCGATCCCTTCCACCTTCCTGATGGCTGGCAGCAGCGTTGCGTTCGCAAACAGTCCGGCACCCAGCACGCCCAGTCGCACCTGGCTTTCCCGTTTTCCTGCTGGTGTGGTAAATCGGATCAGCGCCGATCTGTCGGTCTGGACCGCCGGATAATGTAGCAGCACCCCCAGGAAAGGTTCTTTTTTCCTGCCGGTGATGATCTCGTACGCCTCCGGCGCTTGTTCCACTGTGAAACGATGGCTGATCAACGGTGTCACATTTAATTTGCCGCTTTCCAGCAATTCCACGATCGCTTGGAAGTTACGCCCTTCTGTCCAGCGCACATATCCGGCCGGGTAATCGACTCCATTCTCTTCATAGGACGGATCGTAGCGTCCCGGGCCGTATGAACGCGAGTTTATGAAGGACAGTTCCTTCTCGTAATACACCTTGCGTGGGAAGCTCAACCCTACCGCCCCGGTTGCAACCACATTGGCGCGGTCGCGTGCGATCGCCCCTGCCAGTTCTACCGGGTCATTCGAGCTTGTGTCCGCACAGATCAGCACGCTGTCAAATCCGCGGTTGGATGTGAATGCCTGCCCAGCTTCCCCTGCATCCGCCCGGGCGGCCGCTTCGATCCCAAACTTTTTCGCCAGTTCGACCCGTTCAGGGTTGGTGTCAATTCCAAGCACACGGCAGCCGGCTGCTGCGGCGATCTGGACTGCCAGCAGACCCAGCAAACCCAGCCCGATCACAGCCACGCGTTCTCCTACCTGCGCCCCCGTCAACCGGAACCCGTGCAGGGCGATTGCGCCAAGTGTGGTGAAGGCTGCCGAATCGAAATCGACCGTCTCAGGCAGCGGGGTCAGCAGGCTGCGCGGCACCAGGTTGTATTCTGCGTGCACCGCGTATCCGCCGCCTGCGCATGCCACCCGCTGGCCGGTTGTGAAGCCTTCCATCCCCTCACCCAACGCAACGATCGTGCCCGCTGACGAATACCCCAGCGACATGGGCGCATCCAGCCGATTGAAGGTTGCCTCCAGCGTCGAGACCAACCCTTCCCGCCTCATTTTATCCAGCACCTGTCGTACCAGGTCTGGTCGTGAGCGCGCCTTGCCCACCAGCGATTTTTCGCCAAATTCGACCAGCATGCGTTCTGTCCCGGCTGAAACCAGTGAAGCCGCTACCCGCACCAGCGCCTGCCCGCTGCGCGGCGTTGGCACCGGTACATTGGTCACGGTCGTCCTGCCATCGCGCATATTCTGAAGGATTTGTTTCATATCAATTCCTGTAGTTTCTTGTATTTTCTTCCTGGATACCCTTCGAAAGTATACCGCAATCGTTCATCATGCCGGTTGCAACCAGTTGCAACCGGCATGATGTTTTTTGTTGACGAACTACCCTGCAGTAGTTTTATTATCCCATCATGAATCCCCGCCATGCGATGGCGCCTTTTCATTTGGTTTACCACTCAGGTGGATTTTTTGTGCAGGTTCTGGCACAAAATACACAAGAAATTTATTTACCGGTGTGGAAAAATGCTCTGGCCTTCCAGGAATAATGGCACCAGTCTGGGATCAAGAGTAACGCCGGCCTGTTCTTTCAGGAAAAATTTTATATCTTCCACCTTCCAGGCTGTGCGGTATGGCCGGTCACTCGCCAGCGAATCCCAAATATCGACGATACTGAAAATGCGGGCAGCGAGCGGTATTTCTTCACCACTTAACCCGCGAGGATAGCCCGTCCCATTCCAGTGTTCGTGATGGCAGTAAGGGATGTCCACGGCTTGTTGGAAGTAACTGATCTTGGACATCAAGTCAAAGGCAAATTCCGGATGTTTTTGTAAATACGCCCACTCTTCATCGGTAAATTTGCCCATTTTGAACAAAATCCGGTCCGGAATGACGATTTTCCCCAGGTCATGCAGCATCGCCCCAATCCGAATGGTTTCGTTTTCGGTTTCGGGGATACCCACTTTTCTAGCCAGGCTCAATGTCAGTTCAGCTACGTTTAGAATATGTGCTTCGGTTTCACATTCGCGCATATACAGGATGCGCAGCAAAGCCTGCATGGTTTCTTCAATTATCGTTCCCGTTTCATTGGTCAGATCATTCTTGAGTTTTCTTAACATGAAGGATACCTTTGCTGGCGAGGGATTCTGACGGGTTGGTTGGGCCCGGTACATTCTCAATTATAAACCGGCAGCATTGTTTCGTTTTTAACAAAATCATAACTGTCCTGAAAATGGGCAGGTCACTGTTCCTTTTGGTGGCGGATATCCGGGAAATGATGCTGCATCCGCCCGGGTGATGCACAGCACCCGTCCCAATGGTTTTATCGATCTTTATATTCGCACAATTGTAATTAATAACCATATATACAATCCTCGGGTTAGCCAAAATCAATGAAACATGACCCACCCTTACATTCAGGATGGATCATGTTGAGATGGCTTTATCAGATCACTCTTACACCTAATCGCCAGGTTTGGTCTCTTTTGGCGCACCGCCCAGTTTTGGCTCCGGTTTGACCAGGTACTGCTCCAACAGCGATGGCGCTGCGGGATGGTCGACGTGCAGGGCGTGGTCATAGTCGCCGGCAGGGGTGGGGGCTTCGAAGCGGACAGGCCGCCGGATGCCGAATAGCTCGAAGAAACTGGTGACAGCTTTCAGTACAGTGTAGCGATATTCTTGCATTCTGAGCGATTGCCATTCCACGAAGGATGCCATCGCGCCCTGTATCCTGGCCTTCTCGCGCACAATGCGATGGATTTGGGTTGGATCACGATATCCAATCGGGGAAATCAACATGGCATTGGCGGCAATGACCAGGATGCTGAAAGAGATCAAGACGACCCAGCCGCCTTCCGCCCACTTGCCTACAATTTGCCCGACAAAAACCAACGCCGATAAAGCAGAAGCAAAAGTGGCCGCAAATTTACCCCAGGCACGTTTCTTCCCGGTGTAATGTTCCTGTATGTGTTTGCGGATGGCCATGCCCATCACGGCAATTGGCATAAATACGCCCACACCATAGAAAGGTACTGCTACTGAAGTTTGCCCGCGCACCATGAGCATGATAATTATTGTGGCTGCAAAACCGATTGTTACTGACCGTGTGAATGTCCCCTGGGCATTTCGATAGACGATGAACTCTGGCAGTTCCCCAATCGCCACATCGCGCCATTCAGTGGCTTGCAAATCCTGGAAAGCTGTCATCGACGCCGCCGAAAGCAGCGCCACCGCTAAAATTTGATAAGCCCAGAATAGAATATCGCCACCGGGGAGTTGAACAAAACCGATATAGGCCAGGTTGCCTACCAGGGTCCGCCCCAGCGTGCCATCAAAAACATTGAATCGGATGGAAAAAAAGGTGAGGAGAAAAGTTGTCAAGCCGCCATAGAACAGGAACGAGGTCTGCACAAAACGGCCAATCCCAGCCTTGCCGCTGTAAAATTCCCATAACCCTTTGAGTTTGGGCAGACGTTTTTTGCCCCATTTCACAATATCGGCATCCTCGTTGATGACAAACTGAATACCGTTCGACATGGCCTCCAGCCCTGTCAGTGCAACCAAACCTTTCATCGAAGCGGTCAATAGATGCAGGAGCGCCTGGCCGAACGAAGCCGGCTGGATGACATCCTTCGTTACAACTGCCGCAACTCCATGAAGATTGGCGTAAACCAGCCCGCCGACCATGACGATGGTCATAAAGACAAAAATCCCCAGCATGGTGAACACGATGCGCGCCGATTCCCCGCGCCCTCGAATAGTCAGATACCAGGTAATCGCTGCCAATATGGCGCCGATTAGAAAATGCCAAAACCAACTTGTGCCATACTGTCCTAACACCGAAAGCAGTTGGTCTCCGCCTGAGAGTGCCGAAACCACTATGGTGAAAATGTAATCCTGGATCAGTACCACTGCCACAACCAGACTCAGGCCGGGGGTGAGGTAGCGCATCGAAGCAGTGTATGAGCCGCCGCCTTCGTTGAAAATTCCCAGCGAATACATATACAGGATGCCAAAGACAATATTGGCAACACTGATGATAGCTGCTGCGATATAACCCCAGTGCTGAAGTCCGTACGGGTGCAGCGCGTGCATCAGTTCACCGGTTGCGTAATAATAAGAAGTAAAGTAATCCACGCCAAACAGAGCTAGCGCTGCCAATAAGCCAATCTGCCCGGCGCCATGCACGTGCGCGTGCTCTTCTTTTTCAACCGGAGCCAGCTTAAATGCGATAAAAACGATCACGATCAGTAAACCAATGGAGAAAAGCATATTACCTTACCACCTGTTCATGAAAATTGATGAAAGCCTGCTCAAGTAAATCCAATTCCTGGAGCAGATATTTGCGTGTCGAAGCATTCAGTCGCGTATCCTGCGAAACCTTGGCATATTCAAGCCGGGCTGCGCGCAAGACAAAGACCGGCTTGAAGACAATGCGTCCTGCCGGGATGATCTCCAACCCGGTCTCTTGCATGCGTAGTTCCTGGTCGTTGTAGAAAGGCAAGGAAATGGATAAACCTCGATTGAGTGTGCCTTTTTGAACGCGTTCCAAAATCGCCTTGATGATTTGTTCAGTTTTATAACGAGCCAGCGCTCGTCCCTGGTTGATCACCTGCCCGAGCATCCCATAGCGTTTGCGCTGGTACTCATCATCGGCGACCATGTACGGCGCAAGCGAGGACGCGGCGTGCAGGATCTCGACGTAACGCTGCATTGAGACTTGGTGTGCTTCCGCCTGATTAATGGAGCTCGCAAGCATTTCGCCCCTGTCATCAAAAGCCACCCATTGGGGTAAATAAAAACGCCGCGCGGCAGGCACAAAGGGGACGAGCAGCTCCCCACGTCCGCTTTCAGCAGGTCCTTGTTGGACAATTGCATCATCCTCTGAAGTGAGGGCTGAACCTGCCTCACTGGCGTTTTTTACCGGAATGGTTGGGATGAGCTCACCTTCTTCTGCAGAGTAGGTAACCGAGCGTCCCGAAGGTAGCAGCTGGTGGACTATATGCACGGCGATTGCATGGCGGATCAGACTCGCGCTGGTGTTGATGGCCTGGTCGGGAGATTGTTCCAACTCGCTCAGTTTTTGCCTGATAAGCTCGTGCAAAGGTCGGTGCTTAAACCGCATAAGCCATCCGCCGATGGCCTGGTCGCGCACATCGCCCGGGATCAGCATTGTCGCCATCTCACCGGAGTAAGGTGTTTTACCAATCACCCGGTCAGGCAGAGTGAAATGCACCTGGTGGGTTTCATTGATCAGCGCCTCGGCCAATCTCTGTGCCTGCGTTTCGATGAAGCGCTGCACTAATGTTGGTTGGGCATTAAAAAGCGCTTGCTGGTGTTCATATTCATTCCGGAGGTAACTCACGGGGCTGGCTATGGAAGTATTGATCATCATCATTCCTGTGGTTGCCAGGTTTGCCCTTTGGGGAGAGGACAGGATTGTATGAGAGAAGGAAAACATCAGCCCCCCAGGAAAAAAGTATCCAGTAAAAAGAAAACATAGAACCAGATCAGCGCAACCAGGATGAGCGCTTGCTGCATCCAGGTCTGTAAGGGTAATAAGGAAGCCCAGGCAATGCCTCCCAATGGTAGGCACGTTAATACCCATTTCAAGGCGCGTTTCATCCTATTCGATACCCCATGCCGGGACTCGGACTTATTCCCTGGAACAGGGTTTACATCGCTATTTGGGGGATTGGTTTGTATTCGTGACATAATTCATCCTTACTGGCATTTCTTATAAATTCATTCTCATTGTAGGGTTTGAGTATCAAGAGCATATAAATAAACCCACCTATTGTGTCAAGAAAGTGTCAAGATTGATTTTTACAATAAAAGCCTGCGGGTTCGCAGGCTGTATATTTTCAGGAGTAAATATGACTGGTTACAACGACTCTTCCAAAGTGACAGCGACAATCAGGTTTAAGGTCGGCTTGAGATAACGCATCGAAGCCGTAAAAGAGCCGCTACCTTCATTAAACACCCCCAGCGAGTATATATAAAGCGCGCCAAAGGCAAAGTTAGCGATGGCAATCACACCTGTGGCGATGTACCTATAATCCTGCAGCCCGTATGGGTGTTCACGCACTTCGCCTGGCACGAGCATGGATGCCATTTCACCCAAATGTGGTGTTTTGCCCACCACCCGGTCTGGAAGTGTAAACCGCACCTGGCGCGAGTTATTGATCAGTGCTTCTGATAAACGCTGTGACTGCGTTTCGATAAAGCGCTGCACGATGACAGGCTGGGCAAAAAAAGCGCCTTCTGGCGCTCATACTCAATCCGCAAATAACTTACCGGGCTTGGTGTCGAATTAATAGTCATCATATTTCAATTACATCATCTCCATTAAGGATGTATGCCGGTTAGGGTAGAGGTTGGAAATGAGGGTAAACCTTATTTTCCCAGAAAAAAAGTATCCTGCTAGAAGAAAGCGTAGAACCAAATCAACGTCACCAAAATGAGCGCCTGCTGCATCCAGGTCTGCAAGGGCAAAAATGACACCCACACAACAGCCCCCAAAGGTAATCCCGCAAGGATGAGCTTCAATACCCTGCGTAATTTTTTCCTTTTGGAGGCTGTTTCTAGAACATTCTTGGTCACAAGCTGCTCGCTGAACGTTCTTATTATAAATTTCTGAATGTCAAGTTTTTAACAAGATGTGTCAACTTGACGACAAGAATATGTCAAGAAACCCGATCCTTTGACCCCAAAATTTTGACATGTTTTTGACGCTTCCCTGCCCATCCTTGACCCTGGCTTGATGCTAAAGTGCATATACTGTCAACGTCAAATCATTTTTTATGGAGGCACATTATGGCTGATCTTCTCTACATTGCCCTGACACTGTTCTTTCTGGTTCTTAGTTGGGGTTTCATTATGCTCTGCGAACGACTGATGGAGGAAAAAGTATGAACTGGCTCTATTTGCTGGCTGGGCTGGTAACGGTGGCCCTGTTTGTTTATTTGGTACTGGCGCTGCTCAAACCGGAGTGGTTCGGATGAACATCTTCAGTTGGATCCAACTCATTTTTTATATTGTGGTTTTGATTTTGCTGGTAAAGCCGCTTGGCACATTCATGGCCAAGGTTTACCAAGGCGAAAGCAACTTCCTAGATCCGATTTTGAAGCCGGTCGAAGGTCTGATCTATCGCCTGGCAGGTGTCAAGCCTGATGATGAGATGGACTGGAAAGTCTACGCTATCGCACTGCTACTTTTCAATGGGCTGGGGCTTTTGGCGGTATATGCAATACAGCGTATGCAGGCTTTCCTGCCGCTCAACCCGCAAGGATTGAGCGCAGTCTCCCCCGATTCATCCTGGAACACCGCTGTAAGTTTTGCCACCAATACCAACTGGCAGGGTTACGGCGGCGAGGTGACCATGAGTTACCTGACCCAGATGCTTGGAATGACCGTCCAAAATTTTGTCTCGGCGGCCACGGGTATGGCGGTCATGGTGGCACTCATTCGCGGTTTCGTCAGACACAACGCCAAGGGCATCGGCAATTTTTGGGTCGATCTGACCC
>Ga0172369_10010047_pt1 | contig 10364 bp, 9 predicted proteins | sample LakKiv25m_FD_114539 | JGI IMG/M metagenome (GOLD analysis project Ga0172369, IMG submission 114539) | Freshwater microbial communities from Kabuno Bay, South-Kivu, Congo - kab_022012_11.25m | ecosystem: Environmental > Aquatic > Freshwater > Lake | place: Democratic Republic of the Congo...
CCGGCAAGTGAATCAGCTACCCTGATGCTGTCGGCTTTCTTCTGTTCTTCAAATTCCTTTACTATTTGGTCAGGCGTCTTTCCAAGGTTCTGAAGGGACATCTTTGCATCTTTAACAAAATCGTTTTCCGGGTAACGCTCAATGAATAACAGGTAAGTCTCCTTTGCCTTTTCAAGGTTACGGAGCATATTTTCATAAATAAAACCCTTGAAAAACATACTCAGAGCAGCGTTTTTTTCATCAGGATAATCCTTAATGCACTGATCGAATAAGCCAATGGCCTTATTCCCATCACCGGAGTTCATGGCAAGGCTTGCGGCCTTGAACAGATATCCGGGAGCCAGACTATCACCGGGATGCCGGTTGATAAAATCGAGATAGAGGGTCATTAGGCTGTCGGCCTTTACCTTGTCGAAACTCACAGCTTCGGGGGAGAAAAGACGTTTTTCGAGACTTTTGATCCCGGCAACAGATTCTTCCCGTGAGGGTTTACAACCTGTAACACCTAAAAAAACAACTGCAACGAGCAAAAATGTTAATGTTTTCATCGGATTCATATAATCAGATATTTATTTCCTTTTCTTTTTAAGCAATGGGAACAACATTTTATAATCTACGTCAATATTCCCTTTTGAAATATCGTTCAGTTTTCCTTTAAGCAATATCTTTCGTAAGTTAGATATTCTATCGACGAACAGAATGCCCTCCAGATGATCATATTCATGCTGGAAAACCCGCGCAACCACACCTTCATACCGCTCATCATGTTCCTGGAATTGTTCGTCAGTATAATGAAGGTAAACCACAGGTTTACGCAATACATCCTCCCTTATTCCAGGAACACTTAAACAACCTTCGTTAAATATAAATTCCTCACCTTCTGTTCTATTTATCGTCGGATTGATAAAAACCTTTTTAAATTCTCCGGCTTCCGGATATTTTTCTTTATATGCAGAGGTATCGATGACCAGCAAACGGATCGAACGGTTGACCTGCGGAGCAGCAAGACCTACTCCATCACCCTGGTACATGGTTTCCCACATATCGGCTATCAACTCCTTCAATCCGGGATAATCTTTTGGAATTTCCTTTGCTATTTTTCTTAGGACAGGATGACCATAAGCAACTATTGGGAGAATCATCTATATAGAGTTTATTCAGTTTTTTTAATTAATACTTTTACCGCAAACACCCGTCTCCCCTATCCTTCAGGAGGGGGATCGCCTGCCTGCCGGTAGGCAGGGGGGTGAGGTGCATTGGCTCCTGGATTCCATATATGATTGTAAGATCAGGGTGGCGCTAATGGAATCTACGAGCGATTTATCCCGACGTCTGCTTTTATTAATTCCCGATTCGCGTATCGCACGCGTTGCGATCAGTGAAGTGAACCGTTCATCCATCCTATCTACGTGGATACCAGGGAATTCCCTTTGCAATTTCTTTACAAAGGATTCGGTGAAGTGTGTCGATTCTGTATCTTCATTCTTGAAATTCTTTGCCAGCCCCACAACAAAACAATCAACACTGTTTTTTTCCACAAAATCATGTAAAAATTGAAAAATATCCATCGTTCTGACAGTTCCGACCGGGGTAGCAATAATATTTGCTTCGTCGGTCGTAGCCAGGCCTGTACGTTTTTGTCCGTAATCGATAGCGACTATCCTTCCCATGGTTCAAAATCGGTGCAAAGTTACAAAGAAGTTGAAATTTTATCTAATTTTGGACGATTAAACCTAATGCAGTTGACAACCTCGAATCGTGAAATCATTGAATCTGCCTGGGAAAATCGCGATCTGCTGAACCAAGAAGAAACTCAGCAGTCGATCAGGAGAGTGGTTGAAATGCTGGACCAGGGATTGCTACGGATTGCAGAAAAAATTGGTAGCGAATGGATTATACATGAATGGCTCAAAAAGGCTGTAATCCAATATTTCCTGATCCAGAAAATAGAGATCATCGAGATCGGCCCGTTTCAGTTTTGTGATAAGATCCCACTGAAACGTGATTTTGCTTCAAAGGGAATCAGAGTAGTTCCACATGCCATTGCCCGGTATGGATCCTTCATTGCCGAAGGTGTGATTATGATGCCTTCCTATATCAACATAGGCGCATATGTCGATAAAGGAACGTTGGTTGATACATGGGCGACGGTCGGTTCATGCGCTCAGATCGGCAGAAATGTTCATCTCAGCGGCGGCGTTGGCATCGGTGGGGTTCTTGAACCGGTGCAGGCGGCCCCGGTGATCATAGAAGATAGTTGTTTTATCGGTTCAAGGTCGATTGTCGTGGAGGGTGTCAGAGTTGAAAAAGAAGCTGTACTTGGGGCAAATGTAGTAATAACGTCATCCACGAAAATTATTGATGTTTCCGGTAGCCGGACTGCCGAATCTACCGGCATTATTCCTCCACGTTCTGTCGTTATTCCGGGAACGACAAAAAAAACATTCCCGGCCGGCGATTACCAGGTTCCGTGTGCCCTGATCATCGGTAAACGTAAAGAATCAACCGACCTGAAAACATCTCTGAACCAGGCGCTCCGTGAATTTGATGTTCCCGTTTGATCCATGAAAAAGATACTTGTCATACAATCTGCATCCATCGGGGATGTCATACTTGCTACACCGGTGGTCGAAAAACTTCATTCTCATTATCCTGAAGCGGAACTTGACATTCTTGTTAAAAAGGGAAATGAAGCGCTTTTCACCGGTCATCCTTTCCTTCATGAGATACTGATATGGGATAAGAGTTCCCGGTCGCTATTGAATTTTGACAAACTTATGCACCGTGTCTGGTATAAAAGGTATAATCTGATCGTGAACATTCAGCGGTTTTTTCTTACGGGCTTAATGACTGCATTCAGCAGAGCCGGTATGAAAATCGGATTTAATAAGAATCCGCTCTCGTTTCTCTTTACTATCAGGATTCCACATATTATTAACGAAAGTGTGCATGAAATTCAACGGAATTTATCGCTCATTACCCAACTTACAGGTCCGGATTTGACCAGACCAAAGTTATACCCAACTCCAAAAGATTTTGACAGGATTGAACAATATGCAACAGGAATGTTTTATACAATTTCGCCGGCTTCCCTATGGTTTACCAAACAATATCCACCGGAGCTGTGGGTCGAATTCATCAGGAAGCTGCCTCCCGGCCGGATAGTTTACCTTCTGGGTTCAAAATCCGATCATCCACTTTGTGAGGATATCTGCATTAAATCAGGAATGGCATCGTGTGTGAACCTGGCCGGGGCATTTACCTACCTCGAATCGGCAGCACTCATGAGCAAGGCGAAGATGAATTTCACGAACGATTCTGCCCCGATGCATATGGCATCTGCCATAAATGCACCGGTAACCGCCATTTTCTGTTCCACGGTTCCCGAATTCGGTTTTGGACCGTTATCGGATGATTCAGCCGTACTTCAAACTGATGAGAAACTAAGTTGTAAACCCTGCGGACTGCATGGTCTTGATCAATGTCCGGAAAAACACTTCCGGTGTGCTCTATCCCTTTCAGTAGTTAAATTAATTGCAAGATGTTAAAGTATGTTGATGGAAAATGAAATTCAAAAATGTGTGGGAGTTTTGAACAAAGGAGGCACCATCCTGTATCCGACCGATACTATCTGGGGAATCGGATGTGATGCCCTGAATGATAAGGCAGTGGAGAAGGTTTATCAGTTGAAGAAAAGGATGGAAAGTAAAAGTCTGATAATTTTACTTGATGACCCTGAAAAGTTAAAGTTCTATGTTGATAAGGTTCCTGAAATTGCCTGGGACTTGATAAAAAATGTGGACACTCCCTTGACTATTATCTATCCGAAAGGAAAAAATCTGGCTAAAAATGTGATCGGCGAGGACAATTCCATCGCCATCCGGATCGTTAATAATAAGTTCTGTAAATCTCTGATTCAAGTTTTAGGGAAACCTGTTGTTTCCACATCGGCGAATGTTTCCGGTTCACCAACTCCCCTGGTCTTTAAAAATATTTCAAAAGAAATTTTAAACCAGGTCGACCATGTGGTTTCTCTTTACCAGGATGAACCCCTGAATTTAAAACCATCCAGGATCATCAAGCTCAATGAAAACGGTGAATTCAGGATAATCAGAAAATAATCTTTGATCACTCAAATAGACCCGGATGGCAAACAGATCTCATTTTTTTCTCTTGCTATTATTTTTATTTATCTTTTCTTATGCTCATTCCTGGCCGGAGGATAAAACAAAGCGGTTTACGATCAATGGTAAGATCACTGATAAATCAAGCGGAGAATCCCTATTCGGGGCTACCGTCTTTATCAGGGAATTAAAAACCGGGACTGCTTCCGACGTTTATGGAAATTATTCACTTACGATCCCTGAAGGCGCCTATACCCTTGTTTTTTCTTATATAGGTTATTCTTCATCCCATAAATCGATTGAACTCAATAAAAATGTAACGCTTCATATTGAAATGGATCCTAGTCAGGAAATCCTGCAGGAAGTTGAAATTACCAGTGAAAAAGATGATAAGAATGTATTAAAACCAGAGATGAGCACTTTCAAGATGGACATCAAGACCATCCAGAAAATTCCCTCCCTGATGGGTGAAGTGGACATCATAAAAGCAATTCAGCTTTTGCCGGGAGTTCAGTCGGTCGGCGAAGGATCCAGCGGATTCAGCGTACGAGGCGGCGCCCCGGATCAGAATCTTATCCTGCTGGATGAGGCAACGGTGTATAATGCTTCACATCTCATGGGATTTTTCTCGGTCTTTAACAACGATGCCATAAAGGATGTGAAACTATACAAGGGAGATATCCCTCCCATTTTCGGGGGACGGCTTGCCTCCGTACTGGATGTCAGGATGATTGAAGGAAATTCAAAAAAGTTCGAAGTGAATGGTGGAATCGGGATCATCGCCAGCAGGCTAACAGTAGAGGGTCCAATCATGAAAGACCGCTGTTCTTTTATGATCTCCGGACGCCGTACTTATGCCGATATCTTCCTGCCTTTGTCATCAGAAAAAGCTTTACAGGACAACCATCTTTATTTTTATGATCTGAATGCAAAGATAAATTACCGGATCAACGATAACAACCAGGTCTTTCTTTCAGGTTATTTCGGTCGTGATGTCTTTAAAAATGAGTTCGCCAGCATGAACTGGGGTAATGAAACGGGCACTCTCCGGTGGAACCACCTCTTTTCGAAGCAGCTCTTTTCAAATTTCACCTTTGTCTATACCAACTACCGCTACTTCCTTGGTACTCCTGCGGGTGAAACAAATTCATTTGAATGGACCTCGAGCCTCCGCGACATCGGCCTGAAAGGCGATTTCAGCTTTTACCTGAATACAAAAAACACCATCCGGTTTGGCGCTACGGTGGTTTATCACATGTTCAATCCCGGTCTTGCCCAGGGTATCGGCGATCAAACGGTTTTTAAGAGCGTCCAAGTCCCAAACAATTATGCTGTCGAATCGGGTATTTATGCCAGCAATGAACAACGGCTTGGAAATCATTTTACCATAAAATACGGTCTGCGTTTCTCCCTTTTCCAGGATGTCGGACCGGGCACAGTATTTCATTTTGATTCCAACTACAAGGCGATCGATTCCACTGTTTACGAATCCGGTATCCTTTACCAAAATTATGCCGGCCTTGAACCACGACTTGGACTCCTGTACGATTTCAACGAAAAATCTTCAGTAAAGGCAAGCTACTCCCGTACTTTCCAATATCTCCAGCTTGCTCAGAATTCAACCGTCGGAACGCCTCTCGACATCTGGTTTCCAGCCAGCCCGAATGTAAAACCCCAGATCGCCGACCAGGTTGCTTTGGGTTATTTCAGGAATTTCCGCAGGAACACAATTGAAACATCGGTTGAAGTTTATTACAAATGGATGCAGAATGTTATCGATTTTAAGGATTTTGCCCAATTGCTTCTGAACAGCAAACTGGAGGGGGAGATCCGCTCCGGTAAAGCATGGTCTTATGGGATCGAATTCCTGGTACGTCTTAATGAAAAGAAAGTAAGTGGATGGATCAGTTATACCTATTCACGAACCTTCAGGCAGATCAAGGAGATCAATGACGGAAACCCATACCCGGCTCCCTACGACAAACCTAATAATATCTCGGTTGTACTCAACTATAATATAAGTAAGCGTTGGTCAGTTTCCGCAAACTGGATCTATGCCACAGGATCGGCAGTCACATTTCCTACAGGAAGAGCTGAGGTCGGTGGTAATATAATCCCGATCTATTCCGACCGTAATGCTTACCGTTACCAGGATTATCACCGTCTCGACTTGTCGGTGATATTTTCAGGGAAACAAAAACCGGGAAGAAAATTCAACTGGGACCTTAATTTCTCCATCTATAATGTCTATAACCGTCACAATACCTGGTCGATCAACTTTGTTCAGGATAATCTGAACCCGAATATCACCTATGCTGAAAAGGTTTATCTATTTGGTATAATACCATCAATAACATTTAATTTTCATATTAATAATGATTAAAAATATCATCCTAAGCCTGTTTATTGTTTGTTTTCTCCTGTCCTGTACGGAGAAGGTCGATGTACAGCTCGACAGTACCTATTCCAGGCTGGTCGTCGATGGCAGTATATCTCCGGAAGCGGGTACTTATAGCGTTGCACTGACCAGCACCGCCAGTTACTTTTATAATGAACCTGCCCCGAGAGTAGTAAATGCAGATGTGACCCTGACAGATGGAATTAATGTCTATCCTCTGAGGGAAACTATTCCCGGGGTCACGGGGATCTATGAAACCGATTCAACTTTTTCAGCGCATATCGGTAGCATTTATACCCTTAATATTGATCTGCCTGATGCCATCGGGGGATACAAAGATTACCAGGCAACCGACCAGCTCAGGGATGTAGCCAAACTCGATTCGATCAGGCCGGTTTTTCATACCGAATGGGGAAAAGAGGGTGTATGGACAATACAGGTTTGGGCACAGGATCCCGGGAATGAGGTGAACTATTACATGTTCAACCTTTACCGCAACGGCAAGCTGCTGACCGATACACTGAATAAAAAGGTCATTACCGATGATGCTTTATTCAATGGTAGCTACATAGACGGGATTGATGCTATGTACCTGAACAATGCTCATAAGTGGGAGACCATCTTCCCGGGCGATACTATCATGATTCAGATGTCGGGAATTAGCAAAGAATATTTTAACTTTATCGATCAGGTGAGACAAGCCGGTTTCAATATTCCATTTTTCAGCGGTCCGCCTGCCAATGTCGAAGGAAATGTCAATAACGGAGCCGTCGGTTTTTTTGCAGCGTATTCAAATAGTTATGCGAAAGCAGTGGTTAAGTAGCGAAGTGGTCAGATGATTATAATGGATATTCCATTTGACCAATGAAATATAAAATTATTAACACATGAAACCCCTGGTGATTTTTACAAGATTTTTAGTTCTTTTAGCAGTAACAATACTGCAATTCACAGTATACGGTCAGGGAAGCGAAATTTTAAAGAACCTCTCCGGTTCCTGGATGGGGAACATTAAAATTCAAACTATGGAAATGCCGATCGTGATGAATGTTTCGGCCAGTCCCACCGACAGTCTGACCATCACTTTCGACAGTCCGTCGCAGGGAGTAAAAGGAATAGCCACAAGCAAAGTGAGGTGTGATACAGATTCCATAATTGTTGAGGTTAAATCCATTGCAAGCATTTTTTCGGGAAAATTCAACGCTAACAATGATACTATTACTGGAAGCTGGAAACAGTCGGGATTTTCATTTCCCCTGATAATGGCGCGACTTGAAAAAAAGTTTATCCTCAACCGTCCTCAGGAACCGAAACCTGCTTATCCTTACGATACCACGAATGTCGTGTTTAAGAACAAGAAGGATGGGATCGATCTTGCCGGGACCTTGACAACACCAAGGTCGGGTGTCCCATTTCCCGCGGTAATTCTATTAACCGGTTCAGGGCCTCAGAACAGGAATGAAGAACTCCTTGGCCATAAACCCTTTCTTGTAATTTCCGATTGGTTAACCAGGCAAGGTATTGCTGTGCTTCGTTATGATGATCGCGGTGTCGGCAAGTCGGGCGGGGACTTTTCTGTGGCAACAACGTTCGACTTTGCTAATGATGCGGAGGCTGCCCTGGATTTCCTCAAACTGCAGCCTGAGGTTGATACCGGCAAAATTGGCTTCCTCGGTCATAGTGAGGGAGGGATGATTGCACCGGTAGTCGCTTCCCGCCGGACTGATGTTGCTTTTATAGTATTGATGGCTGGTCCCGGCCTTACCGGTGAACAGATCCTTTATCTACAATCGGCCTTGATCTCGAAAGCAGAAGGAATGGATGAAAAAACCATTAAGGCAAACGAAAAACTAAGTAAGGACATCTACACAGTTTTAAAGAAGAATAAAGACAACACCAAAGCAGAACAGAAGATCCGGAAACTTTTTGCGAGTTATGATAAAAAACACATTGCCGACAGCGGTTATCAATCCATACCGGAAACCCGGATAGCTGCCCAGATCAAAACAACAACCTCCCCCTGGTTCCATTGTTTCCTGACTTTCGATCCCGTTGAATATCTTTCGATGGTCAAATGCCCGGTTCTGGCCATCAACGGGGAACTGGATCTCCAGGTGCCTCCGGAAGAAAACCTGCTGGCAATCGAAAAGGCACTGATCTTTGGAGGAAATTCGAATTATGAAATAAAAGAACTCAAGGGTCTGAATCATCTTTTCCAGACAGCTAAAACCGGTTCTCCTACTGAATATTCAAAGATCGAGGAAACTATTGCACCGGTGGCACTGGAGACGATGTCGCGATGGATCCTGGCAACGTTAAACAATAGAAGAAAGTTTGAGATTATTTTTTATTGTCGGTAATCCCGGTAATTTGCCGTCTGTTTTACTATCAAAGCTTACAAGATCTCCAGTAGGTGACAAATTGGGGTAAACAAGTATGTGATTATGGTTGAGGGTTGAGTATATGAATCCCCGATTGTTTTTGTGCATATCCTTGAGAAATGGCCAGGAAAAACAGGAACCAAATAAATCATTTTATGATCTTATGGCAATATAGAGAAGTAGCGAAATAGATAAATTAAAATATAAAACCCAACTTAAGACTTACGAAATGGGCATCAAGGGTGGCTTTGGTTTGTACACCATTCATTACCTGCCATTGCCTGGTCTGTTGAAAGCGGTAACCTAAAGAAAAAACCATCAGCAGTCGTCTATATATCTTTACTCTTGCACCGGCCCCGATCCCGGCGATTATAGTACTCCCCAAAATTCAGACCACTGGTTAAGTTTGGCAAAACATGTAACTTTATCAGTGGATTATGAAAGCAAAAAGAAGAAAATTTACTGCAGCCTTTAAGGCTCAGGTTGCCATTGAGGCGCTTAAGGAGCAGCAAACTCTGGCAGAATTATCAAAGAAATTTGAGGTTCATCCAAACATGATTACAATCTGGAAACGAGAGTTCATTGAACGATCGGCTGTTGTTTTTGAAACAGAGCCTCCAAAGACCGATTTTGACGAAGAACGTGAGCGATTATATGCGAAGATCGGGAAGTTGGAGGTCGAGCGCGACTGGCTAAAAAAAATTTCTGTCAAAGCTGGTCTCCCAGTGAAAGAATGAGCTATATCACAGAACATGTGAAGATAAGCATACGCAAACAATGTAAGCTCATGGAAGTTAATCGTAGTAATATCTATTATACGCCCAAAGGAGAATCCGAGGAAAATCTCGCCATCATGAGGATCATGGATGAGCATTATTTGGATTGTCCGACGGAAGGAGTTCTAAGAGTTCAAGATTATTTGCTCACCTTGAGTTTGGTGGTCAATGAGAAAAGAGTTCGTCGGTTATTGAGACTAATGGGTATTATGGCCATTTATCCAAAACGGAACTTAAGTAAACTCGGACTTGCTAAGTATATCAAACCATATCTTCTTAAAGGGCTGAATATCAATCATCCAAATCATGTTTGGGCGATCGATATAACCTACATTCCTATGGCTAAGGGATTTCTCTATCTCACAGCCATTATCGATATCTACAGTCGTTATATCGTAGCCTGGGATTTGCATAATAGTTTGGAAGCGAGAAATACTCTGGCAGTATTAAAACAAGCCATTGCAGAGCACGGGAAACCTGAAATTATCAACTCTGACCAGGGAAGTCAATTCACTTGTGCATTATGGACTGAATTTCTTGAAAGCCCCGACATTCAAATCAAAATAAGCATGGATGGGAAAGGCCGTGCTATCGATAATATCTTCATAGAACGCTTCTGGCACACGATCAAATGGGATTATGTATATTTACACCCCTACAATAACGGAACGCAAATGTATACCGG
>Ga0172369_10010048_pt1 | contig 10363 bp, 6 predicted proteins | sample LakKiv25m_FD_114539 | JGI IMG/M metagenome (GOLD analysis project Ga0172369, IMG submission 114539) | Freshwater microbial communities from Kabuno Bay, South-Kivu, Congo - kab_022012_11.25m | ecosystem: Environmental > Aquatic > Freshwater > Lake | place: Democratic Republic of the Congo...
AACAACAGTCTTTTTAACTTGGACTGGTGGATTTTGCCCTGATCCAATAGCTGGTTACAGAATTCAAAGAAAAGTTGGATTGCCAAATGATTCAAATCCATATTTTAATTTAGTAGAGACTAATGGCAACACTCTGAGTTTTATTGATACTGATGTACAACTCAACCATATTTATACTTACAGAATTTATGTTTTTACTGGTGGTTATCATACAGCTTGGAGTAATGAAGCAACTGCTTATGTTCCTGCTGTTGTTCCCGTAGAGCTTGTCTCTTTTTCTTCTTCTGTTGTTGATGATGATGTAACTTTAAATTGGACTACCGCAACGGAAACAAATAACTCTGGTTTTCAAATTGAAAGAAAAGCCCTCTCTTTAGGAGAGGGTTTGGGTGAGGCTTGGAAATCCATTGGTTTTGTTAATGGTAATGGAACTACAACTGAAATAAAATATTATTCTTTTAAAGATGAAAACCTATCTACAGGAAAATATCAATACAGATTAAAGCAAATAGATTTTGATGGAACATTTGAATACTCGAACATCGTGGAAGCAGAAATTCTTCCGCCAGCAAAATTTTCTTTAGAACAGAATTATCCAAATCCGTTTAATCCTACAACAACAATTAAATATTCTATTCCAATATTAGCGGCAAACTTTGTGTCCACTTCGCTTGTACAATTAAAAGTTTATGATGTTTTAGGAAATGAGGTTGCAACTCTTGTTAATGATGAGAAACCAGCAGGTAATTATGAAATAGAATTTAATGCGTCAGCTCTTGCAAGTGGTTTATATTTTTATCAACTTAAATGTGAGGGATTAACCCAAACTAAAAAAATGTTGACTATAAAATAATATGATCATTTTATCGGATATCCCTTGGGGAATCCTGATTAAATAGAATAATTTTTATTCAACCAGAATTAAATGGAGTAACCATGAAAAGCCTATTTCTACTTTTTATGTTTTTATTAACGACTATAGCTTTCACTCAAGTTCCTAATCCGCCTTATAATCCAATGACGGCACCAGGTGCCAGTGGTATCTCTACTCAAATTCATACTTTATATTGGCATAATCCGGAAGGTGTAACTTACAATGAAGTTTACTTTAATGAGGATTCTTCATTAGTTGCAAACAGTGATACAAGTGTAAGAGTTAAAAACGGATTTCCATCTACAGCTTTTACTTTATATAATGTAAATGAGTATGGAACATTAAATCCAAATACAAAATACTTTTGGAAAGTTGTAGAAAATAATTCCTCAGGACCTTCAGTTTCTCCTTTATGGAACTTTACTTCATTTACAATTTTACTATCTGACTATTATTGTTCATTCAACACAGGTTTTGAAGGATGGGAAATTTTGGGACCACAAGGCTTAAATAATTGGTATTGGTCTAATTCAACTCATACCGGATCAACTCCTGGAGAAATTGTTTTTTCGTGGGATCCTGTTTCACTTGGAGATTCCTATGTAATCTCTCCAGAAATTATTTCAACTCCTGGTTCTCATTACATAGTCCATTTTAATTATTATGAAGATTGGTGGTCGAACATTGTAACGGTTGGTTGTGCAATAACAACAAATAACGGAACAACCTGGGAATCTTTCTGGGAACTAAACGCAAATGGAAATGTTGGTCCTGCGGTTGTTGATACGATGATTGATGTCCCAGATAATTTTAGACTAGGTTTTTATTTCACAGGTAATTCAAACGATATTGATTTCTTTTATGTTGATAGTGTTTATGCACTTGGAGTTATTCCCCTCACTCCGCCGTACCCTCCTGCAATGTTAACAGCAAGTGCAAGTGAAACTCAACAAAAAGTAAGTTTAGAATGGACACCTACCTCTGCGTATAGTGGACTATATGGTTATCTTATACAAAGAAAAATTGGATTACCTGATAGTGATTCGGCTTTTGTTACGATTGCAATACTTGATTCATTAACACAAAGCTATGATGACTACAATGTTGAGCTTAATCAAACTTATACATATAGAATAAGATCTTTGGTTATGGGATTTAATAGTGTTTACGGTAATGAAGCAACAGCTTACGTTCCTGCTGTTGTTCCTGTAGAACTTCTTTCATTTTCCTCTTCTGTTATTGATGAAGATGTTACTTTAAATTGGATGACTGCAACAGAAACAAATAATTCCGGATTTCAAATAGAAAGACGAGAAACGAAAAACGAAAGAAGTGAGGAATGGAAAATAATTTCATTTGTTAGTGGAAATGGAACTACAACTGAAACAAAATCTTATTCTTATAAAGATGAGAACTTATCTTCTGGAAAATATCAATACAGGTTAAAGCAAATAGATTTTGATGGAACGTTTGAATATTCAAACATTATTGAAGCAGAAATTCTTCCGCCAGCAAAATTTTCTTTAGAACAGAATTATCCAAATCCTTTTAACCCAAGAACAAAAATTAGTTGGCAGTCTCCAATCAACAGTTATCAAACCTTAAAAGTATTTGATGTGTTAGGTAATGAAGTTGCAACTCTTGTAAACGAATATAGAACAGCAGGAAAATATGAAGCAGAATTTGATGCAACTAAACTTTCAAGTGGAATTTACTATTACCAACTTAATGCTGGTGATTTTTCTCAAACAAGAAAAATGGTATTAATTAAATAATCTTCGTGGCTCTGTGTCTCTGTGGTAAGGAAGGATTAACCACAGAGGCACAAAGGCACAGAGAAGAACTCATTTAGTATAACTACCAATAACTTCTTTTATCGCTTCTTCACAAACTTTACAGAATGGTTTATCACCTTTAGAAAACATTATACAATCAAGCATTGGACGGTACAATCCTGTTGCCTGATATCCGGCACCTTCAAATGCACCAACTTTATTCCAGTATTTACTGTCCATCAAATACTTATCAACTTTCTCGGATTGCTTTTTATCTTTAGCTGAATATTCTTCTTCAGCAGCTTTAATTTCATTTTCCGGTGCACGATTCTTTTTTAACTCAGCTACATAACTGTTTAATCTGTTTCTTTCTTTTAACCATTCATAACTAAATTCATCAAATTCTTTTTTCTCCCACGGAGTTGGCATTTCAATTCCCGCACTTAAATATTTTTTCCACTTAACATTTTGCGGATCAAACAGAGCTGTTATGTTTGGTTCTACTGGTTCAACTGTTGGTTTAAAGAAATCATTGTACGCAACATCAGAAGTGTAATACTCATCAGCTAATCCGGTAAAGGAGTGACCAAACTCGTGCGTGAATAAATATTTTGCAAATTGATTATCAGTACTGTAAGTACAATATTGATTATAAATTCCGCCGCCGCCGTAACGTGGATGATTTACCTGAATATAAATTGCATCATAAGGAACAAATGCAGCAAGATCGTGCATTGTTTTGTTATCTTCTGTCATCAAGTATCTTTCAGAACCAAGTGACCAGAAAGTTGTGTTAAGAATTGTGTTAACAAAAATATCTGCACCGGGTAAATCAGTACCGCTTTCTTGTGAAGGTTTAAATACTCCATAAACATTAAAACTATTTTTTTGTGATTTATAAGGTTCCTGTTCAAAGAAATATCCGACAAATCTATTAAGATCATTTTCAAATTTTTCTTTTTGATTCGATGTGTAGCCTTCAGCAAGAATTACTATATCAACTTTTTTATGTGGATCACCACTATAAACAGGTTTAAATACTTCAACTGTTTCATCTGCAATTTTATCTTTTATTACATAAATACTATTCGAATCAATCAATGTTCTAAAAAATTCTTTCAGCTCATTTTTATCATTTCTCTTTTCAAGAACAAATGCAGCTCTCTTTTTTGGCAAAGGAATAATTGCTGTTTCCTGAAAACTTTTTTGAACGCCATTTATTCCATCATCACTGGAAGCATACTCGCCAAAAAAAGTATCAAACCCTTTGGAATAAATTAAATTGCCGGAATTGTAATCATAAATTTTTAGATAGTACTTACCATTGTTAAAATTATCTAATAAATTATTTAAACTTCCTGCCCAGGTTCCGTAACGATAAAGTTTGTCAATTGTTATAATTTCTGTTTTTGCATCACCAATATGAAAATAATCAATACGTAATGTTTCATCTAAAAAATAATCATCAAACTTTGGATTATTCTGTGCAAGAATTGTTATGGAGATTAAAAATAAAAATAAAAGTGCTTTCATTTGTATCCTCGCTGATTTTTTAAGCGAATAATATTTTTTGTGATAGCAATTTAGTAATCTTTTATCGAACTTTAGATTGTAATTATGAATTAAATAAATCGAAATTAATATGACAAACTTCTACAAAATATTTACTATAATATTTTCATTTATACTCTCAATCTTAGTATTCCCTCAGCAAGATGAAAGCTGGAAGTTGTACGATGATTCACAAGTTGCAAGAGTTGATATAACTATTGATCCCGCAGCAATTACGTGGCTTTATAATAACGTTAACAGTGATTCCGAGTTTGTAGCTTCATTTCATTTTCAGAATCCATACATTAACGAAACCATTGATTCCGTTGGATTTAGATTGCGTGGTAACACTTCACGCCAGGCATCAAAAAAATCTTTTAAAATTTCTTTCGATTCATTTTTCCCTGGCAGAGAATTTTATGGCATAGATAAGTTAAATCTTAATGGTGAGCATAATGATCCATCAATTATTCGCAGCAAACTTTGCTTCGATCATTTTAAATCAATAGGAATGATTGCAAGCAGAGCAAACCACGTTGAGGTTTATATAAACGGAACATACTACGGTTTATATATTTCTGTTGAACATATAGATAATGAATTCTTAAAAAAGAATTTTGCAGATGATTCAGGAAATTTGTGGAAGTGTCTTTATCCTGCCGATTTATTGTATTATGGTACTAACCCGGATGTTTACAAAAATTTAAATAGCGGCGGAAGACCTGTTTATGAATTGACAACTAATGAATCTTTAGGTGATTTTTCTGAACTTGCTCATCTAATAAAAATTATTAATAACACTCCAATTGTTTCGTATGTTGATTCAATGGAATCTGTTATTGATGTGCCGGGAGTTTTAAAATATTTTGCAATTAATATTCTTGTTGGTGAGTGGGATGATTACTGGTCGTTAAATAATAACTACTATTTATACCACGAGCCCGCTAAAGATATTTTCCATTTAATTCCTTATGATTATGATAATACTTTTGGAGTTGATTGGTTTAATATTAATTGGACGAATGCCAATCCTTATGATTATCCCAAAGTGGCTTCAGGTTATCGTCCGCTTGCAGAAAAATTAATGATGTCTTCGGATTATAGAAATCTTTACACTCACTTTCTGGAGTTTTACCGCCAAAATGTTTACTTGCTCTATCACTGGGAAAACAGATTAGACAGTTTAAAAAATATGATAACACAATCGGCTCTATCAGATGTTTTCCGATCTTACGATTACGGATTTACTGCTAATGATTTTTTTAATTCATATTCTTCTTCAGGTTATAATAATCAGCATGTTAAATATGGAATAAAGCAATTTGTAAATCTTAAAAATTCTCAACTGCCAGCATTGCTTTCTTATCAAACTGCAAAACCAATTATTTATAATATTAATTACGAACCGAAAAATCCTTCAGCAAATGATTCTATTCACATTACTGTTTCTGCATTTGATAACGATGGTTTAAATGAAGTATCAATCTATTACCAGGATGATGATTCAACTTCAGCTCAAATTTTTCCAATGTCTTATTCTCCCATCTTAAACACAAAAATTGTTGAAGAAGCTGATCGCTGGATAGGAACGATTCCGCCAATTGGGGCTGGTAACTCTGGTAAGTTTTTTATTTATGTAAAGGATAATCAAAATCAATCACAGTTTTATCCAAGAAAAAAAGCGATTGAAATAAGATCTCAGCAAATTGTATCAAACAGTTTAGTAATAAATGAATTTATGGCAGATAACTTAAACACAATTGCTGATCCAAATGGTGAGTTTGATGATTGGATTGAATTATATAATCCTACTTCAAATTCAATTCCATTATCAGGAAAATATCTTACAGATAAAAAAGACAATCTTGCTAAATGGAAATTTAAGGATCCAAACTTGTTCTTAGCACCTAATGAATATTTATTAGTTTGGTGCGATGAAGATTCCGGTCAAGTTGGATTTCATACAAACTTTAAACTAAGTGCAACTGGTGAGTTTATTGCTTTAGTAGAAAACGATGGCGTTACCATTATTGATTCAATTTCGTTTGGGGTACAAACAGTTGATATATCATATGGACGACAAACCGATGCTGGTAACAATTGGATATTTATGACTCCAACTCCTGGTGCTACAAATAATCCAACTTATACTAAGGATGAGAATTTTCTTCCGCTCGAATTTAATTTAAGTGCTTATCCAAATCCATTTAATCCTTCAACTTCAATCAGCTACACTATTCCGGAAGTCTTTTCAACCGAAGCTAAAAATTTGAATACCAGGCTTATTATTTATGACATACTGGGAAATGAAATCATAACACTTATCAACGAAGAAAAGACTTCAGGTACTTATACTATAACTTGGAATGGATTAAATAATTTTGGTAACACTGTAAGTTCAGGAATTTATTTTGCACGATTGAATGTTAATAATCAATCTAAAAACGTAAAACTTATGTTGATTAAATAGACGTAATTTAGTTTTAATTTTTTTTTTAGAGAGAAACCATTATAAAATGTTGATTAGGAAAATTTTTTTAATAAAAATTAAATCAACTTTTCTTGCCCTATTTAACTTAAACGCACTTTTTAAAGTTTCATCAGCAATAACTCTCTTTAAGCTCAATTTAAAAGAGGAAAATCAACTTAAAAACACTTAATTTTGTATCGATAATTTTTAATAATTCAAACAGAATGAATCAAAATATTTTTATACAACAACAAAATCTAAAAGCACAAAGGAGAGTATTTCTATGGCTCGTAAGAACGTGTTGATAATGGGCGCTGCTGGACGCGATTTCCACAATTTTAACGTGTACTACCGAGACAACAATGACTACAATGTTGTAGCATTCACCGCAACACAAATTCCCAACATCGAAGGCAGAACCTATCCCAAACAACTTGCCGGTAAACTTTATCCCAACGGAATAAAAATCTATGAAGAAAAAGAATTAGAAAATCTAATCAAAAAATTTAAAGTTGATGAAGTTGTTTTCTCTTATTCCGATGTACCATTTGGTTATGTAATGACTAAAGCTTCAATCGTAAATGCTGCAGGTGCATCATTTAAATTACTTGGGGCTGCTCAAACAGAAATTAAAAGTACAAAACCTGTAATTGCAGTTCTTGCTGTAAGAACTGGATGCGGTAAATCTCAAACATCAAGAAAAATTGTTGAAGCATTAACTGCAGCAGGTAAAAAAGTTGTAGCAATCCGCCACCCAATGCCTTATGGTGATCTTGTAAAACAAAAAGTACAGCGCTTTGCAACTTATGCCGATCTTAAAAAACATAAATGTACTATTGAAGAAATTGAAGAATATGAACCACACGTTGCACGCGGTGGAGTTATTTATGCCGGTGTTGATTACGAAGCAATTTTACGCGAAGCTGAAAAAGAAGCTGATGTTATTCTGTGGGATGGCGGCAATAATGATTATTCATTCTATAAAGCTGATGTAACTTTTACTGTAGTTGATCCACACAGACCAGGACACGAAAACAAATATTATCCTGGCAATACTTCTTTAAGATTAGCTGATGCTGTTGTAATTAATAAAATTGATTCAGCAGATATTTCTGGAATAAATACAGTTAGAGATAACATCAGAAAAATAAATCCAACAGCAACAATTATTGAAGGGGCTTCACCTGTAACTGTTGAAAAACCTGAACTTATAAGAGGGAAAAGAGTTCTTGTTGTTGAAGACGGACCAACATTAACACACGGCGAAATGAAATACGGAGCTGGAGTTGTAGCAGCACAAAAACTTGGAGCAAAAGAAATAGTTGATCCAAGACCTTACACTGTAAAATCAATTACAGCTACTTATGAAAAATATCCTAACATCGGCGTATTATTGCCTGCAATGGGTTACAGTAATGCACAACTAAAAGATCTTGAAACAACAATCAACAATACAAAATGCGATGCAGTTGTAATTGGAACTCCAATTGATCTTAGCAGGTATATTAAAATCAAAAAACCAAGTACACGTGTTAAATATGATTTGCAGGAAATTGGTTCGATAACTGTTGAAACAATTTTAAGAGAAAAGAAGATTATAAAATAATGTATTTTCTATTGCCACGACTTTTGGCAAAGCCATGCCTATGGCATAAGTCGTGGTATATTTTAATGTATAATTGATTGGCTTTAGCCAAAATTGATTTTCTACCTGGTTAAAGCCAATTATATAAATTCAATTGTTACACGATCTAAAGGTCTTTATAGATCACAAATAATATTTTCAGTTACTATACTTAAGGGGCTTTATGAAAAATTTTGTTTGGGTGCTTTTCGTAGTTTTTTCATTTTCATCAAATCTTTTTTCTGGTGATGTTTCCAGATCGGGAACAGCTGGCACTTCACCATTAACACTTCCTTCTGGATTTGGAATCAGAAATTTAAATGGTCTTGGAAATTCGGGTTTGATAAACTCAACTTCAAATCTTGGATTTATAAATCCTGCAAGTATTGCTACATTATCAAATTTATCAGTTGGTTTGACTTATCAAGTTAACACTCCTACATATTACCCGGAACCATTAGAGGATGTTAGCTTACCGAGAGTTTATAGTTTTATCCCTCAATCCTTTGGTGCAGTTTATCATTATCAAGATTTTAGTTTCGGTCTAAGTTTAAGTCAGGAATTTAATTCTGGTCTTAATTTTGGAGAAATACCAAAAACTACACTTCAATATCCCAAGGGAACTGGCACAACATTTACTCCGATATTAGAACACACTATAAATAAATACTCACTTTCTGTTGCGTATAGTTTTAATGATATACTTTCTGAAAATAATAATCTTTCTATCGGTTTAAGATATAATTTCAATCAATTGCATAGTTATGAAAAAATCTTAACTGTATTTGTTAATGAATTTAATTATGCAAGCGGATTTGAATTGGGATTAGTTTATAGTTTAAATGAAAATCAAAATAGGATTGGAATTCATTTAAAAAGTGGATGCAGTTTTCATATTTCTAATGTAGAAAATAATAATTTGGATATTGATACAATTGGAAATGCTTATGCAATTCAAGCCCAAATGCCTGAATGGATAGAAAAAACACCTTATGAATTATGTTTCGAAGGTCTGTTCCAGCTTGATGATGATTTACAGGTTAGTGCTTTCTTAAGTAACATTTTTTGGGGTGAAATTGATCGAACAATTTTAACAAACCAATTCGATATTTCGTCAAATCTAATCTATAACTTCAATAAGGTATTCAGTGGATCAGCAGGCATATTAATAAGTAATTGCTCGGTGGAAGAATACTATGATAATGAGTTTAATGCTTTTTACTTGATGGCAGGACTTAAAATAAATATTGAATCATTCAGTATAGATTTTTCTCTAGCAGATAGCCATCTAATCTCAGGAGAATTAAGAAAACAGTTTATAACTAAACTTGGATTGGGAATTCAACTGTAAGATTCAGAAGTCACGAACCATTTCGTGACTTTAATATTTAAGCTTATCTTTAAATAGTAGCAAATAACAATATTATTTTATGATTATCGATAAACTTTCAAACGCACATTTGTATTCATCGCTTGGTGAACCAATTAACAAATCATTTGAGTATCTAAAACAAACAGATTTTTTCAAAATAGATTTGGGTAGATATGATATTGATGGCGATAATATTTATGCTTTAGTGAATGAATACAACACAAAAGATGAAAGTGAAGGAAAACTCGAGGCTCATAAAAAATACATTGATGTTCAGTTTGTTGTAAAAGGAAGTGAGATGATGGGTTATGCTACTTTGCAAAACCAAAAAGTAATTAATGAATACAACGAACAAAATGATATTACATTTTTTGATGGCGAAAGATCATTTACCAAAGTTGATGAAGGAATGTTTGCTATCTTCTTCCCTACCGATCTGCATATGCCCGGAATAAAAGTAGATAACCCAGAATACGTTAAAAAGGTTGTAATAAAAGTTAAGGTATAAACTTTATGGATGAGATTGTTTATAAATACAACGGTGCAAAAGCTTTAGTTGCTTTACACGAAATCCACTTAAGATCATTTTACAAAACCTGGCAAGAAGCTAAACAAGTTGGAGTTAAACTCCCGGAATCGGATGATCCCTATTACAAATCTTTAGATACATTACTTTATCATCTTTTAAGATCTGCCC
>Ga0172369_10010054_pt1 | contig 10359 bp, 10 predicted proteins | sample LakKiv25m_FD_114539 | JGI IMG/M metagenome (GOLD analysis project Ga0172369, IMG submission 114539) | Freshwater microbial communities from Kabuno Bay, South-Kivu, Congo - kab_022012_11.25m | ecosystem: Environmental > Aquatic > Freshwater > Lake | place: Democratic Republic of the Congo...
CAGACAGTCGATAGTTTTCTGCAGATTGACATCGCGAACAACAAGGGAGAGATATCTCCGGGATATGAATGATGTATCCCGGACGGTTCCCCGGTATATTTCAGTCTTGTGCTTTGTGTCATTACCCTGGCCCGTGACATCCCACCAGGTGAAGAAATCAATGTCGATGTCATGCAAAGCTTTTTTGACCTCTTCATACCGGCTTGATCGTATGATGGCTTCGATTTTTTTCATGATGTAGATGGTTACTTTTCTTGTTCTTGAATCAGTTTCCATGCTTCATACTTGCTACTCTTGCTGAACGCGATAGCCGGGAATAAAGCATGACACTTTTCTTTTTGTTCATGGACGACAGTGTGACATGTCAGTTGAGTACCTCCTTTATTCAGGGAAAGCTGATGTTTGTGTTAATTATTAAGGAACAACTCAATAATAACAGAAAATTATAAATAAAAAAATACATTTATGTAAATAATTTTAAGTTTTTTTCGTTTCTTCCTTAAAGCCGCATGTTATGCATACCGAAGAGCCTTAAAAAGCATAAAACAACAGTTCAGGATCTATCTGCAGGCTGCACGGAAGCGCATCGTGACATGGGGAGCTCCGCCATGTATGCTCAAAAAAAGGGTGGCTGATGCAGACGGAAGGATTGTATTGTTTAATTTGTATAACAATTATTTTATCTCATTACACTTATGGAATCATATGATCACTCTCTTTTGATGCCTGCTAATCTCCTTGCCAGAGCAGAACCTTCCGGCATCAAACTGATAAATGATCTCCCGAATCAGAACACCCTCCTTGTTATGAAGCAAAACCAATGGTATGTGCGCTTGTTTTCATGCTTCGCTGCACTCTCGGGAGTGATTGCTCTCAATTCTCCATTGCTGGCAGCCGAAAGTCTCGACCAGCTTCAGAAAATCCCTCATCCGGAATCGGGGGTATTGGCTCAGTTACCGCCACTCTGGTTGGTTGTTCCGTTTGTCACTCTTTTGCTCATGATTGCAACAGGTCCGCTCTTTTTTCACCGATTCTGGGAGCGGAACTATGCGAAGGTCTCCGTTGGACTTGGTATGTTTGTAGCAGGTTACTATGGCCTGCTGATGGAAAAGGGGGTTCATGTTCTTGAACATACGCTCGAAGAGTACATCTCTTTCATTGCCCTTATAACGGCACTCTTTGTGGTGTCGGGTGGAATACTCATAAGGGTTGAACGGAGAGGCACTCCTTTTCTGAACGCGCTTCTGCTCTTGTTCGGTTCGGTTATTTCAAATCTGATCGGCACCACCGGGGCATCGATGCTGCTTATAAGACCTTTTATGCGCATGAATGAGGGGCGGCTCAAGGCTTTTCATATTGTCTTCTTTATTTTTATTGTCAGTAATATCGGAGGAGCGCTTACTCCTGTGGGTGATCCACCCCTGTTTCTCGGCTTTTTAAAGGGAGTTCCTTTTTTCTGGGTATTGCCCAAGGTCTTCCTTCCGTGGAGCATTGCCGTAGGAGGACTGCTCCTTGTTTTTACCATTCTTGATGCAAGAACCGGATCCGGATCGGTGAAGGGGAGTGAGCCGGGCGGAGGACTTCATATTACAGGGGGAAAAAACCTGCTCTTTCTTCCGCTTGTCATCGCCGCTGTTTTTCTTGACCCGGCAGTTATCGAGGGGTTCCCGAGTCTTCAGAAGCTTTTTCATCTTCCGTTCGGCATCCGCGAAGTGATCATGTTCAGCGTGGCGCTTGTTGCCTATAAAACCTCTGATCCGCTTGCGCTCAAAGGCAATGAATTCAATTTTGAACCAATAAAAGAGGTGGCTTTTTTGTTTACAGGCATTTTTGCCACCATGATTCCGGCGCTTGAGCTTATTGGCAATTATGCCCAAACACATGCAGGAGATTTCACAGTATCGCGATTCTACTGGATGACCGGCGCACTTTCCGGTGTACTGGACAACGCGCCGACCTATCTGAATTTTTTTGCCGGTGCACTGGGGAAGTTCGGGCTTGATATCGGACTATCCTCCGACATTAAACTATTCGCCGGAGGCGTGGCTTCTCCGGTTCCGGGTGATCTCTCCTCTGATATCTATCTTATGGCAATCTCTGTTGCCGCAGTCTTTTTCGGCGCCCTGACCTATATCGGCAATGCTCCGAACTTCATGGTCAGAAACATTGCGGCACAGGCCGATGTCGATGTTCCTGATTTTCTTGAGTACATCTATAAATACTCGCTGCCGATCCTGCTGCCAATATTTATACTTTTGTGGCTGCTGTTTTTCAACTCCTGAGCAGGAGGGCGCTGAAAAAGTCCTGTGCATTGCCTGACAAATTTGAAGAGAGAAAGAGGGGGAAAGAAAAACGCCCTCAAGGAGCATATCGGCATTCAAAATCCCCCTCTCCAAGCCTCCCTGGAGGCGAAAGATAGGTTGCAAATACAGAAAATCATGAACGTCCCCTCCGGCTCATGAACGTCCCCTCCGGCTCATAAAAAAATCCATCCGGTAAAAAGAGGCGGAGAGAGGTGGGGCGTTGACACGTAGGTGAAATAACCTGAATTTATTTTATTTTCATATTGGAGATTACTGAAAGAGTCAAGGCTGTTTTTTAACCTTAAGAGCTGATATCATCAATGAAGAAAGTACTTGTAGCAGGTGCAACGGGCTATCTCGGTCGTTATGCGGTTCAGGAGTTCAAGAGTCGCGGTTACTGGGTACGCGCACTGGTGCGTAACCCGGAGAAGGCCAAACAGCCGGGACCTTTCTTTGCTCCCGCTATTGACACTCTGGCTGACGAGATTTTTGTCGGCGATGCAACTAAATCGGAAACCATTGCCGAAGTCTGCAACGGTATTGACGTTATTTTCTCTTCCCTCGGCATGATCAAGCCCGATTTTGTTCATTCAAATTTTGATGTGGACTATCAGGGGAACCTCAATCTCTTGAACCTTGCCCTGAAGGCCGGGGTGAAAAAATTCATTTACGTCTCGGTATTTGATGCCCACCGGATGATGAACATACCCAATGTCCAGGCACACGAGAAATTTGTCAAGGAGCTTCAGGCAGCCAAAATTGAGAGCGCCGTTATCCGTCCGACAGGCTATTTTTCCGAGATAGGGCAGTTTGTTGCCCGAACTCGCAAGGGATATATGCTCTGGGTTGGCGAGGGCTACCAGCGTTCAAACCCCATACATGGCGCCGATCTGGCCAAGGTTTGCGCTGATGCTGTAGACGGAAAGGAGAGAGAGGTTGGTGTCGGCGGCCCGGAGGTCTACACCTATCGCGAAATGGTCGATCTGGCTATGGAGATTGCCGGAACTGATCCGCTTCTGCTGCCACTGCCGAACTGGCTTGTTGAAGGCGCTGTGGCTGTCACTGGGCTCTTCAATCGCGATGTGCATGACGTGGCGCTTTTTGCCACCAATCTCAGCAAAATGGATATCGTTGCACCTCAGTATGGCAAACATCGGCTGCGTGATTTTTTTGAGCAGTGCAAGACGCTCTGATTGAGTGGTACCGTTATTAATTTGTTACGCGATTCGATTGCTTGGTTAGGCGGTGCTCGAGAAAAGATCAAGGACTACAAGGACGGAGTGAACAGCTTGATGGTTTTCTTGTGCATAAATTCGTGTAATTTCGTCTGTTTCGTGGTTTTAAAATCTTCAAACCGCTCACGACAAGTAATAGAGGCACCCTGAATAAAAAATGCTTTACAACAGCTCCTGAGCTGCCAAAAAGAGAAGACAGAACAAAAGAACAACGAAACCATGAACACACAACTGCAAGGAATTATAGAGTTGATCGAGACGTGCCGGTTCAGGGAAGCTTATGAGGCCCTGAAGGTGATGAGCAAAGACCCGACACTCTCAGAAGAGCTGGTTGAGGTTGCAGAACTTGCAACTATCGAAGTCGGCGTTACTGAAAAACGGAGGCAGCAGGAGCCGAAAGGCGGTTTTTATGCCAGAAGTGCGGTATTGAGGCTCCAGGAAGCGGCAGGTGATCCGGAAGCGGCTGAACGGCTGAGACTCCTGAAGGAGCAGATGAACCTTACGCTTGATGCCCGGCTCAACAGCAGAAACTGAGAGGCTGATCACATAACAGCGATGCTGCTTCTGCACTGCTGATATGTAACTTCTGTTCTGACAAACTTTGAAAGTTGGAATTCTCGTGAATCTGGCCAATGGAAAAGGAAAAAAATGTCCGATCGTTTTTTCAGGATAGTGTTCTTTATATGCGGAATGACGCTCTGGTCCATTCCCTTTAATCTCACAGCGGGCTCAATGCCTTCCGAAATCAGTCTTGACTATGCTTTTCACAACCCGTTAAGCCTGGTCATGAAGAGATACGGCTGGCTTGAAAAGGAGTTTCAGGCAGAGGGCGTGCCCATACGATGGGTATTCAGCAGCGGTGGGTCCCGGTCGCTCAATAATCTCCGCGAGAACCGGATTGATTTTGCCTCCTCTTCAGGACTCTCTGCTGTAAGGTTGAGCAAATGGCGATCCCTTCAAGGTCGTCTATATGTTTGCTCAGCCGGAGTCGGTGATGCTTCTGGTTTCCCGTGATTCGCCCATCAATGCAGTCATGGAGCTGAAAGGGAAAAAAATCGCAGCCTCACCAGGTACCAATCCATATTATTTTCTCCTGAGTGCACTGAACGATGCCGGATTGCGGTTAAGTGATGTTTCTATTATTCCCCTCTCTCATACCAACGGGCGTATAGCGCTTGAACGGCACAATGTGGATGCCTGGGCGGCTATTGATCCTTACTGTGCATCATGTCAGATGGAGAGGGGAGCCAGAGCGATATACCGGAACAAAGCACTGAACTATTTCGGCTTTCTGAGTACAACGGAATCATTTGCAGCCAGCTATCCCGAAGCGGTCGCCCGCGTTATCAGGGTATATGAACGGGTTCGCAAGTGGGCGCTCAAGCATCCTGATGAACTGGAGATCCTTTATGCTGATGAAGCGAAAATATCCCTGCCTGTAGCAAGGCTTGTCATGAGCAGGATTGATCTGTCAAGCTGCACTCCGGACGCAACGGTACTGGACATTCTGAAGAAGGCGGCCTCTCTTCTGGAAGCGGAAAATCTGGTTCCAAAGGGGATATCGGTCAACAGGGTGGTTGAAGAACTGGTTGATACAAGTTACCTCCCGAAAAGGTGACGCTTTTTAGCCGGAGACCCGTCATCCGGAAGCACTTGTAACATGATCCCGGAGAGTCGAAGCTAAAGATCCAGTGGATTATCGATGATCTCCAGAGTGATCTCTTTCTGATGATCGTGAAAGGTGATGCGGATGTAATGAATATTTTCGCTCCTGAAAATATCCGCCCCTTTTTCTGCCGCCTGCAACACAATATGTCCCTTTTCATGGCCCAGCTCCCTGGCAAGATTGCCCCATTTCCTGAACACAAGGTTGGTATACGAGTCGCCGGTACGAATGCCCAGCAGCCCGGAATCACAGAGGTCGGTTATCTGATCCGGCGCAGAGAGCAGTGACATCTCCTTGCCGATCCAGATCGTTAAAATCTCACAGTGAAACGGCAGAAAAACGGAATTTTTGAGCGCAAATCCCTTTTCACCGTTCCTGATCGCAGCAATAAAGCTTTTCATGGCATCACCTGTTATGCATTAACATGAGGGCACCTCTATCTATTCTGAAAGTAAAAAAACAGTTCCCTTACAACAACACGCATCCCCTCTTTTGATCAATTCCGATCATGATCAATGCAGTGCAAAGAGCGAACAGCCTCTCTTTCACGAGGCCATACCCTCATACTGGTCCGACCCGTAAAGATTGAGCTGTTTTCTGTAAAAGGCAAAAGCCTCTTCCTGACGCACAACACCAAGCAGTTTTCCGTTTTTTGCATCAAGAACCGGGAGCATGTAATAATCGGAAATCTCAAGCAGTTTGAGCGCCTCGTCAAGCTGTGAAGTATTGTAAAGCACCGGAATATCTTTTTTTACAATGTCTTCGGCAATCACTCCGACAAGGGAGTCCTCTCTGAGAAGCACTCTCATTTCATCGATACTGATAACGCCAGAAAACCGGCCATCGTTATCGGTAACCAGAAAGCTTGATTCCGGAGTATTGAAAAAAAGATCAATCATGTTCACGGCGCTCTCTGAAACAGTAAACTGCACATAGTCCGTTTTCATGACTTCGGAGATGCTGATATGTTCAGCCACCGAAAGGGCAATGCCAAAGCCGACCCTTACTCCTTCTTTTTCAAGAACATAGCTTTCCATGCTGTGACGGTAGGCAAGCCGGGCGATAAGGGATGAGGTAACGGAGGCAAACATAATGGGGAGCACAATCTCATATTGACCGGTCACTTCAAAGAGGATAAGAATGACCGTGAGTGGCGCCCTCATGATGCCTGCCGTTAATGCGCCCATGCCGACAAGGGCATAGGCTCCGGATGTGGCGGTTACGGCAGGGAAGGCCATATGAACAATTTTGCCGAACATACCGCCAAGCATGGCTCCCATCTTCATTGCCGGAGCAAACATTCCACCCGATCCTCCCGACCCGATACTGAGACCGGCAACAACCGGTTTGAAGAGGTAAATGCCAATCATGTTTGTCCAGCTTTCATTTCCGTGAACGGCATGATTGATCGCCTCGTAGGAAAAGCCATAGAGTCCGGGGAGCCAGATACAGATTACACCGCTCATGAGTCCTCCGATGGCAGGCATGGACCATACCGGGATTTTCCACCGTTTTTCGATGCGTTCAAACCACTCCTCTATGGCGTAATAGATCTTGATAAACATAACCGACGAAAGACCGGCAAGAATGCCAAGGAGACAGTAGAAGATCAGCTCTGTATTTGAAACAAGAGCATATTCAGGAACCTGAAATGTCGGGGAGTTGCCAAGAAAGCTTCTTGAAAGTACCGTGCCGATAACTGCGGCTATAACAATGGGACTGAATGTTTTAACGCTGAAGTCGCCGAGCAGCACCTCCACAGCAAACATCACTCCGCCTATCGGAGCATTGAAAACCGCAGCAAGGCCGGCTGCGGCTCCGCACCCAAGCAGTGTGCGGGTCTTGTTTGGTGAAAATCTCAACAACTGGGCTACGGTTGAGCCGATTGCGGATCCAACCTGGACAATCGGCGCTTCACGACCGCCGCCGCCGCCGGTGCCGATACTGACCACAGAGGTTACCGTTTTATGAAACCAGAGTTTCCGATCAATAACTCCATCCTCCTGGGCAACCGCCTTGATGACGGAGGCGAGGCCGTGACCGGGCCGGGCTTTTACAATAAACGCATTGTAGAGTCCGACAATCAACCCCCCGAAAGCCGGAATGAAGGGGAGCAGAATTTTCCAGTTGTTGTCGATGAACGTTGAGCGCCCAAATGAGCGAAGCCCGGAAAAGCTGAAGGAGCTTATCATCACAATGGCATCATGAAACACAACGGCGACGTATCCGGTCAGAAGCCCTACACCTACCGCGACAAACAGAAACGGGATATCCTGGTTCAGATTGAGCTGAACCAGCAGATTATCGAGAGTAAGGCGGAAATATTTCAGGGAACTGCCCCTGAAATACCTGCTCCTTTTGAACAGGGAGTAGAGTAGGGCAAGAATATTTCTGCTGACAGTTCCTTTTCTGCGCGGGAAGAAGTTCATGCGTTGAATTGAACAATAAGGGTTGATTATAAAATGTAATCAATTAATCTTCTGATCACTTATCCCCCCAAAGGGTACGGCCACTTTTCATGAAAAAAAGCACAAAGAGCCTCTGTTTTATTTATTCCGAAAGAAATATCAGGAAAACCACAAGGGATTGCCCATACGCCATTTCATGAATTTTATCAGTTTCGTGGTTTAAAAATCCTGAAACCACTCATGTCAATTTATAGTGGTGCCCTGAAGAGGGTGGTGGGCAGAGTGAGCTTTCTTTTCAGAATTTTATGAATTAACTCTTTTTGCCGGTTGCTTTATTATGAGCATACGCTTATAATAAGAGGGCCGTTTCACAAAATCAGATACCACTCTATTATGAAAAGCGAAATGATCGTAACATTCGGCGGCGGCAAAAAGGTGCAAGCCGATTTTAATGGTTTTACCATCAATACCGATCAGGCTGTCTATGCCGGAGGAGAGGGTTCAGCACCGGAGCCGTTTACCCTGTTTCTTGCATCAATCGGCACCTGTGCCGGGATATTCGTGCTCTCATTCTGCCAGAGCAGAGAGATCCCTACTGACAATATCCGGATTGTACAGACTCATGTTGTCAATGAGTCGGGACGCGGAATAGGAAAAATAGAGATCGCCATAGAGCTGCCGGAGGATTTTCCGGAGAAATACAGGGATGCCGTTATCAGTGCGGCCAATCTCTGTGCAGTAAAAAGGCATATCATGGAGCCTCCTGAATTTGTTGTAACCGCAGTTACTCGCTGATATTCATCGAAAAACAGGAGAGCATTTCCATGCAAAAAGCAGTTATTCTTGGCGGCGGAATTGGCGGTGTTGCTTCGGCCATCGCTTTCCGCAAGCAGGGGTTTGAGGTTGAACTTGTTTCTGACCGGGAGTATCTCTTTATCTATCCACTGGCAATCTGGATTCCAACTGGAGCCGCCCAGTTCCGAGATATCGGGATTCCGCTTTCAAAACTTGCTCGCAAGCACGGCTTCTCACTCACTCTTGACAAGGTTATTGCGCTCGATGGTGAGCGAAAAACCATCACGCTTGAAAAAGCAGGCCTTCGTGATGCTACCGATATCGTTGTTATTGCCCTCGGCGCATCAAAAATGAAGCATGAGGGTATTGAGCATACCACTTCCATCTGCGGAGATCCGGAAGAGTCGCTCGTTCTCAAACAAAAGGTTGAATCACTGATTGCTCGCGGGAGCGGACGCATAGCATGCGGATTCGGCGGCAATCCGAATGATTCGAGCGCGGTGCGTGGCGGTCCGGGGTTTGAACTGTTTTTTAATCTGCATCATCATCTTGTAAAACTGGGCATAAGGGAGCAGTTTGAAATGACCTTTTTTGCTCCCATGGAGGAGCCTGGAGCCCGAATGGGGAAAAAAGCTCTTTCGGCCATGGGAAGCATGTTCGCATCGAAACACTTTTCTACCCGGTACGGAAAAAAGATCAGCCGTTTTGAGCCTGACGGGATTGTTTTTGAGGATCAGAGCAGGCTTCAATGTGACCTTTGCATGTTTATACCGGCGGGTGAAGGCCATGAACTGGTCAAAAAATCCAATCTGGCGCAAACTGCATCAGGCTTCATTCGTATTGACGATTATTGCCGGATAGAGGGTATTGAGGGGTGGTATGCGGTTGGCGATGCAGCCGCTCTTGAAGGTCCGGCGTGGAAGGCAAAGCAGGGTCATATAGCTGAAATGATGGCGGGGAACGCGGCCTTTAATGCCTCTGTTGAGCATTCAGGGCTCCAGGAGAGGATGAAAGGGTATAAGGATCATCTCAATATTCTCTGCGTGATGGATATGGGTGACGGGGCAGGATTTGTCTTCAAAAACAGCGATCGGGAGATCTTCCTCTCCATGCCGCTTGTCGGCCACTGGCTGAAAAAAAGCTGGGGGTACTACTATAAACTTTCCAAAGTATGGCTATGATAACCCATCGGTCAACGATCCAGGGGATAGCATGCAGAGCAACTGATGCGTCAAGGAGTAGGAAGGTGTACGCCTCAGAGCTGGCATGAGTTGTTTTTACCCGGTTTCTCAGTGCAGCCGCAGCTTGAGCAGGTAGAGATTTTCAGGATGGGATAGAGGGGACAAAAACCGATAAATGCCGTCAGAAGAGGCACAATACCAACAGCTCCCCACCACGACTGATTGATAACTCCGGCAGCAATCACGGCAACACCGACAACAATCCGGATTATTTTATCTGTTTGACCTATATTTTTCTGCATTGGAGTTCACGGTTGAGGGTGGAGCAAGATTTGGCAATATTTAATTACATATTTATCAGAGCAATACTACAATATAGTTTTATTGCAGGCAAAAATCACCAAACCTGCTTTTTTTGGTAACCGCCGCATTGAGCAGAGAGGGAGTGATTGAAACCTTACTGACTTTGCTGATATTGAATGGTACCCCCTGGTGTGAGAGTGAGGGGCGGAAAAGCTCATGATGCAACGATACCGATAAGCATGATAGAGAGGGAAAGAAAACAGTGGCGCCCGCTGCCAATTCCGCCAAAATATCTTGCCGGAATGTTTCTCTTATTGGTCATGGCATTCTCCGCCACAGCTTTTCTTCACTATAGAGCCCGCATGGAAGAGATTGAGAACCTGATGCACGAGGAGTCATCACTGCTGATTCATTTTCTTACCGAAGGCGCAGAAACAGCACTGATCGGCTATAACGAGATCAATGGTC
>Ga0172369_10010058_pt1 | contig 10358 bp, 11 predicted proteins | sample LakKiv25m_FD_114539 | JGI IMG/M metagenome (GOLD analysis project Ga0172369, IMG submission 114539) | Freshwater microbial communities from Kabuno Bay, South-Kivu, Congo - kab_022012_11.25m | ecosystem: Environmental > Aquatic > Freshwater > Lake | place: Democratic Republic of the Congo...
ATGAATCTACCGCCAGAAATTCGGAACCTGCGTCTTTGGCCAAATAACCCAGCGGCAAGAGGAAAAAGGCGAGGCTGATTATTAATGCCGTTTTCATTTTTCTTTTTTTTATTCCGCATAACGCTTAACGCTCAAGCTAAGGGGCGCGGCGGTTTTATGCCGCGTCCCTCTTGAGCGATTTGTTATGCCGCATTTTTTTGCGTTATCAGCCGCGCGGCCAATACATAATGATCGCTACCCCGAGCAAAGCCACGGTGCCCCCGATGAGGTCAAATCTATCAGGTGCTATTTTATCAACTTGCCAACCCCAGAGGATTGAAAGAATAATAAAAACTCCGCCATATGCCGCATAGACGCGACCGAAATGAGCTGGCTGAAATGTGGGAATTATCCCATAAAGAATGAGCACAACTGCGCCCACAAGTGCATACCAAGCAGGTTTGCCTTCACGCAGCCATAGCCAGACAAGGTATCCGCCACCGATTTCACACAGCCCAGCCAGAACAAAATAAAAAATTGATTTGATTGTCTCTATAGTTCCCATTTTCATTTATTATTCAGGCATAACATATAATATACGAACTATCGTATTTTCCGAAAAACTGTCTAAATGTAGCACGTCAAATTAGTTTTGTAAATAAAAAATGCCATAAAATTTATCTCTGTATTTCAAATTTTATGATATTATTTAGAGGAGATTTTTAATAATGAATACTTTCCAACTCATCATATTATTTGGTTTTCTGCTTGTGACTGCATTCGGCTATGGGCTTAAGTTCCTGAACTTGAGCCATTTGAAAAAATACGGCGATGTTGTGCCTGAGGAGTTCAAGGATTATATTGACGCGGATTTGCTGAAGAAGACACGGGATTACACTGTAGAGCACAGCAAATTTGGGTTTGTTGAATCCATCTTCGGAAATATCCTGGTCCTTATTTTTTTCTTCGGCGGTCTGTTGAATATATACAACTCATGGATTGTATCCTTTAACATGCCTTTTATTCTCTCAGGCATTGTGTTCTTTCTTGTCCTCAATTACGCAAATACAATTATCTCAATCCCCTTTGACATTTATTCCACATTCAGGATAGAAAACAAATACGGCTTTAATAAAATGACAATGAAGCTCTGGATAACCGACTTCATAAAATCAATAATTCTCTCAACAATATTTATAAGCATCATGACGGCAGGCGCGCTGTATTTAGTTAAGGCAAGCCCTGATTTCTGGTGGCTTTTCGTCTGGCTCTTCTTTCTCTTATTCAGCATCTTCATGATGTATATCTCCCCGTATGTCATTGAGCCCTTGTTCAATAAGTTCACGCCGTTAGAAAATGAGGAGATTGAAAGTTCGATAAGGGACATAATGAAAAAAGTTGGAATAAAGATAAGCAGAGTCTTTAAGATTGACGCCTCAAAGAGAAGCGCGCACACAAACGCATACTTTACAGGCATAGGGAAGGTGAAAAGGATTGTACTTTATGATACTCTTTTGCAGAAGATGGAAAAAAGCGAGATACTCTCGGTCCTGGCGCATGAGGCAGGCCATTGGAAGAAAAAGCATGTGCTAAAGATGATTATTGTTGTTGAGGCCATGTCCCTGATAGGAATTTATGCCGCGTTCATGATTATAAAATCAGGAATCCTGGCTGAGATTTTCAAGATTCAAAACGACACAATCTTTGCGAATCTCCTCATGCTCGGCTTAATCGGAGGAATAATATCTTTTCCTCTTACGCCTGTTTTCAGTTATTTATCACGAAGGCATGAAAGGGAGGCGGACAGGTTTGCCTCTGAAATGACGGAAAACCCCGAGGCTATGGCAACATCGCTAATAAAACTCTCCAAAGACAATCTTTCAAACCTCCATCCCCATCCGTTGTATGCGGGTTTTTATTATTCGCACCCTCCTGTGGTCCAGAGAATAAGGGAGATAAGAGGACAATAATGATAATGCTGAATAACGTCTCCAAGTCTTTTAACGATGTTCATGCGGTGAAGAATATTTCCCTGACTGTAAACACAGGCGAGATTTTCGGCATTGTCGGGCCGAACGGAGCGGGAAAGACTACTACAATAAGGATGATGACCGGGCTTCTTATGCCTGACGAAGGAAAGATTGTTATAGGGAAATACGACATCGTTAAAGAACCGGTAAAGGCTAAGTCTATTTTGGGTTATGTGCCTGATAAGGCCTTCCTCTATGAAAAACTGACCGCGCGGGAATTCCTTATTTTTATCTCAGCCCTATACCGGATGCCTGAGCGCGAGGCTCTGCCTCAAATAGATGAGATGCTTGAGTTATTCGGTATCAGGGACGTTGGAGATGAGCTTATAGAGAGTTTTTCGCAGGGCATGAGGCAGCGGCTTTTGTTTGCATCTGCGCTTATTCACAGACCTGAGACATTGCTGATAGACGAGCCTTTTATGGGGCTGGACCCCTTCGGCGTGAGAATGCTTAAGGATGTAATCAGGGATTTAAGCTCAAAAGGGGTGACGATATTTCTTGCAACGCACAGTCTGCATTTTGCAGAGGAACTCTGCCATAGAGTAGGGTTCATAAGCAAAGGCTCTGTCACTGCAATAAAAACAAAGGATGAAATATCGGGGATTGAAGGCGGGCTTGAGGGGTTGTTCCTTAAGATGGGAGAGTGAAGCTTAAATGACAGATTGGCTTTCGCTTTCTGCAGATATTTTTTCGACAGTTCTAAAGCTCATTCCACTACAGCCGCAAAACTCACCCTTTGGGTTCAAACAGTTGCGGCTGTGGCCGCTTCATTCGCTAAGAACTGTTACTGAAAAATATCTGATGCCGCTCAAACCAATTCTGTCATTTGATTAATGGGAAATACAAATTATGTTAACGCTGCTTCTTAAACCTAAAATTCTTTCAGTGAAAAACTCTGTCAGCGCAGGGGTTGTGCTGAAAAGGCTTCCGTTTATTTTAATCGGCCTTGGTTTCTGGGTTCTGTTTTATATCGGGACATTTAAAGTCATAAGCTATGTCAGGGAGATTATTTTTTTCGGAGAGCTGCTTTCCAGGAAGCTATTTTCAATGACGTTTTTCAGTCTGCTCGGGTTTCTTATCCTGAGCAGCGTAATCACGGCAATTTCCTCCTTTTATCTATCAAAGGATATTCCGCTTCTTCTCTCAAAGCCGGTTGGGATAAGGGATATATTGAGATTAAAAACTTTTGATTCTTTCATGAATTCATCGTGGATGGTTCTTTCATTTATCCCGCCTGTTTTTATCGCATACGGCGTCAGTTACAGGGCGGGGGCTGAATATTATCTTTTGATTTTCGGATGCTTTCTTTTATTCAGCCTTATCACATCCGGCATAGGCATTACGCTCGCGCACATACTTACAAGAATTTTTCCGGCGAAAAGGACCAGGAATGCGCTTCTCGGGATAGGCATTATTGTCTTTGTTTTATTTTATTTTTTAATAAAAAGCCTTATCCCTCAGGACATAAGCACCCCCGAAGGGCTTATAAACTCTATAATGTCGTTCAGAACAGAATCACGGATGCTTCCAAGCTATTGGATTACAGAGGCGGTTTTTCCGGTTCTTAATAAAAGCGGGGTTAAATTTCTTTATCCGGCAATTCTTTTCGGCAGCGCCCTTTTTTTTCTTTTTCTTGCTGAAATTGCCGGATTTAAATTTTACAGGGCGAATATGGAGAGAATTCAGCCGTCAGGCGAAGTAATTAAAAGGGGGCTTTTCGGAGGATATTATCCCGGGATAAATACCGCAATGCTTTACAAAGACGTAAAAACTTTTTTCAGGGACACGGGGCAGTGGTCTCAGGTCTTTATAATAGGAGCGCTTATAATGATTTATGTTTATAATTTCAAATCCATACCTGTCAACGCCCTCTCCGGATTTTCATTGATAAGAGAGATTATGGTTCTTGTTAATCTGGTTTTATCGGGGCTTGTGCTTTCCGCTGTTTCAGCAAGGTTTATCTACGCATCCGTGAGCCTTGAGGGGCAGGCCTTCTGGGTTATAAAAACAACGCCTGTTGATATAGACAGTTTTATCCGCTCAAAGTTTTTCTATGGATTTATTCCTGTGACCGCGCTGATGCTGATCCTGGTAGCCCTTACTAATCTTGCGATGAATGTCAGCGGCCCTTTGATGTATATATCACTTGGCACAATCTTTATGCTCTGCGTGTCGGTGAGCGGGCTCGGCACAGGGTTCGGCGCGATATACCCGAAATTCAAATACGAAAATATCGCCTCAGTGTCAATGAGTCTTGGAGGAATGGCCTTCATGCTGATTGCGTTCAGCCTTGTGATTGCAACCCTTTCTCTTGAGGCCTGGATTTTTTATATAGCCAATATCAGAGAAAGTTTTGATATTAATGGGAAGCTGCAGATTGCGGCAGCCCTTATTCTCATATTGCTGATAAACGCCGCCGCTTTTTATATGCCGATGAAGATTGGAAAGAAAAAACTTCAGGGGCAGACCGGGACTACTTAAAGCCTCTCAAACTCTCTTTTAAAATGCTCCATTGTATTGTCGTCATAAACGCAGAATTCAACAACCTCAAGCGAGGTTTTTGGATTGTTCCTCAGGTAATTTGCGGATTCTCCGACCAATATCTTTGCGCACCTGTCTTTCGGAAACCCGAATATGCCGGAGCTTATCGCGGGCATGGAAACACTTTTCAATCCTTTATGGGAAGCAAGTGTCAGTGCGCTTATAACGGCATTCTTTAATTTGTTGTCCTCATTGCCTTCGCCCATGCGGGGCCCTACCGTATGTATTACGAATCTTGCCGGAAGTTTTCCTGCTGTTGTGATTGCCGATGTCCCAACCGGAGTGTAGCCGATCCGGTCGCTTTCATCCTGAATAATCTGCCCGCCTTTTCTTACAATCGCTCCTGCAACGCCGCCTCCGTGCTGGAGATGAGAGTTTGCGGCATTCACTACGGCGTCCACAGTTCTTTCCGTTATATCGCCCTGAACAAGACGCAATGTTTTGTCGTTAATTTTATGTTCTGTTATTAGTTTCATTCGGATACTCCTTTTTATAAACACTGTTATTGCATTATTAGCTGACAGCTATAAGCTTATAGCTAAAAGCTGCATTTAAAGTCTATTATATGAAATTTTGTGGTATAATCCTAACATGTTAAAGAGAACATTTGCCTTTTTAGCTTTCATCTCTCTTTTTATTTCTGTCCCGCTTTTTTCTCAAGAGCAAAAAAAAGATGTGCGCGTTATCACAGTCAACGGCGTTATCAATCCTGCCTCGGCAGAATACATCGGAAAGAGCATCAAGAGGGCTAACGAGCTGAAATCAGAGGCCCTGGTCCTAGAGCTTGATACTCCCGGCGGCCTGGATACTTCAATGAGGGATATTGTGAAGAACATAATCGGAAGCGAGGTGCCAGTCATTGTATATGTCTCTCCGAGCGGGGCGCGGGCGGCTTCGGCAGGTGTTTTTATTACCCTTGCCGCGCATGTTGCGGCAATGTCTCCGGGCACAAATATCGGTTCGGCCCATCCTGTCGGAGTCGGTGAGAAGATGGATAAGGTAATGTCGGAGAAGGTTACGAATGACGCGGCAGCTTATATAAAATCGCTTGCAGAAAGAACAGGCAGAAATGCAAAATGGGCTGAAGATGCAGTAAGAAAAAGCGTATCCGCTACTGAGGCGGAGGCGTTGAAAGAAAGGATTATAGACCTTGTAAGCAAAGACCTTAATGCGCTTCTTTCAGCCATAGACGGCAAAAAAGTGAAGACCGTTATGGGAGAAAAAGTTTTGAAGACCGCAAATGTAAATGTTGTAAGGGAAGAGATGAGCCTGAGGCATAAGATTCTCAATTTCATCACCGACCCTAACGTGGCCTATATGCTCATGCTGCTCGGTTTTTACGGGTTGTTCTTTGAGCTGACAAATCCGGGGGCGATATTCCCGGGCGTTCTCGGAGGGATTTTCCTTATACTTGCGTTCTACGCGTTTCAGACCTTGCCTGTAAATTACGCGGGGCTTCTACTGATTATTCTTGCCATAATACTTTTTATCCTTGAGATAAAGATAGTCTCGCATGGGGTTTTAACCATAGGGGGAGTTATCTCTATGCTGCTTGGTTCATTAATGCTGTTTGAGTCTCCCGGGCCCTTCATGAAACTGTCGCTTGCATTAATACTGCCTGCCGTTATAATGACTGCGCTGTTTTTTACTATTGTGCTGGGGCTTGCTTACAAGGCTCATAAGAGAAGACCGGTAACAGGTTCTGAAGGGCTTGTCGGGCTTGAAGGCCTTGCAAATACGGATGTAACAAAGGAAGGCGGCAGGGTCTCATTGCATGGAGAGATATGGTCTGCTTATTCTGACGAGCCTGTCTCAAAGGGAGAAAAGATAGTTGTAGAATCAGTGTCGGGATTGAGGGTGAAAGTAAGAAGAAAAAACTAAAAGTGTCAAAGTGTCAGAGTATCATTCGCCTCAGGCGAACCCGCCGAGGCGGGGAGTCTTTTATCTTTGACCCTGTGACACTAAAAAAAGGAGGTTAAGATGCCGGGGATACCAGCTGGATTTATGGGATTTTTGATTGTAGTATTTTTGGTGGTTTATTTTCTTTCAAGCGCGATTAAGATACTGAGGGAATATGAAAGAGGCGTTGTCTTCAGGCTTGGAAGGGTAATACCCGTAAAAGGACCGGGGCTTGTAATTATAATACCTGTGATTGATAAGATGGTCAGGGTCAGCCTCAGGACGGTTACGATGGATGTTCCTCCGCAGGACGTAATTACGAAGGATAATATCACGGTCAAGGTGAATGCTGTTGTTTATTTCAGGCCCTTAGATCCGATAAAGGCGATAACAGAGGTTGAAGATTTTTACTATGCAACGTCGCAGATAGCCCAGACAACATTGAGAAGTATCCTCGGGCAAAGCCAGCTTGACGACCTTTTGTCCAAAAGAGAAGAGGTTAATGCCGAGCTCCAGAAGGTAATTGATTTTCAGACAGAACCCTGGGGAGTTAAGGTGACTGCTGTTGAGGTAAAGAATGTGGACCTGCCGCAGGAGATGTTAAGGGCGATTGCAAAACAGGCGGAGGCAGAGCGTGAAAGAAGGGCCAAGATAATCCACGCCGACGGAGAATTTCAGGCTGCGCAGAAACTTGCAGATGCGGCAAAAATCATATCTTCAGAGTCAGCGACTTTGCAGCTCAGGTTTTTGCAGACGCTTACCGAGATTGCGACGGAAAAGAATTCAACGATAGTATTTCCTGTTCCGATAGATTTGATAAAACCTTTTATAGACAGAATGGCAAAATAAAAATAGTTGCATTGAAAGACATAGCTGTTTTGACGGCAGCGTCCCAAAGGAGAGCAGGATATAGTAAAGATTAAACTCAGGTTATGGCTCGGGCTTTTAGCCCTGCTGCTGGTTATCGCAGGTTCAACGATAATCCTTTATCAGACGGGAGTCGTTTCGCTTTTTTTGAGCAGGGAAAAGGTGACCGAATTCCTCAATTCCCTCGGTGCGCTCTCTTTTATCGGGTTCATAGCCTTGCAGGCAATTCAGGTTATTGCAGCGCCTATTCCCGGAGAGGTTACCGGTTTTATCGGCGGCTATCTCTACGGCATAGTTTTGGGCATAGCGCTCTCCACAATCGGCCTTACTATCGGCTCGTATGTTGCATTCAGCCTGTCGCGGTTTTTCGGAAGGCCCTTTGTTGAAAAGTTTATCAAGAAGGACACAATGGCAAGATATGATTATCTTCTTCATCACAAGGGCGCATTCCTTGTTTTTTTGTTGTTTCTTATCCCCGGGTTCCCGAAAGATTCTCTATGTTATATCCTCGGGCTCGGGCATCTGACGACAAGAGAATTCCTGGTGATAAGCACGGTAGGAAGATTTGCCGGCACCGTGCTGCTTACGCTCGGCGGAAGCTATATCCATAACCAGCAGTATTACAGGTTTTTCATACTTCTGGGGGTTGCCGTCATCGCTGTTTTTTTATCAATGGCGTATAAAGACAAGCTTGAGAGGCTTTTCAGGATATGGCATGTCACATCAAGAAGGAAGGCAAGCAAGGCAAAGCGGGGTAAAAAGTAGAATATGCATTTTAATATAGCGCCTTCATTTCATCTGTGTAGGTCCCGTCTTCTTTGTATATGTATAGGGGATTATCAATTTTCATCCCGGCCTTTCCATCCTTAATCGCCTCTATAAGCGCCATCTTTGCCTCTGTTGTGATATTGGAATGAACAAATCTTAATCTTTTCGGCTCCAGGTGTTTTTCTCTTAAGGCGTCAATAAGCTCCACAAGCCGTGACGGGTGGTAAATCATGCAGAACCTGCCTCTCGTCTTCAGAAGCGAGCGCGAGGCCTGTATTAAATCAGTAAGTTTTAATTCTATCTCATGCCGTGCAATGGCCTTTTCATCCGTAGGGCTGATCAATCCTGTCTTCTGCCTTCTGAAAGGCGGGTTTGATACAACGAGGTCAAAGCTGTTCGGCTTCAAAATATTACCATAGCGCGGATAGCTGATAGCTCTTGCCCGCTGAGGAGGGGATGGCTGACGGCTGATTTTTTTAACGTCCGCCTTGATTACCTTAACGCTTTTTTCAAGACTATTTAAGGCAACATTTCTTTTTGCAAGCTCTGCAAGGTTCTTCTGGAGTTCAATCAATGTAATCTCTGCCTCCGTATAACGTTTTGCAAGCAGGATGCCGATGATTCCGGAGCCTGCGCCGAGGTCTGCAATCCTATCCGCCCTTTGCAGGTTTACAAATGAATAAAGGATAAGCGCATCAACAGAAAATCTGTAGCCTCTTTTGTTCTGGTAAAGTTTTATATCGCGTATGGCGTCTAAGGTTAATTCCATGATTCATGATACACTATGCACGATTCATGATGCACGATACCCCCCTTTCTCCTCGGCTCTCCTCGGCGACGAATCCGCCTGTGTGCGGATAATTCCCCCCTTATAAAGGGGGGACTGAGGGGGGTGTTGCTTGTATCCGTATCTTGTATCAGGTATCATGCATCTTGTATCAAAGTTAACAATTCATCCATCCTGTCAATAATAAAGTCCGCATCTTTAAGCGTCTCCCTTTTCCTGAATCCATAGGTTACTGCAACGGTGGTCACTCCGGCGCTTTTGCCTGCCTGTATATCAAAGTCGCTGTCGCCTACGATAACGGCTTTACGAGGCGCTAGGCCTAAAATCTCAAGCGCTTTTTTTATAGGCGCAGGGGATGGTTTTTTTTCCGGGACGCTGTCGCTTCCAAGCACGACATCAAAAAATTTTATTAGTTCAAGCTGTTCAAGAAGTTTTCTTGACAGAAACTCTCTTTTGTTTGATATTATTGCCTTTCTATATCTGCCGAGCGCCTCCAGGGTTGTCATTACTCCGGGATACGGCCTTGTAAAATCAGCAAGGTGCTCCGAATAGTATCCGATAAACCTCTCCAGCGCAGCATCTTTTATGGAAGCGTTATTGTTTCCCATAATCTTTTCTATAAGCCTTGTCAGCCCTTCGCCTACCAGGCTAATGGTGTCTTTCACTGCAAGGGGTTTAAAACCGTACGGCGTCACGGCATAATTGAGCGCATTTGTTATATCAATGCTGGAGTCAACAAGCGTGCCGTCCAGGTCAAAGATTATAAGTTCCAGATTATTAAAATTTGCCATAAAATTCCGCTGATTTGCCTGTTATAAGATTTTTTAAAAAATCTTGACAATATTTATTATATATGTTATCAAATTAAGGTCTGTTTTTACATTACATCGCGGAGGAGGTGACAATAGTGAAGAAGATAATAGCTTTAATCCTTTCATTAGTTCTGATTGTAGCTTTTGCTCTTACAGTAGCAGGCTGCAAGAAGGCTGAAGCTCCGAAACCGGCAGAAGCTCCGGCAGCTCCGGCAGCTCCGGCAGAAGCGCCAGCAGCGCCGGCAGCGCCAGTAGCACCGGCAGCGCCAGCAGCACCGGCAGGCAAATAAGTTTTTATTATTTTCAGGGGTGGCGAGCCACCCCTGAAAATGCTTATTTTTGGGGAAGTGACAAGTTAAAGCATTTTTGTTATAATTTTAATATAATTTTAGGCAATTCCGGCATTATTTTAATGAAAGAGTGGGTTTTCCCACTCTTTGTGTTTTATGGGTATTATGGATGCAAAACAGTCAAGCGTTGCTGAAGAAGTCCTAAAGCTGGCAAAACAGGTTGCCGATGAGCAGAATGTTGAGGTAGTGGAAGTAAAGTTGCCAGGCAGAGGGAAAGGGGCGGTGTTGAAAGTTACGATAGACAGCGCAGAAGGGGTAACCCTTGATGATTGCGAGAGATTCAGCAGAAGCCTTGGTCTGCGGCTTGACGCCGAAGATTCTCTGG
>Ga0172369_10010059_pt1 | contig 10358 bp, 15 predicted proteins | sample LakKiv25m_FD_114539 | JGI IMG/M metagenome (GOLD analysis project Ga0172369, IMG submission 114539) | Freshwater microbial communities from Kabuno Bay, South-Kivu, Congo - kab_022012_11.25m | ecosystem: Environmental > Aquatic > Freshwater > Lake | place: Democratic Republic of the Congo...
GTCCAGGCCCTCGAAATCGAGGGATGGATGGACGTGCTCGAAAACTGCAGCCATGTCGAAATCCGGCAGGCATGGGCAACCTACCAGAAGACCGGGCCAAGGAGCGCCACTGGAAGGCTCTACAAGCCAGACGCAGGCGCAATCTACCGCCTGATCCTCGAAGAAAGGCCGAGGCCGCAGATCGTCCGACAAGCCACTCCGGAGCCACACCGCGAGATCATAAGCCCCAAGCGCAAAGCGGAGATCATGAGGGAGGTCTTCGGAAGCGACACGATGCCCGCGCCTCGCAGGTTCGGGGGTGATGGTGCAAAGTGATGGCACAGCGCGGACAGCTCGCATTCACAGACCCCGAGGAGCTCGAGCAGCGGATCGAGGAATACTTCGCCAGCCGCATCAAGCGGCGAAAGGTGTTCCCGAAGGACGGCGACCCCTACGAGGAGGAATACCAAGTCCCGCCAACCATGGCAGGCCTAGCCCTCGCTCTGGACACAACCCGAGTTACTATCCTGCACTACGGCAGGGGCGACGGGGAGCGAGACCCCCGTTTTATCTCGATCATTGCACGGGCCAAGATGCGGATCGCGGAATTCGCCGAGGAAGCGCTCTACACACAGCAGGCATCGCGGGGTGCTGCATTCGCCCTGACGGTCAATCACGGCTACGGCAAAGAGGCCGAGGGCGGGGCAGGCGAGGGCTTGAGCGTGGTGATGATCCCGCCAGCGGGTGAGCCTGCCCAGAAGGCTATTCCAAAGTGGCAACCGGGAGGCGAGGACGATGAATAGGGCTAGGAGCGCGCAGGATGGCCGCGCAGGTGGCAAGTCGATGTGGCGGGTATGGTTGGTGCCGAGAACAGAGAAGGGCACTCACGGGCCAGCACAGGCGCTTGCAGAGGGTGCAAGAGGCTTGAGTTGCGGCTCTGGCCTTTGCGACTGCAACCAAGGGCGAGGTTGCCAGCATCGGACCAGTCGTGGCCGCGCGCCAGGCTGGCTGGTGCTGGTGGCGTTCGTGGCCTATGCCGTGCTGATCGCCTACGCGTGGCACGATCTGGTGGCGTGGCTCAATGGCGAGCCGCCGGTGGTGACCGGGGGCGAGCGATGACCCGCCAAGAGCTGCGCCTTGAGCTAGTCGCTCATGGCGAAGAGATGCCCTCGATCCTGCTCGCCCTGAATCGTGTAGAGGCGGACGATCTGGTGGTGTATCATCGAGGGCCAATCGGATCGGCCAGCACGTCGATGAAGCGGGCGGCGCGCGCGCTGCAAGATATGGGGCTCTGTAACCTGGTCCAGAGGATCACCGAGGAGCGCGACAAGGACGGCAACCGGATCGTGGACTACATCGCGGTCAAGGCTAAGAAGTGGCTGCGGTGAAACAGACTTGGACCTACGAAACAAGCCCGATCGCCTGGGCATACAAGCTAGATCGGTCGTTTGCGTCCTTCATCATCGGCCCGGTCGGGTCTGGAAAGACCGTGCCGAGCCTCCAGCGAATACTAGACCTGGGCGGCGAGCAAGAGCCTAGCCCAGACGGGGTGCGCCGGTCGCGCTTTGCCGTGATCCGAAACACCATGCCCGAGCTGCGATCCACAACGGCGGTGACTTATCGACAGATTTACCCCTCGGATGCCTTCGGGGATATCATCTGGAGATCACCGGCAACTCACATCATCGCTCCGCACAACTCGGGGATGGAGGTCGAAGTCAATCTGATCGCGCTCGACAAACCACAGGACGTGAAGAAGCTTCTCTCGATGGAGCTGACCGGGGCTTTCGTTAACGAGATCAGAGAGGTTCCGCGCTCTGTGGTCACGCGCCTGACCGAGCGCGTCGGTCGCTTCGGGGTGAACGAGCGCCCAACCACCTGGTCGGGAATATGGGGCGACACCAACCCGCCCGATGCCGACCACTGGCTCTATGGCTGGCACCATAAGGACACGCCGAGCGGGTTCCGATTTCATCAACAGCCGCCTGGTGTTCTGGAGGTCATGCCGCTTAGGGGCGGGGCAGAGATCATCGACGAGAATTTTCACGAGCATCACGGGGTCAAACTCACGTCGGCAGAGGTGCTTATCTGGTATCGCGGCAAGGTGGGTAGGGTCGATTGCCCGGTCGAGATAATTCAGGCGGCGGATCGGTTCTGGATTGTAAACCCGTGGATGGAGAACCTGGTTGCGCTCTCGCGGGTAGATGCCGGGTCTAACCCGCTGGGGGCGCGCAGCTACTACGGGCGCGCGCTGGCAGGAAAGACGCTGGCCGAGATCAGAAGCTATCTGCAAGGGGTCTATACCTTTGTGACCGACGGGCGGAAGGTGGTTCCGCAATACAACCCGACGGTTCACGGTGTCGATGCGCTGCCGGTTCTGGCGGACGCGCCGATCTACATCGGGGCCGACATTGGCGGCGGCACACTCCAGCCCTCGGCGCTGTTCTTCCAGAGGCACCCGCGAGGGCCGATCCTGTGTCACCTGGAGGTGGTGTGCTTTGACATGGGGATCAAGCGCTTTGGTGAGCTGGTGGCCGAGGCGGCGGTAAAGCACTTCCCCGATCACGTAGCGCGCGGTCTGACCGGCACCGGCTGGGGCGATCCGGCCGGCGTGAAGCGCGACGAGATTTTTGAGCGGGCGAGTTTCGACTTTCTGCGCTCAGAGTTCGGGATCATGCTTGAGCCCGCTCCATCGCAAGACCCGCGCATGAGGATTGCAGCCATCGCCGGGCCGTGCGAGCGGATGATTGATGGCAAGCCCGGCTTACTGGTCAACAAGCGCAGATGCCCGATGCTGCACAAGGGATTGTCTGGGGCGTGGCATTTCAAGCGCGTGCTGGCCAGCGGCGATGAGCGATACATGGACACGCCATCGAAAAACGACGAGAGCCACATCTGCGACGGTGCGGGATATGGCTTTCTCGGAGTTGGCGAGTTCGACCGGCTGGGCGGGCGGCGTCAGGAGGCCGAGCCGGTGGTTGTGGATAGCCACTGGAGCCCTTTTGATTGAAGGTGAAGGAATGAGCGAAGCCGATGAGAAGCCAGTGGGCCCCCTGCAAGCAAGGTGGCGGCGATGACCGATCGCATGACAGCGGCCGACCTGCAAGCCTACTACCGCAGCGATGGCGACACGCGCCCGCGCCAGGATCGAGAGGGGCCGGTGCATCGGGCGATCCTCCAGCTTCTCGACCTGACCCTGCCGGGAGATGCGATCTACCACCACAGCCCGAACGAGTTGGACATCGCCGGTGCCGAGGCGGCAAGGCAGATCGCCAAGGCGCGCAAGCTTGGCACCAAGGCAGGTTGGCCAGATATTGAGATCATCTGGCAGGGGCTGGCGTTCTTCCTGGAGATCAAGGCCGACAAGGGCAGGCAGTCCGAGGCGCAACGCGAGATGCAGGTGGCGCTGATCCGGGCGGGGGCAAAATACGAGATCGCGCGGTCGGTGGATGACGCCATGGCCGCGCTGGAGAAATGGGGGATGGCATGACCGATCCAGAGCTTGACCTGTCCATCAAGTCGCTGATGCGGGCCTGCAAGGGCAATGTGGCGATGCTTCCCAGCTTCATGGTGCATGACGATAACGTGTGGTCGCGCTCTGGCGTGGTCCGGACCGACAGCAAGGGTCGTATCCACATGCGGCGATCGACCTTCAACCATGCCGTGGCGGGCAAGCTGCCGATCCGCGAGGGCATCTGGCATCGGATCGACTGTCAGGAGTTCCACCTCGATCTAAAGCCGCACCACTTGCAAGGGTCCGAGGGCCAGCAGGGCGGCAACAGGCTCAAGGCCGCTCGCAGCGTGGCGAAGGCGGATCGGTTCGGCCGTGTGCAGGGGGATGAAGGTTATGGGGATGATATATCCGGGGATCACCGGCAACAGGACGTTGCGCGAGATGTTGCAGAGCTTGAGGCCAGAGGACAGCGCCGAGGCATTGGCTCGACCGTCCTTGGCCGAGATGGTGGCGAGTGAGGCGCGCTGGGCATGGGCGCTTGAAGATGACCAAGGCGATTTCGTGGCGTCAATGGCGGTCATTCCCGACGGAGGGCGGCGCGGGTGGTTCGTGTCATACCCCGGCGCGCGAATCCGATCATCGGCCGAGCTGCGCCCGCTCTTTCGGCTCTACACGATATTCCGCGACACCGGCGTGGTCTATGACGAATTGCGCGCGTGGGTGGCGTCGAGTGACCGGCGCGCAATCAGGTTTGCCGAATGGTTCGGCTTCAAGTATGATTGCGGCCCAGCGACAGGCCTATCACCGACCGGCCGCGACATGAACCTGATGATATGGAGGCGTGAATGAGCGGATTGTTCGGGGGCGCGGGCGCAGCCAAGGAAGCGGCCAAGCAAGCGGCGATGGCGCGGCGCGAGCAGCAGACCAGCAGCGAGGAAGAGACCCGAGCGCGGCAACACGCCGAGCGGGGCGCACCAGGCGGGGGGCGAGGGCGTAACATGCTGATCGGCAACCTGTCATCCGTGCTCAATGACAAGCTTGGGGGCTGACAGTGGCGCAATGGGACGTTGAAAAGGCGTGGAAGGCCATTGAGGCCGCGAAGCGCGACAAGCAGTCATCGGACGAGCTTTACCGCGAAGCGATGGAGCTGACGTTTCCCGACCGCGAAAACTTCACAAAGTCGGCCGAGGGCCAGCAGAAGGCGGCGTATAACTGGGACGCCGCCCCGCAAGTGTCGGTCATCCGCGCCGCCAATCGCCTGTCCTCGGACTTCACACCGCAATTCATGGACTGGCTGGAGATCGGGCTCGGCCCGGCTGCCCAGCAGATGCCAGACGAGGCGTTCAAGCTGGCCGTCGGCAAGTCGAAGGACGAGGCCAAGCGCGAGCTGGAGTCTGTCACCAGCATTGTTCAGGCCGTGTTCAACGGGCCGGGCTTTCCGACCGCCTCGAACGAGACCTATATCGACTGGCACTATGGGCAGGGCGGCATGAAGATCATGCCGAACGAGGACTTCATGGGCGAGCCGGTAATTTTTCAGGCCATGCCGCTGTCGCACTTCTACGCCTACGAGGGGCCCAACGGGCGGCTGGATCGGTGGTTCTTCTGGCACGAGATGCGCGCCGACGCGATCAAGCAGGAGTGGCCTGACGCGACCTTACCCCAGAAGCTGGAGGATGACGCCGAGAAGCCCAACCCGCCGATGGTCAAGCTGGCCTCGGTGGTTTACCGCGACTATGACAACCGCGAGCGACCCTATCGCTACGAGGTGTTCTGGGCGCGCGGTGCCGACAAGTCCAGGATAGTGGAGCGCCAGACCCGCACATCACCGTTCGTGACGCCGCGCTACTCCAAGCTGCCCGGTGAGAACCGGGGCCGGGGGCCGATCCTGTTCGCCCTGCCCGATATCAGAACCGCCAACAAGATCGTGGAGCTGACCCTTCGGGCGGTGGCGGTGGCCGTGGCCGGTGTTTATACCGCGACCGACGGGGCGGTGAACGGGCCGATATCGATCAAGCCCTATTCGATCATCAAGGTGCGCAAGAATGGCGGGCCAGAGGGGCCGAGCCTGCAACGCCTGGACAACCCGCAACGGATAGACTTTGGCGAGCTGGTGCTGGACACCTTGCACATGAACATTCGCAAGGTGATCGGGGATAACAGCTTGCCGCCCGAGGCCGGGCCGATCCGCACGGCCACCGAGTTCGTGCAGCGCGCTCGCGAGCTGGTGGCAGATCAGGCCGGTGGGCTGGGCCGTCTCTATGCCGAGTTCGTCATCCCCTCGGTGCAGCGCGTGGTCGATATCCTGGAGAGCAAGCAAATCCTGCCGACGCAAGGGCTCCAGATCGACCAGTTCCTGATCGAGGTCCGAATGACTTCGCCCTTGGCGCTCGGGCAATCGATGAATGAGGTCGAGAACATTGTTCGCTTCATGGAGATGCTGAAAGCCATCGGCGGCGATCAGCTTATGGCCTTCGAGGTCGACATTGAAAAGGTCGCGCCGAAGCTGGGCGATCTGATGAACGTGCCGCTTGAGGTTCGCAACACACCGGAGCGAAAGACCAAGCTGATGAAGGCGGCGGCGGCGCAAGGCGCGGCCCAGGCTGGCGGCGATCCGGCCGTGGCCCAACGGGCGGTGGATGCAGAGATGGCGGCGGCAAATGCCCAACAACAGCGGGCTTGACGCCCTTTTTCAGCAGACAGACAGCGAGGCATGGCGCGACCTGATGCGTCGCACGGAGGTGGCAGCGCCGATCCAGCAGGGCCTCGACCCCGAGCATTACGCGGTGGTGTTCTCAACCCCGGCCGGGCGGGCCGTGCTGGAGGACATGTATAACCGCTATGTGAATGTGACGCGGTGCGTGCCAGGCCAAGGGGCCGATGCCGCGTTCTACCGAGAGGGCATGGCGCAAGTCGTGTTCGATATCGTCCACAACATCGCCTTGGCAGAGGAGGGCAAGACCCATGACGGCAAAGAAAGCTGACCCCGCAAAGACCGTGCCCAAGGGCGAGCTGACCAGGCGCAAGGTCAGTCGGGGATCGCGTCGGCGCATCGAGCGCGCGCTGGCCGATCTGAACAAGGCGCTCGATGCAGCCGTGGCCGAGTTCGACATGCAGGCTTTCATGGCTGATGACGAGGGCAATCGGATCGGTGATTGGCCCGTCGTGACCGATCTGCGCCAAGCGAAGGAGCGCGTCAACGGGCGCGTCAACGCGCTGTTCGTGCAAGACTGAAATCCATACCCCAGCAGAGAAGGAGACTACGATGTGGCTATCATGGCAAAAACACGCCCCGGTCTGGAACCCCGCCGATGAAGGCGCGGGCGGTTCGGGCGACGGTGGCGGAGATGGTGGCGCAAGCGGAGAAGGGCAGGGCGCAGGCGGCGACGGTGGCGAGGGCTCTGGAAACTCATCGATCCTGGACTTTGCCACCAAGGGCGAGGGCAAGGCCGAGGGCGATTGGAAGCTGCCCGACGGGCTGGAGCTTCCCGCTCATCTGGTTGGCATTTCGGCTGATGACACGCTGGCGAAGCTGACCAAGGCATACCAAGGCGCGCGGCGCGAGCTGTCCACCAAGGGCAAGGGCGATGGCAAGCTGGAGGGCGCGGTGCCCGACAGCCCCGACGGCTATGTGTTCGAGGCCGAGGGCAAGGATGACGCCATTGCGGCCGAGCTGAACAGCGAAGCATCAAAGCCCTATGTCGATGCCTTCCGCAAGGCCGCGCACAAGCTCCGCATTCCCGACAAGGCGTTTTCCCAGCTCATGCGCGAGGGGCTTGCCGGTGTGGCCGAAAGCGGCATTCCCATCGGCCTGTCCGACGACGCCGCGGTGAAGATCAGCGGCGAGCAAGAGATGGCATCGCTGGTCAAGGAGGTCGGGCAGAAAGAGGCTGGCACCATCGTCAACACGATCAGCGCCTATGCCCGGAAGCTCGCGGATCGCGGCGTCTTGCAGAACGAGGGCGAAGTGGCCGAGTTTGCGCAGATGGTCGGGACCGCCAAGGCGGCGCGCATCTTCCATCGCATCCTGACCGGCGAGCTGGGCGAGCGGCCGATCCCGACGGCCGACGGGGCGGATGGCAGCGTGACGCCGCAGGAAGCCTATGCAAAGCACGCGGCCGCAAGTCGGATGGCTCCCGGCGCGGAAAAGGACGCGGCCATGGCGGAAGCGCAACGCGCGATGCAAAAGGCGTTCGGAAACAGCGCAAGCCCGACTGGATCGGTTCGATCGAGCGTGTTATAATCGGGCGGGCGCAAGCCTGTGTGACACCTCCCTGGTGAACTTGCCCGGCCACATCCTCCCGGCCGGGCATTTTTTTGCACGCTTGCCATATTTGGCCGTCGGTGGCATATTGTTGCGCAAGATGCAGACCCAAGAGGAACGGCACCCGGCCTCGGCGACAGGCCCGCGACCCTCAAGGCCCTCGATCTAACCCGAGTGAAACCTTGAAGGAGTGACAAAATGTCCATCTCTCTTTCCGTTGCTGCGATTGCCAGCTTTGATTCTGACGTGAAGATCGCCTATGGGGATATCGGCAAGCTGCGCGACACGGTGCGCGTCAAGTTCGACGTTGTCGGCTCGACGCATCGCTTCCCCAAGCTGAGCGCGGGCCTTGCCACCCGCCGGGTCCGTCAGACTGACGTGATCCCGATGAACCTGGTCCATACCAACGTGACCGCCACGCTGGAGGACTGGAACGCAGCCGAATACACCGACGTGTTCGATGAATCGAAAACGAACATCTCGGAGCGCGAGGAGCTTGCGCGCTCCATCGCCAAGGCGATTTCGCGCCGCGAGGACCAGCTTATCATCGACGCGCTGGACGCCACGACCACGACCCTGACCGTTGCCAACTCCATCGGCGGGGCCGACACCAACCTGAACGTCGCCAAGCTGCGCCGCGCTTCGGCCCTTCTGGGTGCCAACGGCGTTGGCGAGGACGAGAGCATCACCTATGTGGGCTCCTATCCCGGCCGCGAGGGGCTTCTGGGCGAAACCCAGACAACCAGCGCGGACTTCAACACGGTGCGCGCCCTGGTCAACGGCGAGATCAACTCCTTCATGGGGATGACCTTCAAGTGGATCGCCTCGCGCGCCGAGGGTGGGCTTGACATCGACGTGGCTCTGGACCGCACGTCCTTTGCCTATGCGCGCTCGGCCATCGGCCACGCCATCGGCATGGATCAGCGGATGGAGATCAACTACATTCCGACCAAGACATCGTGGCTGGCAAACATGCTGTTCTCGGCCGGGTCTGTGGAGATCGACGCGGGCGGCGTGGTCGAGATCACCTGCCGCGAAACGGCGTAATCGCAGGGGGCGGGCTGATGCTCGCCTCCTCCTGCAACTGACTTGGAGAAACCGATATGGCTTTCAACCTGCAAGCACTGGAAAACCACAGCGGCTCGGGCGCGGGCCCCAAGCTGTGGAGCTACAACGCCGGGGCCGACAACCGGGCGGCTGTCAATGGCGCTGGCTACTTCGACCAGGCCTATGACCTCCTGAACGTGGGCGACGTGCTGACGATCCGCGCAAGCGATCACGTCTACCACGCGCAAGTCTCGGCCAAGACTGGCGGCGCGATCACTGTTGCGGCGCTGTCGAGCTTCGTCTGATCCGCTGGGGTGTGGAGATGCGAGGGGCGGGCCGGGGCTGTCATGGCCCCGGCCATTTTCTTAGGAGGGCGGCATGGCTGACAGCAGGGTTCAGGTGGCATCGCAAGCGCTGGCTCGCCTGGGCGAACCGGCGATTTCCTCTTTCGCGGAGGACAGCGACACCGCCGAGAAGGTCAACCAGCTCTACGAGCCGACGATACTCCAGCTTCTAAGCTCCTATGACTGGAGCTTTGCGACCAAGCGAGCGGCGCTAGAGATCGACGCATCAGGCACGCCGATCAACCAGTGGACGCGGGCCTTCCTTATGCCGACCTTGCGGGTCGAGCGGGTCGGAAAGCCATTGGCCGTCTATAACAGCACCAGCCTGAGCGCGCCCAAGGTGTTCAATTTCGAGATTGCCGGGCGCTGGATTTATGCCGACTATACCGAGGTGGTGATCGAATACATTTCGCGGGTTCCCGAGACGCAATGGCCTGGATACTTCCACACACTCGCAATCGAGGCGCTGGCCGCAACGCTGGCCCTGCCCGTGACCGAGAACGCCAGCAAGGAGGAGTTGCACCGTGCCATTGCCTACGGTACACCGGGGCAGCGCGGGCGCTGGGGGCTGTTTTCCACAGCGACCGAGTCCGACGCCACGGGCGACCCGACACGATCCCTTCTGGACGATGAAGATCCAATGTGGAGTGCCCGCTTCGGAGGCCTCCGCTGATGCCTGTTGCTCGCAATATCCAGACCAGCCTCTCGGCCGGTGAGTTCGACCCGCTCCTGTGGTCGCGCGAGGACGTGACGTTCTTCTACAACTCGGCCCGGATCATCGAAAATGCCGTGCCTCTGCCCCAAGGCGGGGCCAAGCGGCGCGAGGGCTGGCTGTTCCGGTCCCTCCAGCGCGGGCCAGTGTCGATTGTGGGGCTCGCGGGGGCAACGATCACGGCCGCAAACGGTGGCACGGTCGGCAACCTGACCGACGGCGACACAGCGACCACCTTCACCACCACCACGCCGGTGGGAACGACAGCGGCCTATGAGGTCTTGCGGATCGACTTCGGGGCGGCGCAGGGCCTTTCGATGCTAGATGCGCGAGGGCTGCAACTGGTGGACCTGCCCAGCGCCATGCGGACGGCCACTCTGGCCTTGCAGACGAGCGCCGACGGCTCGACATGGGCCACGGCCACGGTGCTTTCCGTGGGCAGCGCGGCTTATGACCGGCGGTTTGCGGCCGCACCTGACCAGCGGCTCGGCGTGGCGCGCTATTGGCGGGTGATCCTGGACAACCCAGCGGGGGAGGACTTCGATCTGGGCAAGGTGA
>Ga0172369_10010060_pt1 | contig 10357 bp, 7 predicted proteins | sample LakKiv25m_FD_114539 | JGI IMG/M metagenome (GOLD analysis project Ga0172369, IMG submission 114539) | Freshwater microbial communities from Kabuno Bay, South-Kivu, Congo - kab_022012_11.25m | ecosystem: Environmental > Aquatic > Freshwater > Lake | place: Democratic Republic of the Congo...
ATCGTGAAGTATTTCCTCGATGAAGGAAAATCCGTCTTCAAGAAAAAGGACTCGATCGTGCGATCAAGAATAAAATAATGACGCACTACACTAGGCGACGATGAAACGGGTGGGGAATGCCAGCACAATGGCGACATTGGACTCGGATATTTCCTTCCGTGAAGAGAGCAAAAACTGGAACATATCCTTGTTAGTCTAGTAGAGGGTGTTATTTTTCGGCTCCCTTTGTTTTGAACAGTTGAACAAGGCGGCGCACATGTAAAAGATGGTTTAACCTAGGGAATAATGGGGATATTAAATAGTGGTACTACTTAATGGAAGATATTACCTTTGTATAGAATCTTAAAGGAGCTATATTTCATAAATAATATCAAATCCGTAAAAGATTACTTTATCTCATTAATATTACCATTAAATCGATAATATCTTATTTTAACCGGACACCACTGATGTCAGACGATAAAATATTACAACATTTTACAGATAGTCGAATTCTTTCAAAAAATGTCATATTTAATATGTTTGGACAGATAATACCGACGATATTAGCACTAATCGCAATTCCAATTCTCATCAAAGGATTAGGGACAGAACGTTTTGGAATTTTGAGTTTAGCATGGGCAGTAATCGGATATTTCGGATTGTTTGATTTAGGTCTTAGTCGTGCTCTTACGCAAATATTGGCAGACAAATTAGGAAAACGACAAGATTCAGATATCCCTGCTATATTTTGGACAACCATGACTATTATGCTTTTTTTAAGCATAATCGCGATTATTATCCTTTTTATTGTTACGCCATGGTTGGTTCAAAGTATGTTAAAGATTCCAAAGTCATTAATGAAAGAAACGATATATACTTTATATATTATATCTTTTTCCATCCCAATCATAATTATTACGGCAGGCCTTATAGGTTTATTGTCAGCATATCAACGCTTTGATCTTATTAATAAAATTAAAGTTCCAACAGCTACACTTTCCGTACTCGGTCCCATATTAATAGTACAATTCTTCAACGGTCTCGTTCCCGTTGTAGCTCTATTGTTATTGTTGCGTTTACTATCATTAATTGTTCATTTTATTGTTTGCTTGCACGTTGTGCCTATATTGAGGTTAAATATTACTATTAGTAAAAATATAGTTACGCCTATTCTCAGTATTGGATCATGGATGACTGTTTCAAATATTATTGGTCCATTAATGGTTTATATGGACAGATTCCTTATTGGGTCGCTTCTGTCTGTAGCCGCAGTTGCATATTATACTACACCATATGAGTTTGTAACGAAATTGTGGATTATATCTGGTGCTATCGTAGGAGTATTATTTCCTGCCTTTGCTACAAGTTACAAATATGATTCTGACCGTACACAAATATTATACCTCAGAGGAATAAAATATATATTATTGACGTTATTCCCGCTATGTCTTTGCATTATAACATTTTCGCATGAAGGACTTGATTTGTGGTTGGGTAGCGGATTTGCTAATAATGGCGCGGTTGTACTTCAGTGGCTTACTATCGGAGTGTTTATTAATAGTGCCGCTCATGTTCCATTTGCACTTCTTCAGAGTGTAGGGCGTCCTGATCTCACCGCAAAGTTACACTTGGTGGAATTACCAATTTATATATTCTTTCTTTGGTGGATGACTAATTCATTGGGTATTGTTGGGGTTGCTATTGCGTGGGTTATTCGATTGGCAATAGATACGATAGCCCTTCTTATAATGTCAACGTTTTTTTTACCACGAAATATATACAAGATTAGATGGCTTATGGCGACATTTATTGGTGCGATATTTATTTTATTTTTGTCCACTATGTTTGATAGTCGTAACGTGAAATTTATATTTCTTATTATCATGTTTTGTTTTTATTGCTTGTATGCGTGGTTTTTTATGTTGCCGCCTAGTGAGCGATTCTTCTTTCGGAATTTCATTAAGTGTCATTCCTAAACTGAAATTTATACTTATACTGCCAATAAAGATTCAATGTTAGTAATTAATAAATATACCACTATCATATTATTATGTTTTGATGTTCTATTATTTATTATTATTTTTGATCGAATGCCTGTTGTGCTCTCGATAACCCAAATATTGTTAGGCTTGCCTTTATGGTTTTGGTGTATTGAAAGGGCATTTAGGGAGCAAAAACGAGTCGGATGGCTTTGGCTACTAATATCAGCACCCCTTATCCGTCAAATGTTCTGGGTTATCTTACCGGTTATCTTATTCTATACAGCTCCATTTAGAGATTTTCTACCCCTGCTAAATTTATTATCTAATAATAATGATATTACCCACGGCGCCATAATTATGACTATTGGAAATTATGTCATGTTCTTATCTCTTTATTGGGGTATAAAGTTTATTAATATATCCAGATTACCCGTACATGTATTTGATTATCGCTCACCAAATTATTTATTTATTATAGGATTATTATTAATATTTACTTGGACGTATTTTCGCGTTGAAGATATAACATCCGAACTTCTGCAAATTGAATCAAATTATGGTTCATCAGTCACAGCCGGATGGGGTTACGTGGCGCAAAGTATGATTCTACTTTTCTTTCTTCCTCGACGTGATGCCAGCTTATCAAGGAAACATATATTAATTTGGGTTATAGCTACGATAGTATTTGTAATCCCGTTTTTAACAATTGGCCAGAGAATGCATATACTATATCCATTTGTCGTACTGACATGCTTATATACAGTTTGTAAAACATCTATTAATATTAATTTTACAAAATTAATCCTTCTAATTGTTTGCGCGTTGGTTTCGGTGATATTCGTTTTTTTTATTTCAGATAATGTAAGATCAAAATACTTTTGGACAGGCTATCATGCACCAATATCAGAGGTTATTCAAATGCCTACTCTTCCTATAGCTATGGCATTAACAGAAGTAAATACAAGATTTAATTCTCCTTTAATTGTTAACGAATTAGTTTCCGAAAGGCCTGACCTTTTCCCACAACGTAATTTGTTAAATTTAGCTGCGTCATTTATTGTTCCATTTGATAATCGTTATATTAAAATTAGTGAAGTGCTTAAAATTGATAACGACATGAATAGTATGCCGCCTGGTAAGTATTTGATGACTTCAGTCTTGGAAGGAGAAAGCACTGCATCATGGCCACCAGAAACTGAATTCTTTCTTGATGCTGGCTATGTTGGAGTATTTATAGGCTGGAGTCTTATTGGATTGATTTATTGCGCATGGATTCAATTATTATTAAGGTTGAAATTACACCCATCAATATTTATGTCCATCATATTGGGTTGTTTATTTACTGAACTAATACTGGCCGAATTAGCTACCCGATTTATTGCCGTTATTACTTTCAGGTTAGCAGTATTAGTAGTATTTTTATTGGGCGTAAAATATCTATCTAAATTATTTTTCTACTCCTCGGGTGAGAAAATGATCGCCTCCAAGGGAAGGTTTTAGTATGCTTTCTGTATTGAAAGCCCCTTCACATTGAATTTGACAATCTCTTGCTCCATCACTGAAAATATCCGTTATATTTCGGTCACATCGCTGACATATTATTTGAGGAAACCCAAAATGTAATGTTACGGTTACTGTAAATAACCTATGACTGATCTTTGACAAGGTGTCTTGCAAGTAGTTTATGTATTAGCCAAGATTTTAGCTGTATTTGAGTATAACACTAGATTGCTCGGAGTTATTCTCGGTTAATGAGCGGGTTTGATGCGACGTGGAACGAGTATCTCGGCGGCATGGAAGTTGGCGTTTGCTGTTGAGGACAGATCGGTCTCGATCCGGTATTCCAGCTCCACGGCTTTTGGAATCTCGGAGAGTTCTTGCAGCATGGCGCGAGCAGACAGTTTTTTCAGCTTCCCCTGCCTTCGTACAATCCGAAGCAACGCTACCTAAAGGCAAAACGCTAGGAAGCAGACAGCGATGTGTCTCTTGATCCGATCTTCCAGGGAAAGATGATCTCGAAGGTGCTCTTGATCTCCCGGATTGCCCGCTCCACCTGCCATAACAATATTGCTCCGCCCCGAAAACCTGTAGGCACACCACAAATTCGTCCTATACCTAGAACTATTCGGCAAAACATCACTATTACCTTGACGTTCACTTATAGCTGTCGAACCCGGGAAAAATACGCCGATGATCACAAGAAGCACCTACTAGAAACGAAGAATCATTTGGAATTCGAGACACTGCTTTCATGCAGTCTCTGCGATAGCCAGGACCTTGTCTATGTAGACAGAAAGAACGGCATAGGCCAGTGCAGGTCCTGCGGATTCATATTTGACAAGGAACGACCCACAACTATGGAAATAGAAATGTACTACTCCAGAGAAGAAAAATATAACGATTGGCTTATCATGGAGAAAGAGAGGGACATTCTCTGGAAGAGGAGGCTTCGGGTTGTTTTAAAGTACAGACAAAGCGGAAATCTTCTCGACGTCGGCACCGGAATCGGTCAGTTTCTTCACTTTGCAAAAAAGTATTTTGAGGTTTCTGGCACAGAGGTGTCTACGAGTGGCATTGAGATCGCCAAGAAGAAGTACGACATCGATATCATGAAAGGATCTCTGGATAATCTCTCATTCAGTAATAAATTTGACGTTATCTCACTCTACCATGTGCTCGAGCATGTTGCCGATCCATCTTCTACCATCAAAAGGTGCTGGGATCTACTTAAGCCGGGAGGATTCCTCTTCGTTGCTGTACCGAACGATGTTTCTGGGATAAAGACATGAAGGCGCGGTTCCTTTCGTTGCTAAAATTTCAGAAGGCCTATCATCATGGCTCATTAGGCCTCCCGAAGTTGGTATTGGACGGTTCGCTTTCGGAGATCCACATGTCCCATTTTACATCGCCCGTCCTTAGGAAATTCCTGGAGAAGAATAGGTTCGAAGTGGTGGAGGACACACTTGACCAGTTCTATGCAGAATCCGGCCCCGGCAAGTTGAAGAACGACATCATTTACCACTTCTGTATGGCGGTCAAAAAAATATTCGACAGGAACATTTACTTCACGATCTTGGCGATTGCAAGAAAGAAGGACCGGTGAGAAAGCATTGACCATGGAAAAAATCTTGGCAGAGACATCACAAGCGCCCTAACCACATCGCCCATATTGCATGACTGTTCTCATCTCATCGGACTTGAAGATGAGGACTCTAGGAACATGTCAAGATGGCGTTGTCCCCGTTATACCGGATACCTGAGTGCCGTCGATATGGACTTCATAATCAACCGCATGATCGTCGTGGAGTTCATCGCCTCCAATCGCACGACTCAAGGATTACCGGTTCATGTCGAGTAGGACGAGGCTACCTATGAGATCGGCATGACCGTCACCGACGAAGATATGAACTCCATGGCCATTGAGCGCAGCGATTTCTACGGGTAATGGAATTAAAGCCTCTCTACGCGTAGTTCTCCAGCACGTTGAATTGTTCATATTAATATGTACATGTTCCATTAAAATAATAAAGATAAAAATAATATTTTATAAACTGGATATCCAATGACAAAAATGATAGGATTAAATCTATATGATCGGTGGTTATAATTTTCTTTATCCCAGTGACTAGGGATTGTAATTAAAGCAATGATGACATATATACCTATAGCAATTCATGATTTCTTAAAATATTAGGAATAAAATGAAACCTAACATAATTAATATTATTCAAACATCTCTAAATCTAACATAAGTTATTATAAATATTATGCGTATTGCAATAAATGGGTGGTTTCTTTCTTCTGAATATTGTGGCTCCGGCCAATATATTCAGAATCTTTTAAAGAATATTTCAATTATTAAAACAGATATCAAGTTCGTTTTAATCATACCTAAAACAATTGAAAATGAAATCAGTAAAGAATATAAAAATATTGTTGAGGAGATTATTGCGGTTCCAATCCCGAAAATTCGAAATTTCGATAAACTGTACTTTGAACAAATCGGTTTTGTTCGTGCATGTAATAGGGCTAAAGCAGACTTGATTCATGTACCGTATTGGGGAGGGCCATTGATTTCAGCCCTTCCAGTTATAACAAGCGTTCTTGATGTAATATCATTAATATTCCCAGAGTATAGAGGCGGTATTTTAAATAGAATATATAATAATATCATAAAGGTAGCGGCAAGAAAATCAGTAGCAATAATATCTATAAGTAATACATCTGGAAAAGACATTATCAAATATATGAATGTTAAACAAGAAAAAGTTATAACTATTTATTTAAGTCATAATATTTCTCCTAAATTTTCCTCTATGTATTACCCGAGTAAGCAACAAGTTCGACTAAAGTATAATCTTCCCACAAAATATATGTTGTATTATGGTGGTTTTGATGTTCGGAAAAATATATCAACACTTTTTCAAGTATGGGCCCACAAAAATACCATATTTGATGAATTTCCGCTTGTTATTGCGGGTAGCCCACCAAAAATAAATTCCATAAAATATCCTAGTCCATACAAAATGGTAAAGGAATTAAATTTGGAAAAACGGGTGCATTTTATTGGACAGTTTGAAGAATCGGAAAAGCGACCACTACTTGAAATGGCATCAGCTTTTGTTTATTTAAGTTACTATGAAGGTTTCGGTTTGCCTCCTTTGGAAGCAATGTCATGTGGTACTCCTGTTGTCGCGAGTAACAATCCTGCAATTGCCGAAATTATAGGCAATGGAGGAATTATTTGTGATCCTTATGATGTAGAGGACATTAGAATATCTTTGATTAACATATTAAGCGATGATGATTTTGCAAGATCTCTTTCATTGTTAGGTAAAAAAAGAGCATCTGAGTTTTCATGGAAACAGTGCGCATTAAATACATTAGATGTATACAAACGTTATTACAAATATCAAAATACAGTATATATGATATGAATATACTAGCAATTGGGCATTCATGGGTTGTCGATAATTTTAAAAATATGCTAAGATACTTAGCAAGTTTCCCAGACGTTTGCTTGACTGTTGTTGTTCCAGATTACTGGGACGAAAGCAATCAAATAGTGTATGCACATCACTCGAGAGATGATAATTTTAAACTTCTAATCAAATCCCCATTAACACATCGACAGCATTCTCATGTTTATCCAACTATACCATTTATTCTAAGAAGCACAAAACCGGACATATTATTTATGTTGGAAGAGCCAAACAGCTTAATTACAGCTACAACCCTATTATTAGCACAATATATATGTCCAAAGACAAAAGGGTATTTTTATACATTCCTGAATGATGACCGAATATTTTCTGATATGCCAGGACTTAGAAAATGGTTGTTCCCTTGGTGTTTCGATGTATCATCACAATTAAGTAGTGGGGCTGTATGTGCTTCTAACGATGCAAAAAAACAAATGCAGCTAAGAGGGTATCGTAAGGATACTGAGGTAATTCCATTTGGCACAGATATTCCACTTGTCCTGGAAAATAATATTAATATAAATTTATTTCGGAAAATTATAATGGGAGAGGGAAATTATCTGGTTGGGTTCGTTGGAAGGGTGAGCCCTGGCAAGGGCGTTGAATTGTTGATTAAGGCAATTGCTGCATTACCTGCACGTGAAAATGTTATATTAGCTATTATCGGCGATGGAGAAAATTTAGATAATATTAAAAGTTTGGCCAGAGATTTAGAAATAGAAAAGCAGGTTCGATATTTCGGCACTGTTAGTCATCAAGATGTTATAGAATATATGCGTACCCTAGATGTCCTTGTTGTTCCATCGCATCGTCATGGTAATTGGATAGAGCAATTTGGACGTGTAGTAGTGGAGGGAATGGCCGCATGTATACCTGTTATTGGGTCTGATAGTGGAGAAATACCTAACGTTATGGGCGGATGTGGCATAATATTTCGCGAGAATGATTGGCAAGATTTGTCAAAACAACTAGACATTATTCGAAATTTAAATGATCAAGAGCGCCATAAAATGATTACCGAAGCATATGAACACGTATTAAATACTTACGATTATCGAGCAATATCAAAAAAATATTATAACTACTTTATGTCAGGTTTATAATATATTGATCAGCTAAACGTGAGCGAAAGCTCTATTTTTATAACTGGAAATTCTCTTATTTGTATAAAATGATGGTGGAATAATGCATATTCTTTTTGCGGCACCGCAATATGTAGGTTTAGAGGGTATCTATGGAGGCGTTTTTAGTGAAATGAGAAATCGTGCATATTCTCTTAAAATGTTAGGACATGATGTCACATTTATGAATACTTGGGAATATATTAAATGGGATAGTTTTGATTTGTGTCATTTATTTATGGCTAACGGAGATTCATTTAAAATCGGGGAAATCATTCAAAAATATATACCATTAGTGGTGTCACCTATAATAGATCGAATTAACAATAATGTATTTCTTAAAGCAGCAGTAAATCTTGACGGTGTAATTCCCGGTTTATTTACAAATTTAGGTAAGTGCGCAAAATTATGTTCTATCGCCGATTTAGTTGTTTTACGTTCACAAGATGAAAAACATAGATTGGAAAGAGGATTAGGTATAAAAGATAAATCATATTTATCATTAAGTCCAGTAATAGTTCCAAAAGATAAATTCGGTTTAATTCAACCCGCGAATTCGAGGAAAAAAGTTCTATTTCTCGGAGATATGGGGAATAAGCGAAAAAATATTTTCCGTCTGCTTCAAGCCTTTAAAGGAATAGATGCCGATTTAATACTGGCTGGAAAACTTCCTATAGAAAAAGAATACGAACGACTCGTGAAATTTTGTTACAGTATAAAAAATGTACATTTATTCGGTCCACAAAAGGAAACAGATAAATGGGATATGTTGAATAGTTGCGACATATTGGTGCTACCATCTTTGATGGAAGGTATCGGTCTTGTAGCAATAGAAGCTGGTTTTCTGGGAAAAACAATAGTAATAACAAAAAATGGAGGACCGGTGGATTATTTTCGAGACCATGCTTACTATGTTGATCCATTATCGGTTGGTTCAATACATTCAAGCTTAAAATACGCACTGATAAAGCCTAGAAATCCAAAAAATTATCTAATAGAACACTTGGACATACTAAAACTGGGGAATATATTGGTTTCAGGATATAATACTATAATAAAAAATAAAAGGGTTGTCAGTTAACTCTTCATATGTCTGTCATGTCGTTTGACTAAACTTCGGAATGTTTTGAGTTATCACGTGTATATTCAATGAATTACAGGAACTAAGCGTGCGGAGTTATAAAAGTAGAACATGAGCACTTCGCCAATTTCAACTAAAACAGGGATTGCGCCTGTCTTGATTCCAAGAAACAACGGCGGCGTTGCATGCCCGGAAGGCGCGAGGGTTCTTTTTGTTTCCTCGTTCTCCCCCCTCCGACCGACGAGTGGTGCGGCAATTCGGGCGCAGCAGATCCTTCGGTTCCTCAGTAAGAGTTATCGGGTTGACATGGTCTTCGAAGGTGTTGCAGGGGGCATCGATAGAAGGCACGCTGCTCCCTTCGCCTATGATAAGGTGGCGATTGTCCCACGCATGCCCCCGTGGAATCGTCTGGCAGCACTTTTTTCGACCCTCCCATTTCACCATGCGACGATGCACCAGGAGAAGTTCAAGTCTGCAATCCGGGACTTGGCAGGCGAAGACGGGTACGCTTTCGTATGGATGAACAAGAGTTGGTTGTACCCCGCGATCCAAAAGGCCCTGCCGAACGTGCCGATCTTCATCGAGCAGCATGCCGCCGAGTATGACGTCTGGGAGAACCTCGCCCTGCATGACCCACGCTGGTATGTCCGTCTTTACAGCCGGTACAACGGGAAGAGGGTTATGGCGTTCGAGCGCAGCATCTACCCGGACCTTGCCGGAGCTGTCAGCATCTCCTTCAAGGACGCAGAGACGACGCGTGTCCATTATCCGCCCGTCCCTCTGATCACCATCCCGATGGGTGTCGACTGCTCCTACTACAGGCCTTCCGTCGATGATCCTGACCCGCATGTTCTACTGTTTTCAGGGGGAACGGCCACCCGGAATGTGGAGGCGATGCGACGATATGTCAAACGCATCGCACCACTTCTGAAGGAGGCCGACCCCGCGTTCCGCATCCTATGGATCGGAACGGTGGATGCAAACCTCCTCGATTTCCTGCCCGACAATTCCGTGGAGTTGACCGGATACGTCGAGCATGTTCCCCCTCATTTCGATCGCGGAGTTATTTTCGTCGCCCCGTTCGACATGGGCGAGGGGGTCAAGGTGAAGATCGTGGAGGCCCTGGCGATGGGGAAGCTCGTCGTCTCCACGCCGGTGGGAATCCGCGGCCTTGGGATCGAGAGGGAGCCATTTGTTCGCGTCGCAGAG
>Ga0172369_10010062_pt1 | contig 10355 bp, 8 predicted proteins | sample LakKiv25m_FD_114539 | JGI IMG/M metagenome (GOLD analysis project Ga0172369, IMG submission 114539) | Freshwater microbial communities from Kabuno Bay, South-Kivu, Congo - kab_022012_11.25m | ecosystem: Environmental > Aquatic > Freshwater > Lake | place: Democratic Republic of the Congo...
AGCTATCCAAGATTTCTTATCTGCGGGGTCTTTACGATCATACTCGTGCATCCTATCTATCAGAGAGAGTTTTGCCGAACGACCTATTTCCAGCATTTCCGATATCCTAACTGCTCTGTTCAGTCTAGCAGAGGGAGACATGTTCTTTTTATCTTCGTTGCTATAACCGTTTTTAGATAACACCTCGTCGGCCAACATGACCCTTGATTGGATCTCCTCGATAATTAAATTCAAAGAATCGACTCTTCCTTCACTAAGGGACAATCCAAGAGCTCGGGATACAATCAGTGCCTTTTTATAAATGGAGTATCCCCTGGTTAAAATATCTCTTTCATTCCAGAATCCACCATCAACCATTCTTTTCGAATTACCCATCCCTCTAAGACAATTTTTAACCCGAGAAAAATCTAAGACGATCCCCTTCGCTTTCAAATATCCTGAATATTGTTCATAACTGATACCGTCCACACCCCTCCTTAAGTCGATCTCCATTGAATTAATGACATTTGAACCTCCCAACAGATCATCTGAACCAAGGTAATTTTCACCAATTTTGATACTTAAAAGTTCATCTATAGAATCTCCCTTTAATTCTAAATAATATAACCCTTCTTGGGTAAATAGTTCCCTTATTCTTCTTGATTTTTCAACCAAGTCGTCAGATTCGCTCTCAGTTCTCGTGGAACTGTTCTTCTCTCCGCTACCAACACCTCCTTCTGGTCCCAATATAATTACTTTTGTGTCCCCACTTACTGCCGCACCTTCTCCGTCTTCCCAACTTGCAACCACCTCACCATCAATCACATTGTCATCTTTGATAGGATCTCCTTTTCTTATCTTCTCTTGAGCCGCGAGGATTTCCTCCTCCGTCATTGGTCTAAATGTATGACCTTCCCGTCTGGATAAACTCATATCACTCATTTCAGGCAGGAAACTAGATTCATAACTAGGCCAAATTATAACACCTCTCCAATAAGGTAGAATATAGTCTACATATGAGTGTGCCTAGCATGATTTCTCGATACTTTTGGGGGGATAACCGCCAAGAGCTATCTGTAAACAAACACAAAAAATATATTTCCACCACCCTACTTGAAAAGGGCAATTCGCGATCAATTCAATGGTTGAGAAAGAATGTCGATAAAAAAGAACTTAAAAAATACGCTTCTTCCAAAAAAATTAGTCAAAAGTCTCGCAACTTTTGGCAACTATTCTTTTAATCAATGTATTTTGATTTTCTCGCTCCCCAAACACAAAGCTTGATCAAGAAACTGTCAAACAATAGCGATCTTCTCCGTGGATTCTATCTTACTGGTGGAACAGCGCTAACTCTTCATCTAGGACATCGCCAATCAGAAGACCTTGATTTCTTTTTGCCAACCGAGTTTGATTCTCAAGATCTTCAAAACCAGTTATCTAGCAAATTCAATCTTACCGATGTTGCCCTTGAAAGTAATACCCTAAACTGTTTTGTCGACGGTGTTAAATTACAATTTCTGTATTATCCATACAAATTACTTGAACCTACAGTTATTTTTAACAACTTGGCAGTTTCATCAATTATTGATATTGCCTGTACAAAAATTATCACTATATCTGCCAGAGGATCAAAAAAAGATTTCATCGACCTTTATTTCCTCCTTGAAAAATATTCTTTAACACAAATATTTTCGTTCTTGTCAAAAAAATATCCTGACCAAAAATATAACGATTTACACCTTTTAAAATCCCTCACTTATTTTGATGATGCTGAAGATCAACCAACACCACAGATGATTCGACACGACACAAGCTGGGAGTCGATCAAGAGAAGGATTGTCGACAGCGTTCGATCGTTGCCTATCATCTAATTTTTTTCAGCTTTTTTAGCTATACTTATACTTAAGACAAAAAAACAATTTGTCCCTTATCAATTGTCAATTATTCATTAACTTGGCTATCGAACAACACCCCATTCCCCAAGACGTCGCCGGCTACAAGTTCCGTCTTGTCGGAGAAATGACCCTCCAGCAATTTATCTGGCTGGCCGTTGGGATCATTATTGCCTTAATTATCTATTCTTCTCCTTTGCCATTTTTCTTTAAATGGCCGCTTGCCACCATCTTTGCCTGCCTTGGCGCCGGTATCGCTTTTGTCCCCGTCGAGGGACGTCCCTTAGACAAATGGCTAATTGCATTTATTAAATCTATTTACGCCCCCACCATTTTTGTCTGGCAAAAACTTGATGATAAGGAAATCGAATCCACCATGCACGGCACAAGTCAGGACTCAGGGATCAAAATTCAGGGATCAGAAGAGATTCAAACCATATCAGCCAACCCAACCCCCGACGCTCCATCTTCCCCCACTTTGTCATCTGTCAATTCTCAATTTTCAATTGCTCAACACGACACTCGCCTTCCTATTCCTTTTACCCCTACTACCCCAAACACCCTTGTCGGTATGACCTTAACCCCCGAAGGAAAAATTCTTGAAGGGACACTGGTCGAGATTCGCCAAGGTGGAATAACTATACGTGCCACCAAGAGTAATCAGTTGGGGCAATTCTTGTTTGCCAAACCCCTAGATTCCGGAACCATCCAAATCATTTCTGAAAAACCCGGCTTCGAGTTCGACACCTACGCCCTGTCTCTTACCAATCAAATAATTAAACCTCTACGCCTCCAAGCCACAAAGAAATTGACAAGTGACAATGGATAATGGACAAAAAGATATTTTGGAAAGAACTTTTAATCTTGCTGCCAGCACAATTACTGTGATACGGACACTGCGAGGAGACACTGCTACACAAATTTTGTTTAAACAACTAATCAGATCATCAACCTCAGTTGGTGCGAACCTGGAAGAGGCACAAGATTCACACTCAAAAAAAGAGTTCATTCAAAAAACCTCGATCGCCTTAAAAGAAGTCAGGGAAACAAACTACTGGATTAGGTTATTAAAAAGAACTGAACAAATTAAAAACATCAGGGTTGATCATCTTGAAAATGAATCATTGGAGATCCTAAAAATTCTGACTACAATAGTTAAAAGAAGTAAACAAAATGCAAAAACATAGAATTCAATTGTCAATTGTCCATTATCAATTGTCCCTTTCTGATGTCTGATAGTCCCATAAAGTCTTCCACCCAAGAACACTTAGACATCTATACGATTAAGAATAATTTAGTCTTTTTAAAAGACGGCTCTGTGGCTATCGTAATACAAACAACCGCTATCAACTTTGGGTTGTTATCTGAAGAAGAGCAAGACGCCACTATCTACAGCTATTCGGCACTTATCAACTCCCTCTCCTTCCCTATCCAAATTGTCATTAGATCTGTCCGAAAGGACGTCTCTGAATATCTTGAGTTTCTTGATACACGCATCCAACAAGTCAACTCTCAAAAGGTTAAGGAACAAGTTATTAAATATCGTCAATTCATCAAGAGTTTGGTTAAAGAAAACAAAGTCATGGAGAAGAAATTTTATGTTGTCGTCCCCTTCAGTACCGTCGAATTAGGTTTAACCGCTAAATCTTTTAATCCCTTCACCAAGCCTACTCAAGTTCCCCCGTTTGATCTGGAATATATCGAGGGCAAAGCTAGTTTAGTCTTAAACCCACGTCGAGACCACTTGGTTAGACAATTTGCCCGACTAGGTGTTAAAGCTCGACAATTAACCACCCCCGAACTCCTCGCCCTCTTCTACAATGAATACAATCCTGAAAACAGTTCGTATACCGTCTTGGGTAATAGTCAGTCACAAAATGTTTAACTTTCTCAACAAAAAATCACCACCAACCGAAACTGTTTCCACAGAAAATGTGAAATCTGAAATCTCAAATGTGCAATCAGATTCTAGTGCCGCCAATGTTCAAAACACCATTGCCCCGCCCGCCCTCGAGGTTGACTTTTCTCATCTAAAAATTGGTGACACCTACGTCCGCACTCTCTTCGCTGTCGGCTATCCCCGCTATGTTTCCGCCAACTGGCTTTCCCCATTGATTAATTTTAATCATTCTCTGGATATTTCCATGTTCATTTATCCTTCAGACAGTAAAGACACCATCGATCAACTTCGTCGTCGTATCGCCGAAATGGAAGCCGAAATTAGTTCCGACATTCAACGAGGCCGTATTCCTCAAGCCGCCACCCAAGCTGGTTTAGAAGACGCCAAAACGCTCCAAGATCAATTAGTTAAAGGTGTTGAAAGGTTCTATCAATTTTCACTTTATGTCACCATCTCTGCCGACAATTTAAAGGAACTAAATACCTTAACCGCCCAAATAAAAAGTACTCTTGGCAGTCTACTTATCCTTACCAAAGTCGCCTCGCTTAGTATGGAGGATGCCTTTAAAACCACCCTCCCCTATGCCAAAGACAAACTCTTGATTACTAGAAACATGGATACCACTGCTCTATCCACCACTTTCCCTTTCACTTCCTCTGAACTTTCTGACAACAAAGGCATTCTTTATGGCATCAATGCTCACAACGAATCTTTAGTCATTTTTGATCGTTTTTCACTAGAGAATGCCAACATGTTAGTTTTGGCTACTTCGGGATCTGGAAAATCCATAGGATACAACGAAGAACTAATAATCAAAAATTCCGCCAATGAAGTGAAAAGGGTAAAAATTGGGCCACTTGTCGAAAAAATTATCCAAAAAAAGGGTGCTGTTAAGTTGGAAAAAGACATTGAGGGAACTGTTGACCCGGGAATAAAAGTCTATTCTTTTGATCCCAAATCTCTAAAAGGTTCTTGGTCGTCAGTTACTGTGGCCGCCCGCAAAAAATCACCAAGGTATCTATATCACTTTATTACCAGATCTGGCCGAGAAATTACAACCACCGCCGACCACAACATGCTAGTGCTCAAAGACACAAAAATTAATGTTTCTAGAGGCTCTGTCATTAAAAAGGGTGATTCTATTCCTCTACCTCGATATCTTCCCGAATCTATATCTAATACTGCCAAGCACCCAATTGAATACTACTCACTCCTTGGTTATTACACCGCTGAAGGAGCGAACAACTCCAGCAGTGTTCGTATTTCAGCCATGAACTCACAAATTATTGATCATGTTAAAAATCTGTGTCTCCAGTTAAATTACAAAACCTCTCTGTTAAACAATTATGGTGTGGTTAAGGGTGTGGCGATAAAATCTAAATCTCTTATCCGAAAATTAAAACTCGAAAAATGTCGCGGACTAGCTGGAAACAAGAGGGTCCCTTGCACTCTTTTTGCTGAAAGTAACATTCACAAAGCAGCCTATTTACAATCCTATTACAGTGGTGATGGATGCGTTGAGGGTAATGAAGTCACCTGCACCACCAAATCTAAAGGGCTTGCTTCAGATCTATCATATTTACTTTACAATTTCGGCATTATTGCACGAATTCACTCGAAGGTTAAAAGGGCGACGAATTCCGAACACAAAGGAGATCTTTATTATCAGCTAACCATTTCCGGACAAGACAATTTACATAAATTTGCAAAGCAAATTGGATTTAACCTTGATTATAAGAACATAAAACTTCAAAACATCATCGGAAAAACCAAAAACACTAACGTTGATGTTATTCCTGGATTAAAGAGACCTCTACGAACAATCTACCGATTACTATATAACTCAAACAACAAAGCTCCTCAGCGACTAATCGAATTAAAGAATGGATCATACAACCCGACGCCAAAAGAAATACGTCGTTTGGTTTCCGAAGTTCTACCCAGAATAACTCAAATTAAGAACGAAAAAGAAAAAATCTATTCATTACTCAGACTTCCAAAATGGCAGGATCTCGCCCTGGAAGGCTCCCGGAGCAAAAAATTAAACAAGAAGCTGTGGCAAAATCTTGGTCAAACATGGAGAACAATGAAAAAACACCAGGTTGTTCCTCAAATAAATACCGTTCTGAAAGTTTATGAAACACTACACGGACCAGTTGTTTCAAAGGAACAGATCTACATCCAAATAAATGAATCCTTCAAGACTTTAGGACTTTCGCTAAGTGAATATGATCGTACTCTATGGAGTGCCACCACACAAACTAACGCCAACACCTTTTATGATCGTGTTTATAATGCTGGACAACACTTATTACGTCAATATTTAAAACTCGAAATCAAAATAAATGAAATTGGAAAAGTCCTCAATAACATTACCTGTCTTTCAGAATCTGATTTGTTTTGGGATCCGATTGTCAAAATAGAAAAGATCAAGTCCGATCATCCTTATGTTTATGATCTAACCGTAAACAATCAGGTGTTTCTGGCAGGTCACGGTGGTATGTTTGTCCACAACTCTTACTTCGTCAAACTCGAAATTCTCCGTTCTCTAATGTTTGACACCGAAACCATCATTCTTGATCCTGAAAACGAATATGAAATGATCTGTAAGGTTGTCGGTGGCAACTACATTTCTTTCTCGGTTAATTCTCAACACAAAATTAATCCCTTCCAATTAGCTCATCCCAAAGATAGCTCCGAAGATGAAATGGGTTATAAATATCTTTTCTTACAATCCTTACTTAAAATTATGTTAGGTCAAATGACCCCCACTGAAGACGCCATTCTTAATCGGGCTTTAACCTTAACCTATCGTCAAAAAGGTATTATCGAAGACCCCTCTACTCATCACCTAGAAGCACCCCGGCTGGAAGATCTTTATCGCGCCCTGATTGGTATGGAAGAAGCTAGTTCTAAAGATCTGGCCGCCCGCCTAGAAAAATATGTCATGGGTTCCACTAAAGGCATTTTTGATCAACAGAGCAATATTGACCTCGACAGCAAGGTTACCGTTTTTACTCTACGCGAGTTAGCCGATGAAATTCGTCCCATCGTCATGTTTATGATTCTCGATTACATCTGGACTAAAGTTCGCCACGATCTTAAGCGCCGACTTCTTGTCGTCGATGAAGCCTGGGTCCTCATGCGTTATGAAGACTCTGCCAAAATCTTGCAAGGTTTTGTCAAACGTGCCCGTAAATATTATCTTGGTGTTACCGTTATCTCTCAAAACGTTGACGACTTTTTGGGCTCTGCCTATGGTAAGGCTATTGTCACCAACTCTGCCCTCCAAATGTTACTTAAACAAAGTACTGCCGCCATTAATCAAGTTGCCGACACTTTTTATCTTTCTCAAGGTGAACGCCACATGTTACTCTCTGCCGGCATTGGTGAAGGTCTTTTCTTTGCTGGTCCTAATCACGTTGCCTTACGCGTTGTTTCCTCCCCTGACGAACACGCTTTGGCCAGCACTAAACCCGCCGACGTAATAGCTAGAAAAGCGGCGAATCAGAGCACAGAGAACAAGGATCAGAGAACAGAGAATATATAAAGATTTAACTGCATATCAAAAGTCCAGAATCTTGGTTAACAAAATCTATAAATGTTCATCTTCGTTTCCTAGATCAGAAATAAGTGGACTGACTTCACAATTAAGACGAGCTGCTGTCTCTGTAATATTAAATATCGTCGAAGGTGAATCTAGAAACTCTACAAAAGAATATTTGAATTTTTTAAACATCTCTTACGGTTCAATTAATGAGGTTAAAGTGTGCTTGGAAATATCACTTGATTTAAAATATATAGATTCAAATACCTTCAAAGAACTGTTCTTTCTGTGTGAGGAAGTAAGTAAACTTCTTTATTCTTACAAGAAAGCTCTAAAATCAAAGATTTCTCAAATTCCATCATCTTCTCTCTGAACTCTGTCCTCTGATCACTGCCCACTGCTCTCTGCTCTCTGATCACTGCCCACTGCTCTCTGATCACTGCTAAAATAGGTTCATGGATTCCGGATCCAAACAATTTTTTGACCTTCTCAACTTTGCTAAGAGTTTAGATTTAAACAAGCCGTGGGAAGTTTTAACCCCTGAACAAAAAGGCCAACTCACACTGCTTGGAACTTTTTTGGATTGGGGTGGTAACTACGACACCTATCTTCACCTTCAAACTCTCTCCAAATCCAAACAGCTGGAAAATGTTCTCGATGAAACCGCCAAGACCTTTGTTGAGTTTGAAAAACTTCAAAGCACTCTCCCCACACCCGAAATCCTTTCTGAATATCTAAATTTTAAAGAACTCAAAAGTCTTTCCTCCACCAACACCAAAGAATCCGTCTATGAAATGGTCAAGAGGGTTCAAAAGGCTTACGAGATTACCCGGCTCGCCTACTCTCGTCGCGCCGCCATTATTGCCGAGAAAGCTGTTAGAGAACACGACAAAACTGCTCCAGAAATCCTTGCCAAAAGATCTCTTGCTGAAACTGAAAAAACTCTTGTTGAAATTGTCAGTCCCAAATCTCAGACTTACGAAAAAGCCTCAGAAGCCATAAATGATCTAGCCGATAATGTTGTCATCCAGACCCATCCCAATCTTGATGAAGAAAATCAAAAACTGATTTCTCAAGATCTTTCTCTTCTTTTTTCAACTGGGGTAGTTGATATCCGCTCTGCCAAAGAAATTGCCATCGCCGTCAAGGTTGTCGAAAGTCGCTCTGGCTCCACTCTTCAAGATGTTGATACCAAAAAAGAAATTGAAAAAATTATCCCTCAAATAGAGACTGTATTCTCCACCACCGATTTAGTAGACAAGGCCCTCGCCAACCAACTCTCAATTCAACGAAAAATTCAAGCCAATCTCCCTACTTTTGAAAAAGATAAAAGACACGATCTTTTAACCGAAGAAAAAATCGATCAGCTTGTCCATCTCGCCGCTGGTGCTCTACCTAATCAGGTTCGCTCGATCGTTACTACCACTGCACTAGCTGCCAAAGCACATCTTCAAAACGATCCCTCTCATCCCAAGATTTCACCCCAAGCCGCCAAATTCTATGGCCACATGGATCATGACACTTTTCTTCGTGTCTTAGTTCACGCCAATGCCCACAAAAACTCCGCCCTCGGCCAATTTGTTCAGCACAACGAAGAATTTCTTGTCCATCTTCAGTCACAAACAGAAACTATTCACAGTTCACCTCTAGGTAAAGAGCTCTTTCAACCTTTAACTGGTCTCTCTAAGAATCTTTATGGCCTTACCAACACCGTTAATGGTTTTCTGCCGGAAAGTGTTACTAAGTTCACCAATATTGTCCTTCACCCCCTTGACTCTGCAAAATCCTGGATTGGTAAAAAAGTTGCCGAAAAAGCCGCTAAAGAGATTGGTAAAGTCGTCGCTGAAAAAATCGGTCAAGAAGGTGTCAAAAGAATCGCCACCACATTACTTTCTGAAGGCTTAAAAAAAGGCTTAATAACTCTGGCCACCCAAGTTGGTGCCGCCCTGGGAATCGATATTGGGCTCGCCGCCACTGGCGTTGGTATTCCTGCGGCTATTGTTTCTTTAATTGTCCAAGCCGCAGTTCTTCTTGGTGGTATGGCTTTAAGCTTTGTTCAATCAAAAGCCAAAGATATAAAAGAAACATCCATTGGCGCTCTGTTTATGTTCAGTCAACTTGTGGGTGTGGGAATTCCCTTGGCCACCCGATCCATCTGGAGTGTTTCAATGGGAGCCGTATTCGCTCTCTTGGTTGGTGTTGCCGTCACTTTTATGATTTATGTCAGTGCTTTTCTTATGGCCCCCATCATCGCCAGCATCGCCCACATCGGTCCCAGTACTACTCTATCTATGAGTTCATCCACAGGCCTTGCCGACGCCAGTTACACTATCGGTGGTGATTGCAATGGAAATTTACCTGCCAATACTGCCACCAGCCCCATTGCTCGAAAAGCCTATCAACTCGCTTCAAAACTCAAAAAGGGCTTCTGGGGATATTGCAACTTCCATCCAGATTATCCCTTTAACAGTGTTTTATTTGCCCAAGACCCTAATCCTACTTATCCTGGACCAATTCAAGAAAGTGCCGACAATCTTTTTTGGTGTACCAAATTAACTTCAGAGTCTTTAGGTTTTCTTCCTGGTGGAAGTTATGGGGCTGAAGGTCAAAAATCTGGTGTAAAATTCATCTCTGCCGATTTTATTAAATACACCGAAATTCTTCCCGGGGATATTGTTTTTGTAAATGCCGGTGGAGTCGGTGGTTATGCCGACCATGTAGGAATTGTTTATTCGGTCAATGAAGATGCTATTGTTTATTTACAATCCAATTCGTCTACCTTAGCCGCCAATATTCCAGTTCGAACAGCAGGAACGATTGAATCTAGCTTTGGTGGTATTAAAATTATCGGTTTCGGACATCCATGATTAAACAACTCCTAAAAAAATACAAAAAACAACTTCAAATTGCCGGATTTTCTATTGTGATTATTGGATATCTATACATCAACTCTTTAAATCGACTTTCTCAAACCGATATATCAACTACTTTAGTCACTCCATCGATAACTCCCAGTACCAGTCCAACTCTTGATTCC
>Ga0172369_10010063_pt1 | contig 10354 bp, 6 predicted proteins | sample LakKiv25m_FD_114539 | JGI IMG/M metagenome (GOLD analysis project Ga0172369, IMG submission 114539) | Freshwater microbial communities from Kabuno Bay, South-Kivu, Congo - kab_022012_11.25m | ecosystem: Environmental > Aquatic > Freshwater > Lake | place: Democratic Republic of the Congo...
CGACGGCTTGATTGCCGCCGGGGATGCCGTGCAAACATCGCGCTTCCTGCGCAAAGCGCTGCTGGGAGCCTGAGCATGCTGACAACCCACACCTTACGCTGCGAATATGCGGAAAACCCATTGGGGCTGGACACCGCGGTTCCGCGGCTGTCGTGGCAGTTGAGCGCGCCGCGCCGCGGCGCGCGCCAGACGGCTTACCAGGTGCGCGCCGCCTCAACGCTCGAGGGCCTGAACGCGGGCGAGTGCGACCTGTGGGACAGCGGCAGGCTCGAGAGCTCAAGCCAGATGGTTGACTATGCCGGCCGTGGCCTGGCCGGGATGGATACCTGCTGGTGGCAGGTGCGCGCCTGGGACGAGGAGGGCCAGCCCGGCGATTTCAGCGCGCCGGCTTGTTTTGAGATGGGGCTGGCCGCGGAAGATTGGGAAGCGGAATGGATCGGCTGCCCTGGGGCCTGGATTAACCGCGCGATCTATTTCCGGCGGGCGTTTGTTCTGAAGAAGCCCGCGCGCAAGGCGCGCGTCTATATGGTTGGGTTAGGCTGGTCCGAGTTATCCATCAACGGACAGCGTCCCAACCAGCGCGTGCTGGATCCGGCTCAGACGGATTATTCCAAGCGCATGTTATACAGCGTGGACGCAGTCGAAGGGCTGCTGCGCGAAGGGCAGAACGTGATCGGCGTGCTGGCGGGCAATGGCTGGTATGGCACCGTGCGCCTGCTGCTGCAGCTGGAGATCGAGTATGCCGACGGCAGCCGCGAGCGGATTGTCTCGAAAGCGGGCTGGCACGAACCGTGGCTGGCAGCGCCGGGGCCTATTTTGGAAAACAGCGTGTATGACGGCGAGGTATATGATGCGCGCCTGGAGAAAGCGGGCTGGGCGGAACCTGGGTATGAAGCGCGTTTTCCCGAATGGCTGAATGCTTTTGGCGCGGATGGTCCGGGCGGTATCCTCGAACCCGCCATGCTCGAGCCGGTGCGCGTGACCGACACCATCGCGGCCAGGCAGGTCAGCCAGCCGCGGCCGGGGATCTACGTGTTTGACCTCGGGCAGAACATGGCGGGGTGGGCGCGCATCCATGTGCGCGGGGAGGCGGGCCAGCGGGTCAGCCTGCTTTATGCCGAAAGCCTTTACCTGGATGGCATGGTCAACCAGGAAAATTTGCGCTCGGCCAAAGCCTGCGATGTGTATATCCTCAAAGGAGGCGGCGAGGAAACCTGGGAACCGCGTTTCACCTACCACGGCTTCCGCTATATCCAGGTCGAGGGATACCCGGGCGAGCCGGACCTGGATGCGGTCGAAGGGCGGGTGGTGCACAGCGGTGTGGCGGCGGCGGGCAGTTTTGCGTGCTCCAACGAACTGCTCAACCGGGTTCACAAAATGATCTGGTGGACCGAAGCGGGCAACCTGCATTCGATCCCGACCGACTGCCCGCAGCGCGACGAACGCATGGGCTGGCTGAACGACCTGGCGGCGCGCTCCGAAGAAGCGCTGCACAATTTTGACCTGGCGCGCCTGTTCGCCAAATTCAGCGCGGATATATCTGACACCCAGGATCGTTTTGGCGCGATCAGTGACACGGCCCCATTCCGCTGGGGGCGCAGGCCGGCCGACCCGGTCAGCGTCTGCTATCTGCTGATCCCCTGGCTGCTCTACACCCATTATGGTGATCAACGCACGATGGCCCGGCATTATGACGGGATGAAGCGCTGGGTTAATTTCCTGACCAGCTGCGCCGAGGATGGCATCCTGCGCTATTCCTATTACGGGGATTGGGCGCCGCCGATTGGCGAGGGAACGGCTGGCAGCCTGGGAGATTCAGCGGTTTCGGCTTCCACGCCGGGGGCGTTGATCTCCACCGCCTGTTACGCCTACAGCGCCCGGTTGCTGGCCCAGATCGCCAACGTGCTGGGTAAAAAGCGGGATGCCGCCGCGTATCTGCGTTTGTCCGAAACGATCAGCGCTGACTTCAACGACGCGTTTTGGGATGAGGCGGCGGGCGGGTATGGCAGCAATAACCAATCCTGCAATGCCATCGCGCTGTATATGGGCCTGGCGCCGGAAGAGCGGCGCGACCAGACCGCGGCCAACCTGGTGCGCGCTGTTGAGGCGCACGGCTGGCATTTGACGACGGGCAACATCTGCACCAAATATCTGCTGGAGGCGCTGACTTCGGCCGGCAGGGCGGACGTGGCCTACACATTGGCCGCGCAGGAGACTTATCCTTCTTGGGGGTATATGCTGGCCGGCGGGGCGACCACGCTCTGGGAGCGCTGGGAGCACGCGACCGGCGGCGGGATGAATTCGCACAACCACCCCATGATGGGTTCGGTGGGAGCCTGGTTTTTCCGCGCCCTGGCTGGTATTCGGGCGCACCCCGGCGGGGCCGGCTTCACGCGTTTCTCGCTGCGGCCGGAAATTGTCAGCGGCTTGGACTGGGTGGAGGCGGAACTCAATACGGTGCGCGGGCGGGTGGCGTGCGCGTGGCGGCGCGAGGGCGAGCAGTTGGCGCTGAGCGTGGAGGTTCCGCCTGGCAGCAGCGCGCGCGTGGCAATCCCCTGTCAGAGTTGGGCGGTTATCCGTGAAGGGGATCAGCCCGTCTGGGCGGAAGAGACTGCGCAGGCTTTGACGGAAGGCGTGCGGTCAGTTGGGCGCGAGGGCGACCGGGTCGTGATCGAGATCGGTTCCGGCGCATATCACTTTCGCGTGGAACCCTGAGCGGGATCGCTAGCGGTAATACGAGTTTGCTTCGATCAATTCCCAAACCGCCTGGGGCACAAAATAGCGGTAATGCCTGCGCGAGCGGATGCGCTCGCGCAGGTCGCGTGAGGCAATATCCATTTGCGGGCTGTCGATGAAGCGCAGCTTGTGTTTGAGCCCAGGCAGCTGGCGCTCGAGCTGTCCGAGGTCGAGCGCCGCACCGGGCCGGCGCATCACGCCCAGCAAGGCGGTCTGACGGAGCAGGCGTTGCGGTTCATACCAGCCCGGCAGGTCGCGCAGCGAATCACCGCCGATCAGGTAAACCAGCTCATCGCCAGGGTGCTGCTGCGCGAGCAGGCCCAGGGTATCCGCGGCATACTGCGGGCCTGGGCGCTCGACATCCACCAGTGAGATCTCAAAACCCGGCAGGCCGCGCAGCGCGGCTTGCAGCAGTGCCAGGCGCACTTCCACCGGGCGGATCAACTGCGCCTGTTTATGCGGCGGGTCGGGCGTGATCACCCACAGGACACGATCCAGCCCAAGCTGATCGGCGGCTTCAGCCGCGAGGACCAGGTGGCCGAGATGGGGTGGATCAAATGTCCCGCCGAAAATCCCCAGGCGCACAGCTAATTTGTCCACTCCAGTTCATAGTCGCCAATAAAGACCGCGTCGCCTTCTTCGATGCCGGCTTCGCGCAGGGCTTTTTCCAGACCGATGGTGGCCATCAGTTTCTGGAAGCGGCGCACCGGGCCTTCATATTCCCAGTAGGTCATCGCCGCGGCGCGCTCAAGGGCTGGGCTGTGCACCAGCCAGCCTTCGGATGTGCGTTCGATGGTGAAGACGCGTGTATCTTCGTTGGCGCGGTAGATCGGCATTTCTTCCTCAACGACCGGTTCGGGGGTGCTGCGCAAGATTTCGAGGGCTTTCCACAGCAGCTCTTTAACGTTGGTGCGCGCCAGGGCGGAGATGCTCATGACCGGGTAGCCGCGCTTTTCGAGGGTACGCTTTATTTTTGGCCAGTGTTCCGCCACCAGCGGATCGTCGATTTTGTTGACCGCGATCAGCTGCGGTTTTTCGGCCAGACGCGGATCATACAGGGCCAGTTCCGAATTGATCTGGGAAAAATCGGAAAGGATGTTTTCTGAAAGCCCGTCCAGTACATGGATCAGCACGCGCGTGCGCTGGATATGGCGCAGGAATGCGTCGCCCAGGCCGATGCCAAGATGCGCGCCCTCGACCAGGCCGGGAATATCGGCAAGAACCAGGGTGTTGTCCATGTCCAGCTCAGCCACGCCCAGATTTGGTTCCAGGGTGGTAAAGGGATAATTGCCGATTTTGGGGTTGGCGTTGGTGGCGGCTGCCAGCAGGCTGGATTTGCCCACATTGGGCAGGCCGATGATGCCGATATCGGCGATCAGCTTGAGTTCCAGGCGCAGGTGGCGCTCTTCGCCAGGCTCGCCTTTTTCACCCATTTTGGGCACCTGGTGGGACGCTGTGGCGAAATGCTGGTTGCCGCGCCCACCGCGCCCGCCTTTGGCCACGACAAACTGCTGGCCGGGGTCGGTAAGGTCGCAGATCAATTCTCCGCTGTTGGCGTCGTAGACCAGCGTGCCGGGCGGGACGGGCACAACCGTGTTCTTGGCGTAGCGCCCGCTCATGTTGCTGGGGCCGCCCTTGCCGCCTTCGTCGCCCAGGTAGCGGTCTTTGTAGCGGAACGAAATCAGGGTGTTCAAGTGCGTGCTGACTTCAAAAATGATATCACCGCCGCGCCCGCCGTCGCCGCCATCCGGGCCGCCGCGCGGGACATACTTTTCGCGGTGGAAATGCACCATGCCATCCCCGCCGCGCCCGCCGCGCACAAAGATCTTTGCTTCATCAACGAACATAAGGTCTGTTTCTCTTTTCTTCGGACTGCCTGTCGTGTAGTGAACAGGTCTAAAATTTTATCACAGGAGTCGCGCGCGGTTTCATGCGCTGCCGGTATGTGTGCTGATGGCCTATTTCTTCGGGCCGAATTTTTCAGTTAAGATATCGCTGAGGGTCGGCTTGCCGATCTCTTGCAGCTCATAACGCACGCGCTGCAGCGGCTTTTTAACCGTGATGACACGCGTCAGGTCGATCGGGGTCGCGCTGATCACCATATCGACCTCGGCCCGTTCGATCGTCTCTGCGAGGTCTTGCATCTGCGCGTCGCCGTAGCCCATGGCGGGCAGGATCGGGCCGGTGGATGGATACTTCAGGTAGGTGGCGGCGATCGAGCCCACCGCAAACGGGCGCGGATCGACGATCGCGGCGGCGCCGTAGCGGCGCGCTGCGACCCATCCGGCGCCGTAGGCCATTTCGCCGTGGGTCAGGGTTGGCCCGTCTTCAATCACCAGTACGCGCCGGCCGCGAATCTCCGCGGGGCGGTCGACGAACAGGGGCGAGGCAGCTTCGATGATTTGCGCGCCGGGGTTGGCCGCGTAGAGGTTCTCGCGGACTTTGATCACGTTTTCAGGGCTGGCCGTGTCAACCTTGTTGATCACAAACACGTTGGCCGAGCGGATGTTGGTTTCGCCGGGGTGATAAGCCATTTCATGCCCGGCGCGGTGCGGATCGGCGACGACAATCGCCAGATCGGGGACGTAGAAGGGGAAGTCGTTGTTGCCGCCGTCCCACAGGATGATATCGACTTCCTGTTCCGCCTGGCGCAGGATCTTCTCATAATCCACGCCGGCATAGACCAGCACGCCGTTGTCGAGGTGCGGTTCGTATTCTTCGCGCTCCTCGATCGTGCATTGCTGGCTGTCCAGGTCGGCGTAGCTGGCGAAGCGCTGGACCGACTGCTTGACCAGATCGCCATACGGCATGGGGTGGCGGATCGCGGCGACAGTGTAGCCCAGGCCGCCCAGGATTTGGGCGACGCGCCGGGTGGTCTGGCTTTTGCCGGAGCCGGTGCGCACGGCGCACACGGATACAACCGGTTTGGTTGAGCGGATCTGGGTCGATTTCAGCCCGAGCAGCTGGAAATCTGCGCCGGCCGCCAGGACGGTGGATGCGCGGTGCATGACATACTCGTGCGGGACATCGCTGTAGGAGAAAACCACCAGGCTGGCCTGCAGTTCGTGAATCAGGCTGACCAGGTCGCTCTCGGGATAGATCGGGATGCCGCTGGGGTAGAGGCTGCCGGAAAGTTCGGGCGGGTAGCGGCGGCCTTCGATGTTTGGAATCTGGGTGGCGGTGAACGCCACAACCTGGTAAGCGGGGTTTTCGCGGAAAAAGACGTTGAAATTGTGAAAATCCCGGCCAGCCGCGCCCATGATGATCGTTCGGATAGGGTTCATCGTCTGTTCTGTCCTTTCTTTGACTGGTGCCCGTTAAAAACTTCACCCCCGCCGCCCCACGGATGGGGCGGGCGGGGGTGAGTAATTACATCGCTTCAGGCGCTTGGATGCCCAGCAGGTTGAGCGCGTTGGCCAGCGCCTGTTTGGCGGCGGCTACCAGGCGCAGCCGGCCGTGCTTGACCGTTTCTTCGGCGGTCAATACGGGGCACTCGTTATAGAAATCCGCAAAGGTTTTTGCCATTTCGTAGGCGGTGTTGGCAATGTGCAGCGGCTTCATCTCGTTGGCGGCGCGCGAGACTTCCTTGGGGAAGCGTGAGATCAGGTCGATCAACTGCACATCGGAACGCGCCAGCGGGTAAGCGGCGGGTTCGCCCTGCGGCAGCCCGCCCGCCTTGCGCAGGATACTGTTGGCGCGCACGTGGGCATATTGAATGTAGGGGGCGGCCTGGCCGTTGAAGTCAAGCGCGCTTTGCCAGTCAAAGGTGACGATCTTGGCATTCTCGCGCGCCAGCATGGGATACTTGATCGCGCCGATGCCAACCGCCTGCGCCACCGCCAGTTTTTGCTCGCTGGATAGGTCGGGGTTTTTCTCCTCGACCACTTCCAGGGCGCGGTTGGTGGCTTCGCGGATCAAGTCTTCGAGCAGCACCACCGTGCCTTCGCGCGAGGCCATGACGACATTGCCCGGCAGGTTGACCAGCTCGTAGGGTATGTGCTGACACTGCGCCGCCCAGGGGTATCCGGCGATTTCCAGGGTCTTGAAAATCTGCTGGAAGTGCAGCGATTGGCGCACGTCCACAATGTAGAACGATTTGGCGAGGTCGGGATAATCGGCGAACTTGCGCTTGGCCAGGGCGAGGTCTTCCGTGGCGTACAGGGCGGTGTTATCAGAGCGCAGCACGACCAGCACGCGGAATTTCTCATCCTTCAGTCCCAACAGCTCGTCAATTTTCACGATCACCGGGCCAGTGGGACGCTCATCCTGGGCGATACCCTTGCCGATCAGTTCCTGGACGACTTCCTTGCCGGGATGTTCGACCATGCTGTTGAAGTAGTATCTGTCGAAGCGGATATCCAGCAGGTCGTACATCTGGTTGAATCCATCCAGCGACCACTGGCGGGTTTCTTCCCACAGCTTGACCACCTCGGGGTCACGCTGGTCCCAGCGCGCGTAGAGGGCGCGCACTTCGCTTTCCAGTTCGGGGTTCTCTTCCAGGCGCTTGCCTGCTTCGGAGTAGATGCTGCCCATCCAGCGCGTGATATCTTTCTCCGGTTTTTCACCCATGTGGTGGTTCATGTAGTTCCACAGCCACTTGATCACATGCAGACCGATATCGCCGGGGTAATTGGCACGAACCACATCATAACCGCCAAAATCGAGGATGCGGCAGAGCGTGTCGCCGAGGATGGCGGAGCGCAGGTGACCGACGTGGAAAGCTTTGTGGGTGTTGGGCTGGGAGAACTCGACCATGACGCGCTCGCCGCGCCGTTCCAGGCGGCCAAAGCTGGCGCCCTGCGCTAAAACGGCCTCGATCACGTGTTTCGAATACTCGGCGGAGGAAAAGTACAGGTTTAAATAGCCTTTGACGGCTTCCACCCGTTCAAACCCGGCGGGCTGTCCAAGATGTTTGGCCAGCAGTTCGGCCAGTTCCCCGGCGCGCTGGCTGACGTTGACTTTTTTCCCTTCGCGGGCTTCCTGGGCTGCCAGTTGGAAGAAGGAGGTGGCGATTCCCCATTGTCCGTTAAAGGGGATCCACCCCCAGGCCAGTTTGGGCTCGGGCAGACCGTTTTCACTGCAATAGGCAAGAATTTTTGCCTCGACCTGTTGTTGCTCAGCTTCGAACATGCTTTGCTCCGCTGGGAAAACCCATCTAACAAAAAAGCGGGAGGGTTAACTCCCGCTGCCGGTAACGGACAAAGTTCACCCGGAAAATCCGGGGATCTTACATGAAATTACTTTGCCAATTCCGCAAGGCGCTTCATCAAGCGGCTCTTCCGGCGAGCGGCGTTATTCTTGTGGATAACACCTTTCGTGGCGGCTCGGTCCAGCTGGCTAATCGCTTCGAGCACCGCGGCCTTTGATTCTTCCCCGTTGCCCGATTCGATAGCGGTTCGGGCTTTCGCCACGAACGTGCGGGCCCGTCCGCGGAAGATGCGGTTCTGAACACGGCGCTTTTCGTTCTGGCGATTTCGCTTGATTTGAGACTTAATGTTTGCCAAAGCAGTTCCTCCGAAAATTTTAAAACCATTCGCAACCAAAGATTTTACCCGAATGGGTGGTTTTTGTAAAGACTTGAAAATTTGACAAGCTGTCGGGCCGCATTTGCGGTAGGTTTTCAAATCGCGAGTAGAATTTTACTATATGGATGCCAAATTGCGTGATATCTCCTTGAAATCAGTCAAAATCCGGCTTTTAAAGCTGACCGTGTTGCTGTTGTGCCTGGTCTACCTGGTGATGGCCGGCGGAACGTATAACGGCATGGTGCTTTTCCAGTTTCAGCGGGCCAACGTGGTCCTCGCTGTAATCATCGGCGTGGCCGGCGGCGGATGGATGGCCTGGCAGACGAGGCGCGGAAGCATCGGGCTGAAAACCCCGCTGGATCTGGCCATCCCAGTCTGGCTGGCGGTTATCGCGCTGGCATGCACATTTTCAACCTATTCACGTCTGAGCTGGGAAGTCTTTCCGCAAGCCCTGGCGCTGGCCATGTTGTTTTACCTGGTTGTGACCTTGATCCGCAGCGGGTGGGATGAAGCGCTGTGGGCCAACGCGCTGTTGATCAGCGCCGGGGTGGTGGCCGCTTTTGGCCTGCTGGAGCTGGGGCTGTGGTATGCGAAATGGTTCGCGATTGGCGGTTGGGGTGACCTGGTCCCGCCGGCGACGTACCGGGTGCGCTCGACGCTGGGACATCCCAATATCGCCGCGGCCTATCTGAATCTGATGCTGCCTTTGGCTTTGGCGGGTGTGATGCTGGCGCGCAGCTGGGTCAACCGGGCGCTGCTGCTTTTCGAAGCCGTCTTGATGCTGGCGCTGGTCTTTTTTACTTCCTCGCGCGGAGGGTGGGTGGCGACGGCGGCCGCATTGGGGGTCTTTGCGCTGCTGCTGGCGCTGGACCATCCGCGCGAGGTCAAGCGCGGCCTGGCCTGGGGGATGCGGCGGCCGCTTGTGGTGGCCGGGTTGGTCGTGCTGCTGCTTGGCGTGCTGTCCGTAGTGGGGCTTTTCTTGTACCGCCAGATGCAGCACCCTTCGCATCCTGGCCTGAGCAACCCGGCGAACGCGCGCGATTACATCTGGTCGGTGGCGCTGTCCATGTTTCAACAGAGCCCGCTGCTGGGCAAAGGGCCGCAGACCTTTGGCCTGGAGTTCATGCGCACTTACAGCTACCCGCAGTCGATGCTGCTGGCGCACGCGCACAATTATTTGTTGAATGCGCTGGCGGAAATGGGGATGGCTGGATTTATGAGCAGCGCGTTTCTGGGCGCGATGCTGGTTCTGGCGGGTTTCAGGCGCTGGTACAGCAGCCCGCTGGGCGGGCGGACCTTCCTGGCGGGGCTGGCCGCCAGCCTGATCGGGCTGGCGGTGCACAGCCAGTTTGACACCCCGCAAACGGTCTTGCTGATCAACCTGGTCGCGGCTGTTTTGTGCGCCATGCTGGTGGCGCCTGTGCATACCAGTTTTGTGAAGCTGCCGGGTCCGCGCCTGGTTGAACGCGTGCCGCCAGCCGCGTGGTGGGGGCTCGGGCTGGGGCTGTTTCTGGCGGTGGAGTTGTTTGCGCTGCGCGCAACCAGCCTGTACAGCCAGGGGGTTCAAGCTGCGGGGAGCAAGGATCTGGCGGCCGCTGTCCGGCTGCTGGAAGGCGCGGTGCAGAAAGACCCGCAGCTGGCGCAGTATTGGTTTGAGAAAGGCGCAGCGCATGCCGCGCTTGCTTTTGACGTTGAAAAATCTGGCAGCGCGTCGCAAGCGTTCCTGCTGCCGCTGCGCGAACGGGATGAGTTGAGCGCGGCGCTCGAGGCTTATCAGCAAGGCCTGGCGCTGGAACCCAGCAACGCGGTGCAGTGGGCCAACCTGGGGATTTTGCTGTGGGCGGACGAGAAACGCGCGGATGGAATCACGGCGGTGGAGCGGGCGGTCAAATTATCACCCGGCTCCAGCGTGTTTCTGCGGGTGGCGGGCTGGATGTATGAGCAGGACAACCGGCCTGAGCAGGCGCGGGAGGCGTATGCTAAAGCGCTGGCGCTGCTGCCTGGCCTGTATGCCGATCCATTCTTTGCTGGTTCGAACCTGCGCCGGGAGATGGTCCAGACTCCGCCAAAATTGAGCGGCGGATGGGCGCTGC
>Ga0172369_10010066_pt1 | contig 10353 bp, 6 predicted proteins | sample LakKiv25m_FD_114539 | JGI IMG/M metagenome (GOLD analysis project Ga0172369, IMG submission 114539) | Freshwater microbial communities from Kabuno Bay, South-Kivu, Congo - kab_022012_11.25m | ecosystem: Environmental > Aquatic > Freshwater > Lake | place: Democratic Republic of the Congo...
CCCTTTCCATTCTCCATCAGGAATATGTTGTTTTTTTAGATTGTTCATCATTTTAATTATTGTCTAAAGTTAAAAATATTTCTGAGTAAATTCTTGTAAACTCTCAATAGTCAAATCTATAGAACCTTCCCAAAATAGCAGCTAACGTTTGGCGGTATGAAAAGTTGCCGATTGCGGGCGATTTCCTATCAAGTTACACAAAAAGCTGAAGCGGGTTAAACCCTTTCCCAAAACACCAAAACCCTCATTGGCTATACCGCGTGTTAGGGGCAGTCAATTTTTTTATGTTGTTATTTCTGTCAATTTGTCTATCAATTTCTGCTTTTCGCTGCTACCTGTTGTGGAGAAGCGAAGTAATGGCAATTTGTATTTTACTAAAATACTGTCTTTTAGCTTGTCTCTCTCAGCTTGTTCTGTTCCTGCTTTGTGAAACTCATAACCATCAACTTCAATTGCAAGTATCGGATTTTTACCAAGTTTATTGTAAATCAAAAAGTCCAAATGTGTGTTGTAGTGTCGAGCGTACTTTTGTTCTTCTTCAGTAAGTTTGGAAAAATCTCTAATAACATCGCGTAAAGGAAAGTGCAAAACGACATCATATTTTGAGAATTTATCCTGCTTGAGTGTGTTCGAAATTAATACATACATCAACTTCTCGCTTTCAAAGTCGGATATATTGCCAATTTTTGATAATATCTCAGCACGTTTTTGTTCGTAACCCTTGTACAAATAATCGAAAATAGAACGCAACTTACTCTCTTTTACAGAAAAGTTGTTGTACTCAATGTAACGGATTAAATCCGCAATGTTGCTGTCTTTGTCACAATCGTTACCGTTTACAACTAAAATAAGTTGTTTGATTGCTCTCGAAATAGCCACATTTAGGCGATTAGGGTTGTCGGTAAATTCTGAAATTTCATTATCAACAGTTGAAAGAATAATGACATCGTTTTCTCTTCCCTGAAATTTGTCAACTGTGTCTGCTTTGATTTTTGTGCCGTTAAAGGCTTGTTGCAAAGCGTTTGTCTGATTTCGATAAGGAGTAACAACGCCCAAATCAATGTCTTCAAGTTTTTCGTTTGGAATAATCTCCTTGATAATCATATCAATTTGTCGTTGATTTGTTTTTTCGCGAGCGTGATTGCCTGCCGTAGTTTTGTAAACTATCAATGGTTCCCGTTCAAATTTAAACTCCGTGTGTATAATAAGTTGATTATCATAGAATTTTTGATTGCAAAATTCAATAATTTTAGGGTGACAACGATAATGTTCTCTCAAAATTGTTTTGGGAATGTGTGGAAAAATTTCCATAATCGAGGCAAGCAAACTATGATTAGAATAGCGATATGGTTCAGGAATGGAAAAATCATGAAAAACGGCATCTGTTTCTTCTTTCATTCTGTCATCAACTACATTCGGAAGTTGTTTTAAGTCACCAACAATCACAGCTCGTTTGGCACAAGAAAGAGCAAGTGCGCCTGTTGCCAAATCGACCTGTGAAGATTCGTCAATAATTACAAAATCATAAGTTATTTCTTCGGATAAACTTCTTCGTAATGAATAAGTTGTACTCATAATTACAGGGTAATCTTTTAGAAATTTTTCCGAGTTTGAACGCAATTGCCTAATTTCATATTTTCCTCGTTTATTACTATTGTATTTTTTGTAAAGCTCCGATTTAAAAAGTTGCATTGAAAGTTGGCTGTATTCTTTCATTTTGTTGTCGAAAGAAAAACGATTGAGAGAAATTTCTAATGAATTTTGTCGTTTTTTTAACTCTTCTATCTTTACATGATAATAATTTGATTGACAAATGAGTATTGCTTTTTCAGTAGGAATATCAAATAAGATTTTCCCTTTTTTTCCATATCTGAACCAATATATCAATTTCCGCCACCAAGTTGTTTTTTTGTTGGTTAATGCTTGGTCTTCAATGGTAACCCAAAGGGCAAGTAACTTGTCAGATGTTGTACTTATCAAAAAATCAATATCGTTTTCTATTTTATTTTCGTCTTTAAAATGCTTGTATTCCGTTGTCAAACAGTCGAGCTCTTGTTTTAGTAATGCCAATTCGTTCTTTTGTTGAAGATATTCTGAGAGTTGATTAAAAAGGTTTTTGCAGGTATGTTTTATGTTTGATTTTTCTTTGTCAGACAAATTGAATTGCGACAAATCTGGAATATCTGTTTGAGAATCAATAAATTCTTTTTTGTTGGTTGAATTTCCAAGTAAAGCTGCAATAAACTCAATTTCGTTTTTCTGCAATTTTTCATAGACATTTTTTGTTGCAGAGTTGTTGCTCGATACAACGGCAACGCTTTGTCCATTCATTACTGCGTTGGCAATAATATTCAAAATTGTCTGTGTTTTACCTGTTCCCGGAGGTCCTTCGATTACATTCAAAGACGAAGTAAACGCTTTATTTACCGCCTCTTTTTGACTTAAATTGAACCCAAATGGAAATATTTCAATCGGGTTATTAAATTTATTTACTGATGGCTGTATCCTATTAAGAAAATTTGCAAGTATGGAATATTCGGGAATGAACGTAATTTTTGAGTAACTGGCAGCAAGTATATTATTCCCTTCTTCGGTTGTCAGACCGACAGTGTAGGCAATTTGGTTTAGATATAGAAAGAGATTGTTTGATTCTTCGCTGCTAATGGCTGACTTTACTATTTTGACTTTGTTTGCATTATAAAAATATTCAGTATCATTATTTTTATATTTGATAGCATATTTGTCTTTCATGAACCCTATATCAATGAAACGGCAAGAAACAATATCATTGGTTTTGTTGTTCCCATCAATGTAAATCAGTTCTTTTTTTAAAGGCATATTCTTTTTTGTAAAATTTGAATTTTTATCGCTGTAATTTTTCCAAGGTCGTCTTCATTTGATTGCCCCCAACGGTTTGGCGCTTGGCGCAGTGGCGGATTTCGGAGCACAAAACTGTCAATACACCACAAATGTTGATGCGAGGTAGAATGTTCAATTAACCACGTCACACGCCATTGAGCCAAACGCCTGTTAGCTGTGGTTTTTATTGTTTCAGTGTCCATTTTAAGTCGTTGAATTTGGTTAGATATTCATTATTAATTAAGTTGGTAAAGGCATTGTAAACCATATCAAAATCCTGTTTTCTCAGACTTTCGGTATGAGCTGCCTTGTTTCTATATTGTCTTAGAATTGCCCAATTTCTTAGCAATTCATCATAGTCTGATATTTCATTTGGTAGATTCCCATCTCTATGAAATGTTAGAGTAACAAGTTCGGATTCGCCAATGCCAGGTGCTACCCATTTGGTTCCGTAACCTTTGTTGAAGTCTATGGGTCTTGGGTTATTAATTACACTTGCAGATGGAGTAATCTTGTATTCAATATTGTCTTCTTTATGCTTTTTGAAATAAGTCGGCATTTCAATATTTAATGACTTCCGAAACCAATGCACTAATGAAAGGTTAGTTTCAATTTCAAATATTTTACAAAGGCTTAGAATCAAAGGCGAGTAATCAATTCCTTCATCATTGCCAAATCTATTGTTACGCATTCTTGTTTCCCTGTTAGCTATATTTTGAAAATGTTGCAATTCGTTGTTCAGAGGTTCAAAAAATGGGAATACCTTGTTAAATGTCTTCAAAATTATTTTGCTTTCATTTTCACATCTTTCGTCAATAAAAAGTTCTTGATTACGATTAGGTCTAGAAAGGTTTGATAAACACCCAAGTAAAAAGAGATTTAATTGCTCAATTCTTGTTGGGTCTCTTTGCAAATCTTTGTTCTCTAAAAATTTGGTGATAACATTTCCAATTTGAATTTCGGCAATTCTTCTGTCGTGTGAGTTTCTGTTTTCAGAGACTACAAAAGCTAAAAAGTCAGATAATGTCTTTGCTAAAGATTCTTCATTGCTTATTTGATAACTACCACCGCACTTATCAATATCTTTAATCATCTGATTGAAATCGGAATCACTTATCAAACTGAAATATTTTTCTTTCTGAGATGAGAAATATCCAATTTCAGTCATTTGGCTTTCAAGATGTCTTGAGCAGGTCTTAACTACACGAAATTGATTGAATTGAAAATTATTGGTTAAAATAATTACCGGCAGGTCATCAAAATCAATATTGAGAGCTTGTGCAATTGAATAAGTGGAAATGCTTTCATCACTTGTCTTGTAAGAGTTCATCGGTGATAAAAGCTTGTCGGTCTCCCAAATGCCAAAATAATCCCTTCTCTCGTTTCTCTCAATCCAATTTTGGGGCGGGTCTGTCAGGGCAAAAAACAAAAAATCCCGTCCTGTTAAAAAGTCTAGCCTTTCAAATGAGTGTCTTAAGGTTGAATGAAAATCTGAGTGCGATTTTGGATCGTGTAGGATAAGTCCCAAAAGTTTATATTTATCTAATATTTTCTTAGTCTCTTCTATAATAGGTCTGTCTGCACCATACCCAAGTGCATTTAGCATACTATATTTTGATAAAAACATTCCCATATTATCGTCTTTTTAAAATCACAGCTAACGGTTGAGTGTATGTGCAGTTGCGAAGCAATGGCATATACACGCTGTTATCGGCTGGATTTTGGAGTTTATTCATTTCGATTGTTTCCTTGCGTGGCGTGTCCAAGGGTGTAGCCAACTCTAATGTAACAGTATATGAGATAGGTCAAACTAAATCTCAATTTTGATCCTGATTTTCCCAAAGATATTGTGAACTTCATCCAATATCTGACTTTTCACTTTCTTGAGATGCTGTAACTGTTTTTCTAAATCATTTAACTCAAATAATTTACGCATTTTATTTATTCTATCACTGATTTTATCCCCATATTTATCAAACCCAGTTTCAAGTAAATCAAGTTCTAAAGATTTAAAATCTTTTCGGATACTTTTGGTAAATTTAATGTCTTCATTTATAGCCCTATCATATAAATTAAATACCTTTTGAAGGTCATCAATAATACTGGAATGTAGATCAATAGGAGTATTTTGAGTATCTAAAAAATGATACAGAGACATCTTCCTAAAAGCTATCTCTTCAACATTGACGGAGCTATATGCACTAATTCCAGAATACTCAATATCTGCAATATTCAAAGTTTCTTCAAAATTATCAAGTATATCATCAATATCGTCATGTGATTTTAAATCAGCTTTATTTGCAACAAAATACAACTTTTTGTTTTCCAAAGAAAGTTTCTCAATAAATTCAAGATCGGTAGCAGAGATCGTACCATTGCTATCAAGTCCTACTAACCAAAGAAGTACATTTGCTTGCTCTAAATACTCCTTTGCAGTATTAATATCCTCATTAGCAAATCTCTCACATGTGTCAGAAGGATTATAGCCAGGGGTATCAATAAAACAAATGTCTTCGTAATTTAATGGAGTCTCAATCGACATAGCAGGCATAATCTCTTTTAAATTGAACTTAAATGATTTAACAAAATCATGTGATAACTCTTTATAAAGAACTGGATCAATGGGAACGGAACCGCCTTTCTGGGTAAAAGCTTTGATGCGATTATTGGCAGATGAAGTGATGTAAGTAGGGATTGCCGTGACAGGTTTAATTCCAATAGGGAGCTTTATTTCAGTGTCCTTAAAAAAGCTGCTAATAAACTCTGATTTCCCAGCACTAAAGCCACCACCTATGGCAATAATTTTTTTATCCAGTATTCCCGAAAAGTTTAACATCTTTTTAATTTGCTTTTCTATTAACTGCAACCGGAGAATTGCTTCAGCCTCTTCTTTTAGTGATGACTCACTGTTCGCAAACTCTATAAATTCGTTCTGAATCAGTGCTCGAAACTTGATAAAGGAGTCATTCTCAATCCCTTTAGCTGATAGTATGTTTGAAATTAATTGTAGTTTGGTGGTACTATCACTATTCTTTAGTTCTAATTTTTTAATCAGGCATTTTTTACTTTCATTCTCCTTGGTTAACTCTGTGATAGTTTCTTTTTGAGATGCATTCTCTGCGGTTAGTTCAGCAATAGCATTTTTCTTCTCATTTACAGAGGAAATCAGCTCTTTAATCTCTTTCTTAACTTCTTCAAGTTGATTTTTAATGACAACTGCAATTCTTTTACGCCCAAATTTAAAAAATTTTGATGCCTCATCAACGTTACAACTTATTTCATTAAATATTTCTTCGCGCATCTAATTAACACCCTTTAATTCAGAAGCTAACCTATTAAATGTATCAATTGTGATCTCTTTGTTGGTTATCTGCTCTTCAAGCTCTTTTAAGATGGCGTCATAATTACTGAAGAACTCTTTCGATAAATTTACTTCCCCAAGTTCTTTTATTAATTTTGATAGAAATTGTGTAATATCTGTTTTTACTCTTGTTTTAAGATTTGCCACATATGATTGAGCATTAGCAAGGAATTCTTCCGCGGAACTCTCCGTCAGTTTGCCTTTTGCTGCTAAAGTATCGGGTAATTTACCGCTGTACATGATTTCAGGATAAATAATTTGGTTAAACACTTTTCTCACGGCCTGTATTATTCTATGAATCTCAAGATACTCATCATCTACTTGAGACCGAATCGTATTTATCAATTGAGATGGCGTACTCTCTCTCCAACCGTTGATTATTCTCTCTGATTTTATGCCAATTGTATCTTCAATATTGGATGTTAATGCCTCTATTGCCCCGCGAACTGCTCCAGTTCTAACAGTTGCATAAGTTCTTGACGCTGTGTGAGACGATCCCCAAGAAAGTGGATTATACCACTTGGAGTCACTAACCTCCCATGTTTCAGTTTTACTATCTTCTGCATTGCTAATCTCTTTGTTCGCCTCTTTAAAAAAGCTATCAAGGGTTTTTGTTAACGACTCCTTTAATTCCAGTTTCAGGTTACTCACAAGCATTGAGTATTTTTCATCTAAATAAACAGAAGCCACAGTCTTAACCTTTTGCAACTCGTTTCTCGTTTTTTCAAGCTCTTTAATATCAGTACTGTTAATATCTTGAAGCCTTGTATCGATAAATTCAGCTAACGCTTTTTTATATTCGATAAGTGTACTCATTTTAGCACTTAGAAACTCATCTTTTCTTTTCGCAAGAATTGAATCTTTTTGGCTCCTCACATTGTCGATTACTGAATGAACCTCTGCAATATTAGCAAGTTTTTCAAGATTAGAGAACGAAAGCTGTTTGTCACTATCAGAAAAATAGTCGGGGTAATGTTTTAGAAGATTATTCCACGCAGTGTTCGTTCCACTATCCCACTCTTCTCTTTTATCCCAAAACGATGCGATAGTTTGGGAAATACTAGAAGAGTGTATAATTTTATCTTTACTTGATTCAATCAACTGGTCATATGCTGTACCAACCTCTGGGCTATCTGATCGTAGTTTTGATAAAGTTGCATGCATATGTTCAGAGAGTTGAGAAGTTACTAAGTTAAGTGCACAATGTAAGTCTCCATTACTATCTCTTTTAATGCTCCCACTCAGCTGATTATCCACTTGACTTGCTAATACAAAAAGTTCACGAACTCCCTCTTTTGAGGTAATTCTATCCATAAGCTCTGTATCTTCACTACTTAAAAATTGTCCAGATGGGCTTACAATAAGGATAACATCACAGTACTTTAGAAGCTCACGAGTTCTCTCTTCACGAGATTGAACTGGATCATTTACACCGGGAGTATCTACTATTTGAATATCTCGAAGGTTTTCATTAGGCAATTTAATATGGACGCTTTTAGTAAAGGGCATATATTTCCCATTTGCACCTACATAGTCTAACAACTTTTCACCAAGATCTGAATAGCTATTAGCATCAATCTCTGATTTCTTAGATTGTAACTCTTCAATGCTGATCCCTGATGCTTTAATCTTTTCATACTGTTCAAAAGAAGAAACAAGGCTGATTTGATTTTTTAAATCATTGATTGCGGCCTTTTCTGCTTTTTCAATTATTTCGTTTTTTTCTTCTGTTGTTAGCTCATAAGATTTACTAAATTTAGTCTTATCTTCTTTTTTAACTTTTTGTTTTTTCGTTTCTGTTAACTGTTCTTTATGCAGTCCAAAAAGTCGTATCTTTTCTCTTTCATATTTGCTGTGCTCATTTTTGATATTATTAATGTCATTTGATGTAAAAAAATCAACCTCAGCTGATAGTTTTTCACCATACGAGAGTATCGTTAAAGCGGCAGTCATTGGTGTTGCGGCCTTAGGTAAAACAGATTTACCACCAAATATAAGGGCATTCAGAAGAGAAGATTTCCCTGCTTTGACTCGACCAATAATTCCAATTTGGAGAAGCCTATTTTCTTCTTCTAATTTTTGAATTGCCTCTAAATTTTTATCGGAAGTTTGAAGTCTGAGTGAAGTATTAAGCTCTTGTGCTTCGTTGCCAATAATATCCTGAAATTTTGTTATAATTTTTTCTAATTGCTGTTGTGTTTCAATAAATTTCATATCTTCCTACCTTATTTAAAAACAGTGTTATTCGCTAATGATTTTATTTCGTTTGATACAGAAGTATAGGTAGCAATTGTTTCATCAATATCCGTTATTTTTTCTTTTATCTCCTTTTGAGTGGAGCTTATGGTATCTCTCTTCTTGGCTATTTCATTTTCAAATTGGGCACTTATGTTTTTAATCATATCTTCAACCTGTTTATTGAAAATTTGAGGGAGCGATTCCCGTAGCTTTCGTTTTAGAGCAGGTATCATTTTTGTTATAATAGCATTCCGAATACGTTCTTCTTGCTGTTTTTTCTGAAAATTTGCCATTAGACCATTAAGAATCTCTGGCAAGAAGATTATCAATAGTTCTACAATAGGAGCTAAGATGTTCGTGGTAACAGCTAAAACAGTGGTCAGGGTTTTATATAACTTTTTATTATCTTCAAATCCTTTTGTTAAATCTTGCAACCCACTTTGAACACCATCTAACATTCTTCGTGAACTGTCTTTGATTCTATTTATAAAATCCTCTGATAGTGCAGAATTTGATATAGAGTCATTTAATCCCGATAAATTAATAGAGAACATATCAATAATATCATTTCCAATCTCATCCATTGATGTATTAATGTTAGAAATTAATGCGTGGCGAACAATTTCAGAAACAGTACTCGATAATGCATCTTGCCCATTACTCGTTGCGACAGCCACAAGCTCTTCAAGACTATTAGAAAGTTCTTTTCCGATATTATCAACAATACGATTTACATTTACATCAGAATATTTTTCTTTGGCAGCCAGAAGCATATTGTCACGCTTTGCGACAATACTCACTAAACTTTGTTGTAATTCTTTTATTGCCTGTTCATTTTCTTCTCTACTGCGACCTAAACTTGTAACACAGGTGTTAATAGACTCTGTAATTGAGTAGTAAGAATTCTTTAAATCAAGAACGAAAAGTGATTTAAAAAGTTCCTCTGGGGCAATCTGTGCCAATACCTGTTTTAAGCTATTTCCACCATCATCATCAATAGCAACAACCTGCTTATCTAAATCAAGGTTATCGGAAATTGCCTGTTGAAAAGTGTTTTTTATACTAATTACTTCTTCGTTGGAACGTAAATTGGATTTACTTAGGAAAAACGAAAAATCTCTCTTGTATTCTTGAATATCTTTAAGTTGACGTATCATAGAGCGTGTAATAGTGCCATCCTCAACGCTTGTAAGCACAATGTAATGAACCCCTTTATTTATATACTCCATTATAGCTTGATTATGTAGATCTAATGGAGACTCAAAACCAGGCATGTCTACCAATATTAAAGGTTGTATTTCCAATAGTTTAGCACTGCTAATAAAAAGTCTTATAAATTTGTATTTTGACGCACTTTTTCCAATATTAGCAATTTCTTCTACGGGAAAGATGTCAAATGTTGAGTCTGCTTTAACTGCCTCTATTCGTTCATCGCTAGAGTCTACATACCTCAATTCTGTAGCAAGTGCTGTTTCGGGAGTGATCCCCACAGGCAAAACTTCCTTTTCAAGAAATGAGTTAATGAGGGAGCTTTTCCCTGCACTAAAGGCTCCTACTACTGGTATAAGAAGCTCTCTTTCCTTTATTGCCGACTTCAAATTTTCTATAGAAAATGAGTCTCTGACTGCTTCTGAAAGTTTAATTGTTCCAAGTTTTGTCTCGAGTTCTTGTAAATACGCAAGGTACTCTTTTTGTGTTTTAAGCATCTTTTTCTCCTTATTGTTTAGAAAAGCTCTATCTACCATATTTTCTTCCTCCAAAATCTTGCCGATAACGTCAGTGTATAAAACGTAGCTCGGTTTAGGAGCTAAAGCCAAATGACGAAGGAATGGCTTTAGCGACCTGCTGCGTTCTGTCCCACGTGCTTGAACGAAATTAGGAAACCAAAACTACAA
>Ga0172369_10010070_pt1 | contig 10351 bp, 6 predicted proteins | sample LakKiv25m_FD_114539 | JGI IMG/M metagenome (GOLD analysis project Ga0172369, IMG submission 114539) | Freshwater microbial communities from Kabuno Bay, South-Kivu, Congo - kab_022012_11.25m | ecosystem: Environmental > Aquatic > Freshwater > Lake | place: Democratic Republic of the Congo...
CCCTGGCCTGCTGCCATTGGCTTTAGAAGATTTTATCAGGGAATTTTAATTAGAAATGGATTAACAAGGCTTGTTGCTTATGGAACTGCAATAAGATTAATTTCAATGTCTTTAACTGCCTTTGTTTTATTTAAGTTTACAAATGTTCCTGGAGTAATTGTTGGCGCTGCTTCATTAACAACTGCTGTGCTTTGCGAAGCTATTGCCAGCAAAATTATGACTCTTGAAATTGTAACCAAGGTAAAATCACAATCAAATTTTACTGAACAAAATATTTCGCAGAAAGAAATTTTTAATTTCTATTATCCACTTGCTCTTACTTCATTACTTACACTTGGCATTCAACCATTTGTAACTTTCTTTATCGGGCAAAGTAATATGGCAATCGAATCATTTGCTGTTATGCCTGTTGTAACTTCGCTTGTTTTTATTTTTCGGGCACTTGGACTTTCTTACCAGGAAGTTGTAATTGCTTTGGCAGGAGATAAATTTGAAGGATTCAATCAGCTTAAAAGATTTGCCGTAAAACTCGGATTGTTTACTTCTGTAATTTTAATGATAATTGCTTTCACTCCACTTTCTATAATCTGGTTTAATGATGTTTCCGGGCTATCAGTTTCTTTAACTCAGTTTGCCAAAATTCCTTTAATGATAATGTCTTTCTTTCCCGCATTTACAGTACTTATAAGTTTTCAGCGAGCAATTTTAGTTAAAGCTAATAAAACAAAACAAATTACTTTTGGAACAGCTATTGAGTTTATAGGAATTATAATTGTTGTTGCAATATGTATAAGTTATTTTTCTTTAGTTGGAGCTGTTGCGGCTGCCATTTCTTTTGTGATAGGAAGATTGGCGGCGTGCACATATTTATTGCCGCCATCAATTTCTGCAATAAAAAATTCAAATTAACTTATTCAACAAGTTCAAATATTTCATCAAATGATTTTTTATCTCGTTGGGTTATTAACTCTCTTGGTTTACCAATTGCTACACAAGCAGCAAGTGTGTTTGGTGATGTTACCCCAAGTAATTCTTCAAGTTCATTTCTTGCAATCAACAACCCGGAAAGCCAGCAGGCACCATAACCCAAATCAAATGCCGAAAGAATTAAGTTCTCAACCGCCGCACCAATAGATTGTATGTTTGGATAATTTCTTAATCTATTAACATCTTCTAAATTTAGTTCTCTCCCTTTTAGCAATTCTTCAATTACTGTTTTATATGGACTCATTTCAACAGCAACTATTACCGGCGCATCCATAAAGAAAGATGAAAATCTTAAAACTTTTGCCTGAGCCATCATTTTTTCTTTTATATTCTCGTGTGGAAAATATTCAAGAACTTTTTGCTGAACAATTTTTCCCATCTTCTCTATAATTTCTTCATTAATAATTGTAATAAACTTCCAGGGCTGAGAATTATTTATACTTGGGGCAAGACCAGCTATTCTTATCATTTCTTTAACATCTTCAATTGGAATTTTTTCATCGGTGAACATTCTTATACTTGCGCGTTTCTCTATCACATCTTTTAGTTCCATAATCTCTCCTGTTTGAAAAAATTTATATGTTGCTATTAATCTATTTAAAGAAAATATTCTGTGCGAAAACTAAATTTTGTTTATCGTAAATACAAAAACCCTAATATTATTATATGAAAAAAATATTGATAGTTTTTTTTGCAGTTTTAAGTATTGCAAGCCTAACGATTTATTTAAGTATCCCATCATCAACCGCAATGGCAAAAGTTAATAATATTAATAGCCGCGATACTACCAATCAGAAAGGAAAAAAAATGAATGAAAAAGTGATCAAATCAAATGAAGATTGGAAAAAAGAATTAAGTGAGGAACAATATCACATCTTAAGAGAAAAAGGAACTGAGCGCGCCTTTACCGGCAAATATTGGAATCACCATGAGATTGGAACTTATGTTTGCGCTGCTTGCGGAACAGAACTTTTTGAATCAGATACAAAGTTTGATTCCGGCTGCGGCTGGCCAAGTTATTTTGAACCGATTGATAGCAGCAGAATTATTTATAAAGAAGATAAAAGTTTTGGAATGAGCAGAACCGAAGTTATGTGTGCAAAATGCGATGGCCATTTGGGTCACGTTTTTGATGACGGCCCGCCGCCAACAGGCTTACGATATTGTATAAATTCAGGCTCACTTAAGTTTATACTAAAAGAAAAATGATTGCTTAAGTACTTAAATTTCATATCTTGCAACTTTCAAATTCATCCAATAAGAGAGGTTAATAGTGTCAGATTCAATTTCATCCAGCACAGTTGAAACAACTCAAAAGCCTGGCTGGAGCTTTCCAAAAGATTTTTGGCTCGCAAACTTAATGGAGCTGTGTGAGCGAGCTGCCTATTATGGATTTTTTATTTTACTTACTGTGTATCTAACCGATCTTGTTGGATTTTCCGATGTAATGAGTGGAACAATCAGTGGATTGTTTGCTGGATTTTTATATTTTCTTCCGCCATTCTCCGGTGCAATAAGCGATAGAATTGGATTTAAAAATGGATTGGTTCTTGCATTTGGATTATTAACAGTTGGATATTTTTTTCTTGGTGTAACACATTCTAAAGCAGCAGTAATTTTCTTTTTAATTGTTTTGATGGTTGGTGCTTCCTTCATTAAACCATTGATAACTGGTACAGTAGCAAAAACATCCGATGAAATAAATCGTGCAAGAGCATTCTCCATTTTTTATTGGATGGTAAACATTGGTGCTTTTAGCGGTAAAACCGTTGTGCCTTGGATCAGAAAAGGGGTTGGTCTAGAGTATATTAATTTTTTCTCCGCAGGAATGTCTTTTATTGCATTGCTCTTGGCAATTTTTCTTTTTAGAAACCTGGAACTAAAAACAGAAAGAAAATCATTTAAGGAAATTTTTAACGGATTAATAAAAATTTTAACCAATGCAAGATTAATAACTCTCACACTTATCATTTCAGGTTTCTGGTTAATTCAAGCACAGCTTTATCAAACAATGCCAAAGTTTGTTTTAAGGATTGTTGGACAGGAAGCAAATCCAGAATGGATCGCAAATGTTAATCCATTTATTGTGGTTGTATTTGTTCTTATCGTTACACAACTTATGAAAAAATATTCTGCTGTTAACTCTATGCTAATCGGAATGTTTATAATGCCGCTTTCTGCTTTTTCAATGTCACTTGGTCCATGGTTACAAAATATTGCTGGTAATGAAATTCCTTTAGTTGGTTTGTTGTTTCATCCATTTACTATTATGATGGTTGTTGGAATTAGTTTACAGGGTTTAGCTGAATGTTTTATCTCACCAAGATTTTTAGAATATTTTTCTCTACAAGCGCCTAAAGGTGAAGAGGGGATTTATCTCGGGTTCAGTCATTTACATTCTTTTGTTTCATACATTGCTGGTGGTGTTATGTCCGGATTTTTATTAGAGAAATATTGCCCCGATCCAAATACATTACCGAAAGGAATTACAGAGTTTGAAAAAGCAGCTTACTATACTGATGCGCATACAATCTGGTATTATTTTGCTGCTATCGGAATTTTATCAGCGCTTGCATTGATTGTTTATAAGTGGTATTACAACAAAAAAGATAAGCGGTTAGCAGTTTAAAAACTGGATGTCATTGTGAGCAAAGCAAAGTGATCTGTTAAATTCCTTCTCCCGATAAGCCTGTCAATTGACAGGCAAGATCGAGATCGCAATGACGATGATAGAAATTATTTTTTATGTCTTAAAATCCGGTTCCCTTCCCTTAGGGAAGGGTTAGGGATGGGCTTGAATTAATTCTTCTCTTCCTTTAACTCAGCAGCTCTTCCGCCAAGATGTTTAAAGAAGAATTGTTCCATTGCACCATAAAAATCAAACCTGTTTTCTTCATTTCTAAATCCGTGTCCTTCATTATCTTTAACCATATAGGGTACATCAATTCCTTTTTTCTTTAACGCCTCAACCATTTGATCTGATTCATTTTTATTTACACGCGGATCATTCAATCCTTGAGCTACCAATAAAGGTGCTTTAATATTATCAACATGAAATACCGGTGAAGCATCTCTTAATAGCAAAGAATCTTTTTGTGGATGTCCAACCATCTCATAAAGCATTTCTTTGTATGGCTCCCAGTAAGGTGGAATTGAAGCCTGAAATGTAAACAGATTAGAAACACCAACATAATCAACACCGCAAGCATATAATTCCGGCGAAAATGTTAATCCAGCTAATGTTGCGTAACCACCATAAGATCCGCCATAAATACCAACCCTTTTGGGGTCAGCAATTCCCTGATCAATCAGCCAGTTAACTCCATCAGAAATATCATCCTGCATTGTTTTACCCCATTGCTTAAATGATTTTTCCCAGAATTCTCTTCCGTAACCGGTTGAACCTCTAAAGTTCATTTGCAAAACTGCATAACCTCTATTTGCAAGAAACTGTACCTCAGGATTGAATCCCCAGCTATCTCTATACCACGGACCACCGTGAGGATTAACTACAACTGGAAGATTCTTTGCCTCAACACCTTTTGGTAAAGTTAAATAACCATGAATTGTTAACCCATCTCTTGTTTTGTAAGTGATTGGTTTTTGATCAGCCATCTGATTTTCATTTATCCATGGACTTACTTCAGCAAGTTTTTTTATTTGCTTTGAATTTACATCATAAAAATAAAATGCGCCTAAAGATTTATCTGTGTAAGTTCTTATCAAAAGTTTATCTTCATTTTTGTTGATACCGGAAACAAAAAATTCTTTTCCACCAAGTTTAGATTTTAAATCATTATAAATATTTTCAGCATCTTTATTAAAGAAAAAATATTCTTCTTTCCATCCTGTATAATTAGCATATGTCAGTGTTTTATTTTTTCTTGAAAAATTAAGGTTATAAACATCGTAGTCTGGATTTTGATAAAGCACTCTTAATTCTTTATTGCTTGCAAGATCGTATTCTACAATTGCAGTTTTATCTCTTCCAAGATTTGAAGCCATATAAAGATTTTTGTTATCGAATGTAAAGAAAAGCGGAGCTAAAGTTTCTTTAAATGATGTTGTTATTAAAGTATTAAATTCCTGATCTTCTGAATCCCGATAAAGAATACTTGTGTTTACACCATCTGTTGTTATTGCAATTCTTAATTTACCTTCATGATCAGTTTGCCAGCCAGTAATGTTGCCTGGATTTTGTCCTACAACTTTCATATCACCTGTGTTTACATTAATTCTGTAAACATCAAACACTTGTGGATTTTCTTTATTCATCTGGATTAACATTTCGTTAGGAATATTAACAAGATCATCAACAACTCCAGCGCGGACTTTATCAAATGGAGTTAGATCTTTTTGATTTTTTCCATCATGATCAACGGCAAATAATCTAAAGTTCTCATCGCCTTTAGAATCCTGTACATAAATAATTCGGTTATTTCCCTTCCAGAAATATCCCGCAATATCTCTTTCAGTTGCAAAAGTAATTTGTGTTGCTGTTTCTTCACCAATTTTCTGAACAAAAACATTCATTCGTGAATTAACTGGCTGCATAAAAGAAAGATAATCGCCATCAGGAGAAATTTGGTAACCTCTCTTTTCAGCATTCTTAAAAAAATCTTTCATTGGAATAAGCGGTACTTCACCCTGCTGTGGTAAAATGGAAATTGAAAAAAGCATAAGCAATCCTAAAACTAATAAGTGTTTCATTTTATCTCCTTATAATAATTTCTAAAACATTTAGAAAAGTTGAATAAAGATTATAATAGAAGATAAGAATAGTGTATTACAAATACACAGACGGTTTGATAAAGTGATGGAGAAAGTAAATTCGTTTAAAATAAAAAATCCGTACCGAATTTATCGGTACGGATTATAAAGCTAAAACAATAAATTAGAAACCAAGTGATATTGAAAAGACATGGTTTGCGTCAAATATCTCAACAGGAACAAACGCATAATCAATCTGTATATCAAGGTTACTAAATTCTTTTAGATTAACACCTAAACCAAGTGCATAATTTTCGAAGATGTTTATAGTTTGCTCTGTGGCTTGTGGTGAAAATAAATATCCGCCTCTTACAAACAATAAGTTTCTGTAAGAATATTCTAAACCAAATTTGTAATCATCATAAGCATAGTTATTATTCTGAAATGTAGATGATAGTAATAACGAATTTTCTTCATCAAGATTAGTCTGGTAAGACAACCCGAGAGAAATTTCTGACGGCAATTCTGCTGAAGAACCATCAACAGCTAAGTACGTAGGACCTCTTAGTGCATTAGGATCATTTGCCTGAACGTACAAGCCGTTTCCGCTAAACTTCATTGTTCCGCCTAAGTTTTTAACAGCAACGCCTAAAGATAATCCGTTAACATCAAATAACGATTTGTATTGAACACCAAAATCAACACTAAATCCGGTTGCACCTACTCTATCAATTGTTTCATTAATAAGATTAATGTTAGCTCCGATTGATACTCTATCGGTTAATTGTTTAGAATAAGTTAAACCAAGAACAAAATAACTTGGATTAATAATTTGTCCGGTTCCATCAGGTTGATCCATAGTGGTAACATTAATTTCACCAATATTTAAAGATCTAAATGACAGACCAAGGGAACCAATATCACCAAGCTTTCCGCTAACTGAGGCAAAGTTCATACTCATATCTGCGATGTATGAGCGATGAGAAAACAATGCGTTGGCAGATGAACTGCTTAAATCAACACCTGCCGGGTTCCAAAAAATAGCTTCCAAACCTGTTACTGAAGCAATCGGGGCTCCAACCATTGCTAAGTATCTAGCTCCAATAGGTATTCTTAATTCTGGAGCAGCTGAAGTACCTGCACGATTTTGACCACCACCGAATGTTTCAACAACTGAGAAGCTTAATATCAGAAGTAGAAATATTACTCTTTTCAAATGAAACATAATTTCCTCCGAAATAATTAAAAATTTAATTGAGGTACAGATTGAGTGTATCTGTACCTCGTTACATTAATATACTTTTAATATCTGCTGCTCTTGAATAACAGCTAATTTTAATATTTTAGTTTTGCCTAGATCCGGCATATCTACGTGAACAATATAAATACCACTTGCAACTGGATAGTTGTTTTCGTTTTGTAAATCCCAGGTATTAAACTGCCCTTTATCTGCAGAATGATCTATGGTTTTTACTAAAACACCACTTATGTCAAATATTCTAATCTTAGCATTAGCTGGTAAGTGACTAAATGTTACATAGTGATTTGTAGGTGATGTTTCTCGATAATGATATCCATAATATGGATTTGGAAAAACATTGATCAACTCTACATCCTTTTTAGCTAACTCTGGATTATCTGAGGCAGCCTTAGTACTGAATGTAAATTCATCCACAGGAAGATTAATATGATTAGCCATTATTAAAAACTGATCATCTCCGGTTGCTCCTGGTGAAAAAGCTGCATTACCTCTACGATTAACAGCAATCCACCACATTATAGGCAATTCATTACCCAAACATTCCACTTGAAGATTTGGATCTGCAGTAGTACTGTATGGGGTAGAGAAAACAAATAGGAATTCTCTTGATACTGTGTTATCGGTAACACTGTTATCACCCGGCCAATACTTACCATCAACAAAACCACCAACAACGTTATTTTCAAATACACCAACCGAAAGTCTTGTTGGAGGATTTGTTTCCATATCCCAGGCAGAAACTGGTGCGCCTTGAGTAAAATCCTGATAAGCATAACCTGAACCTGGATTTACGATAAACGGAGCAAATTGTGGTTCAGCAGGTGGAACACTGGCTCTTCGCATATATCTATAAGCATAGGAAACGTTTTCATCATTTACATCAAAATTGCCATCAGTATCTGTATGTGCAAGAACTAGTTTTACTGTCTTTAATTCTGCATCAGTTACTGTACTGTTACCAAACCAATTTCCATAAGCTTTACCTATTGCACCATTAAAACCTTCTAATCCCCAATCAGCACCCGCCCAGGTAAATCTTCTTGTTCCTTGGGGTATATCCCAATCCTTCATTCCTGGAGGTGGACCAACAACTTTAATTTGGAATCCATCAACTATTGGATAATCTGCATCTCCAGTTTGATTAGTTTGATTTGCTAGGACAACTGTATTTGTTGTAACATCAGTTAAAGTCCAGGTAACTTCACCAGTAGATGTATCTTGGTTAAACGTTACTTTGTAATCATGTCCTGTTAAACGATAAGGATCAACCACAACAGCAAAGGCAGATCCATCTCCGGTACCTGCAGAATGAACAGCAAAGAGAGTATCGCCAATTGCATCTCCAAATCTTACTCCGGGAAGAGTTGATTGAGGAGTAACATTTAAAATTGCTGGTTTTGATTCTAATATATATGATGGAAGGGATACATCATTATTATATCCAAATGCAGTTACTGCAAAAGTATATGCCTGACCATTTACTAATGCTTTATTATTAATATAATCCTTTTCTAAAGTTAAAAGTCTTTTAATTCCATTAAGATTGTCTAAAAAAGTTAAAGGCTTTGTATAGATTAAACCAGTATTTTCATCTAAAACTTTATCAGTGATTACACTTATATTATCAACAACATCATAAGTTGCAATTTTAACGCCAGTAGTAACATCGTTTGAACCATAAGGTAATTGATAAATGTTGTAACCTTGAAAATCATACGGTCCGTGTGCAGAGTTCTCAATTGACTCTTTTATTTCTGCCGAATTACTCCAGCTAAGAGAAATTTTATTGCTTAGTTCAGCATAAGAAATATCTGGTGTTGGCATTATTGGAACGTCAAATAGCTGATCATAAGCATACTGTGCGAATGAATCATAATATTTTAAGTAACTGATACTTGAAAGATTATTTTTTCCTAATCCATAAACCAAGGCTAACACAACCTGTGCCGTGTCTCCCAAGTTCATTGTTATAGGACCATTAGTTACCATAATTCTTCTATCACCAGGTCCATCAACGCTACCGTCTATTTTACCTGTACCAAAAACCGGATCACCAGTTAATAAATATGTCCCTTCTGCAGTAACATCAGATACTTCAGTAGGAAAAGCTTCTCCACTTGGATATCGAGGTATTGGTAATTTACCGCGCATCAGATTATAAAACTCCAGAGTTCCATTGTAATTAAAACCAGGGTCACTCCAAGTGCCACCTGCGGCAAAATATGAGAAAGAACTCATTGGTTTGCGGTTTATATACTTATAACCTTTTCTCCATTTAAGGTCAAACATAGCACTATCATTAGGATCGCCTGTAAATGTTGATACTCCCTGTAAGAAATCATATCCAACAGCTGGAGGTGCATAAGGTTGTCCTTTGGAATCAACTATGCCACTATATGTTGCATCGATTGATTTCGAGCTGTAAGCATAACCTAAATCTAAGGTTGTGTCGCATCCTCCAAAATCATCCGTAGAACTTCCTACATCAGGGTCAGCCCATTGAACAATGTACATACTATCTATAGTAGAATTGCTTGCTGAATTTACAGTTCCTGTGTAAACCATATCTACTTTTTTAAAGATAACATTATTTAAAGCACCAGAAACAGCGTAAGCCCAATATGTCTCAGCTACTTCCATTCCAATTGGTGCAGAGCCATAATTTGATTCAGACAGATCATCATTATACTTTATAAATAGTGTCTGAGATGCTCCTGGAATACCAGGAACATCAACGTTTGGATCATAGGATCCATTATTATCAACATCATCATAAGGGGCACCTTCTGCAACTGGCCATTCATTCCAATCAACCAAGTACTGATCTTTGATTGCCTGAATTTGAGCATCAGTTACATCAGACACCGAGACGTTATTAAAAGTTGCTGCATCTAACGAAAAATCGGCTTCATCATTATTTAAATCAGGTCTTACCCTGTATAGCCTTGTAACAGGGGCACAACCAGTACCGTAAGTGTTTCCATTCACTCTAACTAGTGGTGTAGAACCATCATTAACTTTACCACCCCACACAATGCCTTCTGCAAAAATTGCACCTACGGTAGTTCCTATGGGAAAAGCACCGTTCCATCCTGAAGCAACAACCCAATCGTGAAAACCTTCTTCAGTAACCCAGCAAGTTGCACCATTAATATTCATCAGGCTCTGGGATGGATTAAGATTTGGTTTTTGCAATGTGGGCTTATTGCCTTTGTTTTTTTCATTACCCTTATAGTTAGCATCCGCAACATAAGGGAGACTAATTATAAACATAAATATTAGTATAAAACTCAAATATTTAGATTTTTTCATATTAAATAACCTCCGCAAATTTATTTTTTTTATGGAGTACCATTCTATCCTCAAATAATTAATAATTAATCAAAACACCAA
>Ga0172369_10010073_pt1 | contig 10350 bp, 10 predicted proteins | sample LakKiv25m_FD_114539 | JGI IMG/M metagenome (GOLD analysis project Ga0172369, IMG submission 114539) | Freshwater microbial communities from Kabuno Bay, South-Kivu, Congo - kab_022012_11.25m | ecosystem: Environmental > Aquatic > Freshwater > Lake | place: Democratic Republic of the Congo...
CTTCCCTTAAGGAGGCGGCCTTTGTGTTTTGAAAGGAGATGGGAAAGATGACGCAACTCGAATCGGCAAAAAAAGGGAAGATCACGCCGGAGATGGTGCAGGCGGCAGCCTATGACGGCGTAAGCCCTGAGGAATTGCTCTGCAAGGTGGCGGCGGGCTCCGTGGTGATTCCGAAAAACAAGGCGCATGCCTTTGAAGCCAGGGCGATCGGCAGCGGGCTTTCCACAAAGATCAACGCCAACATCGGGACCTCGACAAGCCATGCCCTGCTTCAGGAGGAGCTCGAAAAGCTGCGCGTGGCGATCGACGCCGGGGCCGATGCCGTCATGGACCTCTCCACGGGAGGCGACATCGACGCCATCCTCGCCGGAATGATCGAACACTCCTCCGTCATGATCGGCACGGTGCCGATCTACCGTTCCATCAGCCGGCTCTTCGCCGGAGGCCTGACCTGCAAGGACCTCACCGAGGATTCGATCTTCGATGACATCGAACACGAGGCCCGGATGGGCGTCGATTTCATGACCCTCCACTGCGGCATTTCCAGCCGGACCCTGCCCGTCCTCGAGAAGAGCGACCGGATCATGGGCATGGTTTCCCGCGGCGGAAGCCTGATGGCGGAATGGATGATGCTTCATGGGCGCGAAAATCCCCTCTACGAGCACTACGACCGGCTGCTGGAAATCGCCCGCAAGTATGATGTCACCCTTTCTCTTGGAGACGGACTCCGGCCCGGGACGATCTGCGACGCCGAGGACCGTGCCCAGGTCAGCGAACTGATCGTCCTGGGAGAACTGGTGGACCGGGCCAGAGCAGCGGGGGTTCAGGTGATGGTGGAAGGGCCGGGCCATGTCCCCCTGAACCGGATCGCCGCGGACATGAAGCTCCAGAAGCGGATCTGCAACGACGCGCCCTATTACGTCCTGGGGCCTCTGCCCACGGACATCGCGCCGGGCTACGACCACATCGTCGGGGCGATCGGCGGGGCGATCGCCGCAGCCAGCGGCGCCGATTTCCTCTGTTATGTGACCCCGGCCGAGCACCTGGGCCTCCCCACGGTTCAGGACGTCCATGAGGGGGTGATCGCCTCGTGCATCGCGGCCCATATCGGCGATCTGGAAAAGGGGGTCAAAGGGACGTGGCAGAGGAACGAAAAGATGTCCAAGGCCAGGAGGACCTTCGACTGGGAGACGATGTTCAAGCTCTCCATCGATCCGACAAAGGCCCGGAGGGTCAGATGCCTGACCGAGGACAAGGACAGGGACGTCTGCACGATGTGCGGGGAGCTGTGCGCCATCAAGACGTACAACCGCTTCGTGGAGGGCACCCCGGCGGCTTGAGCCGCCGCATCACAGCGCCGCCCCTTTCACGAATCGCCTGAATGCAAAAAGCCCCGGTGATCTTTCGATCACCGGGGCTTTCTTTTTGTGTGTTCCTTAAAATGCTTTGGGTGTCAAGTCTCGACACCTGTGCGGCTTAATCCCAATTGGTCAGCGGCAGCTGACGCAAACCGCGAGGTCCTCAATGGGCACGCCCGACGTTTTGCTGATGAATGCCAGCTGGTCCTCGGGGGCGAAGTAGCGGCCGCAGACCTTGCAGGTCTTCATCTTAAAGGTCCGGCCCCAGATCTTCCGTATATCGCCGGATTCCGAGGTCTCCATCTCGATATGACCGGAGGGGCAGACATAGGCGCAGGCGCCGCAACCGATGCAGGAGACCGAATCCTCCTGGAACGGTGTGCAGACGTTCTTTTCCGACCCCCGGTAGGAGAAGCCGATCGCGCAGACCCCGACGACCTTCTCGCAGGTTCGCACGCACATCCGGCAGAGGATGCACTTCGAGCTGTCCTTATCCGGTGTGAACCGGAGTTCCGGTTCGATGCCCAGTTCTGCCGCCAGTTCCTTGAGCTGCACCGATTCGGGACAGCGCGCCAGCAGGAGCTGGAGGACGAGGCGGCGGACCTCTATCACCCGCTCGCTCTTCGTATCCACGATCAGGCCTTCGGCAACGGGATAGAGGCAGGACGTGACGATGCGCGTCCTTTTGCCCTGCTTGGCCTCAACGACGCAAAGACGGCATGCCCCCGAGGGTTCAAGGGATTCATGGGAACACAGGGTCGGGATGACGATGCCGTTCTCTCGGGCGACCTCCAGTACGGTTTGCCCGTCCTCCGCTTCGATCTTCTTATTGTTTATCGTCAGATTGATCATTTTTCTACCTTACCTCACGATGATAGCATCAAATTTACAGCTTTCCCTGCAGGCGCCGCACTTCGTACACTTCTCCGTATCGATGGAGTGGACCTTCTTCCTTTCGCCGCTGGCCGCCCCGGTGGGACAGACCTTGCTACAGACGGTGCAGCCCGTGCATTTTTCCGCGTCCACGCTGTAGGTGATCAGGGCCTTGCACACCCCCGCCGGGCAACGCTTTTCCTTGATGTGCGCCTCATACTCGTCACGGAAATACCGGATCGTGCTCAGGACGGGATTCGGGGCGCTGCTTCCCAGGGCGCACAGGGAGCCGTCGATGATGGCCTTGGACATCTTCTCGAGGAGCTCGACGTCCCCTTCCTTCCCCTTGCCGTCCGCGATATCCGCCAGGATGTCCCGCATGCGCCGGACCCCTTCGCGGCAGGGAACGCACTTGCCGCACGACTCCGAGACCAGGAAGTTGGTGAAGTACTTGGCCACGTCGACCATGCAGTTGCGCTCGTCCATGACGATCATGCCGCCGGAGCCCATCATTGAGCCAATCTTGGTCAGCTCGTCGAAATCGACGTGCATATCGAGGTACTTCTCGGGGATGCAGCCGCCCGAGGGTCCGCCGGTCTGGATCGCCTTGAATTTCCGGCCGTCGGGAATCCCGCCGCCGATCTCGAAGACGATCTCGCGCAGCGTCGTCCCCATCGGGACTTCCACAAGACCCGTGTTGTTGATCTTGCCGACCAGGGAGAAGATCTTGGTCCCCTTGCTCCCGGCGGTGCCGATCGAGGCGTACCAGTCGGCGCCCTTCTCGATGATGAACGGGACGTTCGCCCAGGTCTCGACGTTGTTGAGGTTCGTGGGCTTGTCGTAGAGGCCCTTGTGGGTGGCATGGATGTACTTCGCGCGTGGCTCGCCCGCCCTGCCCTCCAGGGAGGCGAACAGGGCCGAGGACTCGCCGCAGACAAAGGCGCCGCCGCCCCGGTTAATCTTCACATCAAAGGAGAAGCCCGTCCCGAGGATATTCTCCCCGAGGAGCCCCGCTTCCCGCGCCTGCTTGATCGCCAGGGTGATGTTCTTGATCGCGAGCGGGTATTCGTTCCGGGCGTAGATGTAACCCTGGCTGGAGCCGATCGCGAAGGCGCCGATGATCATCCCTTCGAGGACCAGGTGGGGATTCCCCTCCAGGAGGCTCCGGTCCATATAGGCGCCGGGATCGCCCTCGTCGGCATTGCAGATGACGTACTTGGGCTCGCCTTCTGCCTTGCGGGTCTCATCCCATTTCCAGCCGGCCGGGAATCCTCCGCCCCCGCGGCCTCTGAGGTTTGCCTTGATGACCTCCTGGATGATCGCCTCCGGCTTCATACCGGTCAGGGCCTTTCCCAGGGCGCTGTAGCCGCCGATGGCCAGGTAGTCCTCCAGGCTCTCCGGATCGACCTTGCTGTTCTGCCCGAAGACGAGGCGCGTCTGCTTCTTGTAGAAGGGAACGTCATCCTCGTGGACGATCTTTTTGCCCGTGGCGGGATCGACATAGAGCAGCCGTTCGATGATCTCACCCTTCAGGAGGGTCTTGTCGATGATCTCGCCGGCGTCCGCAAGCCCCACCCGCTGGTAGAACACCTTGTCCGGGGAGATGACGATCATCGGGCCCCGCTCGCAGAAGCCGTGGCAGCCGGTGGTGCGGAAGTCGATCTTTTCGGTGAGGTTCCGTTTGGTGAGTTCCTCGCGGAAGTTGTCCACCAGTTTCTGGGTCCCATAGGCCAGACAGCCGGTCCCGACGCATATCGTGATGCAGGGCTTCTTCGGGTCGCGGCCTGCCTTGAGCCTCTCCTGTACGCTTTTCAATTCATCGAAGGATTTAATCTTGCTCATCATCAGTCGCTACCTTCTTCCCTAATTTCTTGAGGATCTTTGTCGATTTGGCGATATTCATATGTCCGTTATACTCACCGTTCACCACCAGAACGGGCCCCAGGGCGCAGGCCCCGAGACAACCGACCGTTTCGAAGGAGAATTCGAGATCGGCCGTGGTTTCCCCTTCCTTGACGCCGAGGATATCCGTGATGTTGCCGGCGATCAGCTCGGCCCCCCGGACATGACAGGCCGTACCCATGCAGAGGCTCAGTTGGTAGCGCCCCTTGGGTTTCAGGCTGAAGGCCTTGTAAAACGTCACCACCTCGTAGACGCGGCTGATCGGCACGCTCAAGTGAGTGCTGACCGCGCACAGAGCATCCTTGGGCAGATAGTTGAACTCCTTCTGGACATCCTGAAGGATGGGAACTAGGTAACTCTTGTCCCCTTTGTATTGCTGAATGATCTCCTTAACCTTTTCTTCCATTCTCTTCAACCTCGTCTTAAGATGGTGTAGTCACTGGTCATTTTGCTCTCGGCGCTCTCAGTTCTTCCTTGGATCTGGAGCAGCGCATCTTGATCATGAGAGTCTCCCACTCGATGTCGACCCGCTCCTGGATGACCTGGATCTGCTCCGGCGTGAGGTGACGGAACCGTCCCTGCCCCTTGAGGTAATCCTGTACGGGACGCCGCTTCTCGGGGACCTCGACGGTCATGCGGTATTTGCCGTCCTCCACCTCGTAGAGCGGGAAGATCCCGGTCTCCAGGGCGAGGCGTCCCAATTTAATGCAGGTATCGGAGGGAGTTCGCCACCCGGTCGGGCAGGTCACAAAACAGTGGATATAAGAGGGCCCCTTCACCTTGTGGGCCTTCTTCACCTTGTTCATGAAATCGATCGGATAGCTCTGGCAGGCCGTCGCCACATAGGGGACGTTGTGGGCCACCATGATCTCGGCGAGGTTCTTCTTCCAGACCTGGTTCCCGGGGACCACCTTTCCGGCGGGGGCCGTTGTCGTGGATGCCAGAAACGGGGTGCCGCTCGAGCGCTGGATCCCCGTGTTCATGTACGCCTCGTTGTCGAAGCAGACATAGAGCATGTCGTGGCCGCGCTCCATGGCCCCGGAGAGGGCCTGGAACCCGATGTCCATCGTCCCGCCGTCGCCGCCGATGGCGACCGACTTGATGCGCCGATCGGCGATCTTCCCCTTGCGCCGCAAGGCCGTGAGCCCAGCCTCCACCCCGGACCCCACCGCCGCGGAGTTGGGAAACGCCACGTGGATCCAGGGCAATCTCCAGGCCGTCGTGGGGTAGACGCTGGAGATGACCTCCATGCAGCCGGTCGCGTTCGTGATGACCGTGTCCTTCCCGAGGGCCTTGCACATCAGCCTGATCGCCAGCGCCTCGCCGCACCCCTGGCAGGCGCGATGGCCGCCGACAAAGAACTCCTCCTTGGTGGCCAGCTTCGGGGCGTACAGTTCGAAGCTCTCGATAAAACTCTTAGGGTTTTTCATTGCCGTATTCATTATCCCCTCACTCCGTAAAATTCGTATGGTTCTTTAAGTTTTCCCTTGGCCGCCCGCCGGACCATATCCATGAAATTCTCCACCGAGACATCGCGGCCGCCGAGGCCGATGAGGTAGTTGACGACCTTCGGTTTCTTCGGGACATCGTACAGGGCGGAGCGGATCTCCGAGAAGACCGGGCCGCCCGGGCCGCCGAAGGAACAGGCGCGGTCGGTGACGGCCAGGACCTTGATCCCCTTGATGGCCTTCTTCAGGTCGTCGAAGGGGAAGGGCCGCCACAGTTTGATCTTCAGGAGGCCGACCTTCACGCCCTCCCGGCGCAGTTCGTCGACGGCGATCTCCGCCGTCTCGCCCATCGATCCCATGGTCACGAGGGCAATCTCGGCATCTTCGGTCCGGTAGGTCTGGATCGGCTCGTACTTCCGGCCGAACTGCTGCTCCCATTCCTTCCAGACTTCGCAGACGACCTTGATCGAATTGACGAGGGCCACATCCTTGGATTTCTGCGCCTCGGTGTAAAACTCGGGCATGCCCAGGGTCCCCATCGAAACGCAGTTGTCGGGATGGAGCGCCGCATAGGGCTTATAGGGAGGAAGGAACCTGTCCACCTCTTCCTGGTCGGGCATGATGATCGGCTCGACCACATGGGTCAACTGGAATCCGTCCATGTTCACGTTCACCGGGAGCATAACCCGCCTGTCTTCGCCGACTTTGAAGGCCTGGATGACCATGTCGACCACCTCCTGGCCGTTGTCGGCGAAGAAGGAGATCCAGCCTGTGTCGCGCATCGGCATGATGTCGCTGTGGTCGTTCCAGATGTTGATCGGCCCGGAGACCGCACGGTTGGCGATGATCATGACGATCGGGAGCCTCATTGCCGACGTGATCGGCATCACCTCGCCCATGAACAGCAGCCCCTGGGAGCTGGTCGCCGTCACGACGCGGGCGCCGGTCGCCGAGGCGCCCATTGCGGAGCTGAGGGCCGAATGCTCTGACTCTACGGTGATGAAGGATGCGTCCACGCGCCCGTCGGCGACGATGTCCGACAGATGCTCGGCCACATGGGACTGAGGGGTGATGGGATACACGGACGCCACATCGAACTTGCAGAGTGCGGCCGCTTCCGCGGACGCAATCGCTACTTCCATTCCTACTCGTTTGCCCATCCTTTATTCCTCCTCATTGACCATTTTGATGGCACCCGGCCAGCATTCGTGGGCGCAGATGCCGCACCCCTTGCAGTAGTCCAGGTTCGCATCAAAAAATCCGTCTTGCTGTTCGGTGATGCACCCCTCGGGGCAGTATATATAGCAGACACCGCATTTGATGCACTTCTCGTTTTCCCAGAGCGGACGCTTCGCCCGCCAGCTCCCGGTGTGATATTCCGAGGCGCTCCCCTTCCGGAAAACCATGCATCCGGGATTGATCTCCTGCCAGGTTTCTGGCCCTTTTTTCTCTATCATCGTCATACCTCAAAGGTTATTTCATCGGCTCTATCTAATTGATGAATTTGACTTGTTCGTAGGAGCTTTTCGCGGCCGCAAAGTTCTTGGCGGCGATCCTGCCGAAGCGTTCCTTGATGGGCTCTTCCAGGGATTCGAATTTCACGATCCCCGTCAGCTTGACGAGGGCGCCCAGCATGGTGGTGTTGGTGATGGGCACGCCGAGCTCCTTCCAGGCGATTCCGGTCGCGTCGACGGTCGCGATCTTCCCCTCGAACCGGATGACCTTTTTCAGATCATCCAAGCTTTTCGTGGTGTTGACCAGGAGGATTCCGTCCGGTTTCAACCCCTCGGCGACATCGACCAGGGCGACCAGGCTCTCATCGAGGACGACGACCACGTCGGGATGGTAGATTCCGGAGCGGATCTTGATCTGCTTGTCGTCCACCCGGTTGAACCCCGTCACGGGCGCCCCGCGCCTCTCCGTCCCGAAGCTCGGGAACCCCGACGCAAACTTCCCCTCTGCAATGGCGGCTAGGGCAAACAGCTCCACAGATGTGACTGCCCCCTGACCGCCTCTTCCATGCCATCTGATTTCTAACATTCGTCCACTCTCCCGTAGTGATTAGCTTCTCTGAAAAAACCGGCACCTTGTTATCGCACTTGCCGGAGGCTGTCAATAGTTTTCCCGGTTTGTGCGTTTATACTATCGTAATAATTACTTATAATCTATTTTTACCAAAAGAACCGGCCCTTGCGACAGCGTCACAAATAATGGCGATATCCGCAAAATGGGTGCCAGTTTAAAATTATCAGACCTCTTCGGCAGGGGGAAAAAGCGACGGATGAGAATACAATATAAAACAGAAAGTTATGTATCCTCCTGCAACCCGGCTTCAAAGACAGGAGAAGAGGGATAGGTGATGAGGCGGAGAAGAAAGAGTTCGCATACCGCACGAAAAAAAGGGGGTGACGCCAGGAATCGGCGCAGCAAACCGCAGCTCCGTCTTGTGCGTTCAAAGCACGGCCGTGCACGTCAAGCACACAAAAAAGGGATTCTCCGCCCTAAACTCCCCGGCGGAACTCGAGGCATTTTGCCAGGGTCATCCGGTCCGCGTATTTCAGGTCTCCCCCTACGGGAATGCCCAGGGCGATCCTGCTGACCTTGACCCCCCGTTCCTTGAGAATCTTGGAGATCATCAGCGCCGTCGTTTCGCCCGCCACGCTCGGATTCGTGGCCACGATCACTTCCGCGACCGGGTGTTCCGCAATCCGGGTCAGGAGTTCGCGGATCCGGAGCTGCTCCGGACCGATGCCGTCGAGCGGAGAGAGGGCTCCATGCAGGACGTGGTAAACCCCCTGATATTGACCGCTCTCCTCCAGGGCGATCAGGGAATCCGGCTCCTCGACGATGCAGACCAGCTCCCTGTTCCTGGCCGCGTCGGCGCAGATATCGCAGATCTCTCCCTCGGCGAGGTTGAAACAGACGGAACAGAGGCGGATCTTCAGTTTTACGTCGAGTATGCTCTCGGCGAGCCTCCGGGCCTCTTCACCGGAGGCACGCAGGATGTGGGCCGCGAGTCTGGCCGCGGTCTTTTCCCCGATGCCGGGAAGCCGCGACAACTCCTTGATCAGTCGCTTGATGGGAAGGGCATAGCCGCTCATCGAGACCTCTCTACATCAGGCCGGGAATCTGCATCCCGCCTGTAATCTTGGCCATCTCGGCGGCCGACATCTCCTGGGCTTTACGGATCCCTTCGTTCATTGCAGCGACGATCAGGTCCTGAAGCATCTCGATATCTTCCGGATTGACGACCTCTTTTTCTATCTTCAGGGAGAGGATCTCGAATTTTCCGTTGACGGTCACCGTGACCATCCCGCCGCCGGCGGTCGCCTCGACGGTCTTGGCGGCCAGCTCTTCCTGGAGCGCCATCATCCTCTCCTGCATCTTCTTCGCCTGCTTCATGATGTTGCCGAAATTCTGCACGATGATTTAACCTCCTGACGTTCGATCGGGGACGGAACCCCTTTCCTTGCAAATATGGATTCCCTTCGCCGGGGGTGATCCGGGAGGAAGGGTCTTCGGGCTCACTCCTCGGCCCTTTCCTCCGAAAGGACATCGCCTTCTTCGGCAAACGGCAGATCCCCCTCCTTGCGGGGCGGAGGGATCGCTGAAGCGGCCGATTCCTGGACTTCGCGCAATTTCACCTCCCGCACCTCGGCGCGGGGAAACACATCGAGCACCTTCAGCAGAAGCGGATGGGACAGGGCCTCCCGTCTGATCTCCTGGAGTCGATGATTCTTCGCCGCCCGGCCGGTCTGACCGTTGCCGTTGCCGTTTTTCTGCGCCGGTCCAAAGGCCTCCGGGGCAAGGGTCTGGATCTCCAGCAGCGTCTCTTGCTTGAAGAACTGCTTGGCAAGCGCCTCAAGCACGGCCCTGCGTCCATCCACATCGTCACGGAAAAGAAACCCTTTTGCAAAACCGATCCTGAGACACCCCTCCCCGCAGGCAAGACACTGGGCCGATTCGATCTTCGCACAGAGGGCCGGATCCTGACGCTTCACGAAGTCCTTGAAATCGCCCCACCGCCCTCCGGCGGCTCCGGTGCTGCCGGCCAGGTATTCGGCCCGCTCTTCGGACAACCGCTCTGTCGATGAGCCGACCGCCGGGGGGTCCGTCGTCCTTTTTTGCCCGCCCTGAACCTCGGCGCCCCCTTCGATCCCCCCGCTTACCGATTCCCGCCCCTGCCTCGACTCGCCGGCCCCCTCCGGGGCTCTGTCCTTGCCTATCGGACCCGAGCCGTTTCCCGGGAATCTCTCCTCGGCGATCCTTGAATCCGCCGCCGCTTTTGGAGCAGGGCTCTTCCCGCCCGCACCGCCGCCGCCTGCAATCCCACCCGACCGCGCCTCACCCTCTCCGAGCCGCCGCTCCAGTCCCTCCATCCGGGAAAGGACCGCCTCGATAGGGATCAGTGGCTCCAGCCAGGCCATCCTGCAGAGGATGGTTTCGAGGTTCAGGCGCGCGTTTGGGCTCCTGCGGACCGACTCCTCCTCGGCCATCAGGATCTCCAGGTACCTCTGGAGGGTCTCCTGCGACACCCCTTCCACCTGCTGCTTCAGCCTGGCCACCTCCTCCGCCGGCTGCTCCACAAGGGTGCCTTTGTCGCCTGTAATCCCGACCAGGAGCAGATTCCGAAAATGGCTCAGTAGCGTCTGGTAGAAAAATTTCATGTCAAGGCCGGCGTAGTAGCCTTCGTCGACGATCCTCAGACAGGCAGCGGCGTCCCTTTTGATGACCGCCTCCGACAAAAGAAACAAAAAACGCCGATCCGA
>Ga0172369_10010076_pt1 | contig 10349 bp, 9 predicted proteins | sample LakKiv25m_FD_114539 | JGI IMG/M metagenome (GOLD analysis project Ga0172369, IMG submission 114539) | Freshwater microbial communities from Kabuno Bay, South-Kivu, Congo - kab_022012_11.25m | ecosystem: Environmental > Aquatic > Freshwater > Lake | place: Democratic Republic of the Congo...
GAGAATAACGGATGAATATATTGCCGCCATGGCCGAAGCCATCCAGGTCATGGATACCGCGCTGGATAACGTTGATCTTTTCGCCGAGGCAGACCTGGATTTTCACCTGGCATTGGCTGAAGCCACGCAAAACCCGATCATCCCCATCCTGATGGACTCAATCATTGATTTGCTGCGCGAACAACGAAAACGTACCGGGCTGGCAAACGGCGGTCTTCGCCGAGGACAGGATCACCACAAAAGGATCATGGAAGCTGTCGTACGCCGCGATCCGCAGGCAGCCAGGCAGGCAATGCAGAGCCACATGCACCAGGTCCGGGTGGATTCCGGGGCAACAACCACAGCAGATGAATGAATTTTTTACTGGAGGGGAACCGGGTATAAACAATCGATGCTGATTGACGATCCCATCCAGGCCGTATTCACCGATGGGCAAGGGAGTTGGATGCCGGCTTATTGTTGATGAACAGGGTACTGCAATCCAGGCGTTTGAAGAAAATAAAAGCTGAATTCGAGAAAGAGCTCACGCCGGCTGGGCAACAACTCCCAGGATGGCATTGATCAACGGGGTGATCTTTTGGGCAAAATCGCCCACAACCGGGCGTTTCTTATCGTGGTACCACTCCTGGGACAGCCCGTAAATGGCCCAACTGGCGGCGATGCCAATCGTTTTGGAATCTGAACTGAATTCGATCTTCTCGCCCCAGGCCTGGAGCACATCCTGCACCTGCTTTTTTACCGCCATCTCCACCAACGCTTCGAACTGCTGGTCGGTCGAGCGCGATTCGCAATGCGAATTGGAGAACAGGATGAATTCTGCCACGGTGATGATCAGCGAGTTCAGGTTCTCAGGGCTGTAATGACAGATACTCAACATGCGCCTTTCGAGTTCCTGGCGGAACAGCTGGCTGATGTTGTAATCCAGCAGGGCGTATTTATCGGGGAAATGCAGGTAGAAGGTGGTGCGGTTGACCCCCGCTTTTTCGGTGATATCCAGTACCGACACGGCCTGGAAGTTTTTTTCCTCAAGCACATCCGATAAAGCCTGGCCCAGCAGGCTGCGTGTACGGCGTACACGCGGATCAATTTTTTCTTCGACAGGCATGTTGGACGACATATTTTCTCCAGTGTCGATTACTCGACAATTCCACGTTTTTGATGTTTGACTTTATGGACCCGTAGAGGTATATTATAGACAGTTGTTGGATAAACAACGTATGTCGATAATATATCACCATTCAAGAGGCCAGTCAAGCGGATCCTCACAAATCAAACAAAACAACAAGGAGAAATCAAATGAACACAACAATTATCGGTGCAGGCAACATGGGTCGCGGTATCGGCACCCGTTTCGCAGCTGGCGGTCACTCGGTCACCTTCGTGGATGCCAACCCGGAAGCAGCCCAAAAAGTTGCCGGGGAAGTTCAGGTCTCTGCCAGGAAAGGCGCAAAGGTCACATCTGCCAGCCTGGGCGAGGTGGTATTGGGTGATGTGGTCGTATTGGCAGTCTGGTATGGCGTGAACATTGACCTGGTCAAACAACTCAGCTCCCGCCTGGCTGGCAAGGTGGTGGTCGATATTGCCAACCCGTTGAATTCCACTTTTGATGGTCTGTCCACCGCCCCCGACAGCTCTTCCGCGGAAGATGTTGCCAGAGCCGCCGCAGCCGGCGCCAGGGTTGTCAAGGCTTTCAACACCACGTTCGCCGGGACATTGGTAGCCGGAGGGGTGACCGGGCAGCAGCTGGATGTATTCATTGCCGGCGACGATGCCCAGGCCAAGGCCATTGTAGCCCAGCTGGTAACTGACGGGGGCATGCGCGCCATCGATGCCGGTCCCCTGCACCGCGCGCGCCAGATCGAAGGCATGCAGCTTTTACACATCATTCTGCAGGGCAGCCTCGGCACCAATTGGGGCAGCGCCATAAAGATAATTGCATAATTTTCAAATATCCAGGGGCACGGCATGCGCCGTGCCCCTGCACCCGAAAACACAGGGATAGCACCATGAACACACAAACTTCAACGCAAAGCGCATATTCCATCCACCCAGCCACTTTGCTCGGGCATGTTTCGCTGACCGTAGCGGACCTGGGCAACCAGATCGCCTTTTACCAGCAGGCAATGGGTTTCCAACTGCATTGGCGGGAAGAAAGGCGGGCCGGGTTGGGGGCAGGCGGCGCAGACCTGCTTCTGCTGGTCGAAGAGCCTGGCGTAAAAAAATACCATCGCGTCACCGGGCTGTACCACTTTGCGATCGTCTTCCCCAACAGGCGTGAACTGGCGCGGGCTGTCGCGCGCCTGTTTGCTCTCAAGATCCGCAACCACCCCACCGACCACATCAACACCAAGACCACCTACCTGAGTGACCCGGAGGGCAATGGCATTGAGCTGTACGCTGAATCGCCCGAGGATGGCAGGTTCACGATCGAGAATGGGGATATTGTCACCCGCCGGGCAGACGGCAGCTTGAGCGATGGGCGCGAGCCGCTGGATGTGACCGCCCTGTTCAGCCACCTGCTTCCGGAGGACCGCCTGGATGTTTCCATCCCAGCAGAAACACGTCTCGGTCACGTTCATCTGCACGTGCGCGATGTCCAGGAAGCTGTCGATTTTTATCATGGTCTGCTGGGGTTCGATGTCATGGGACTTTCAAGTACCTTCCAGGCAGCTTTTGTCAGCGCCGGCGGCTACCACCATCACCTCGGTTTGAATGCCTGGCAGGGTGCCGGGGCCCCACCTCCCCCGGATGACGCGGTGGGATTGCGTTATTTCAGCATAAACCTGCCCAACCCGCAGGCACTGGCCGAGATCAGCGCGCGCCTTGCCGCTTCCGGCATACCCGCCAACCAGACCGATCGAGGGCTGCTGGTACACGACCCTTCCGAAAACGGCGTCATCCTGACAGTTGCGGAATAAAACACGATCATGGGCTTCCCAGAATAACCGGGAAGCCCATGATATTTAATACATCACCGGGTGGCGGTTTCTGCCAGGTCAGTAAAGGACCAGCAGGTTTTTTAAAGCTGCTTCTGCCAGGGCTCCGTCACCCGTGAAGGTTGCCAGCCGGCGGACCTGTTCGTAGCTGAAGCGACCGGAGGCATGGATGTTGAAATCAAGCGCATCCATTTGAATGGCGGCGGAAGGTTGGCCATGCCCGATTTTCCAGCTGCCGCCGGCCGGACCTGTCAAAGCAAAGACAATACCGCGACCGTCCAATTTTTTGGCCAATGCTTTGGCAACATCCCGCATAACCAGCGCAACAATACGCCCGTCATGCTGCGCAGTCAGTTCAAAGTTTCTCCCTGTCGCGCGGCAAATGTCGAGACGGTGCATCCAGGTATCGCGGCTGTGTGTAACCCACATCAGATAACGCAGGTTCAGGCTGCCTGCCGTGGCATGCGGAATGGTAACCGGCTTCACCAGCCTGAATTCATAGGCCCATTTCCGCGCAGCGATAGGCCCCACCACCTGAAGTTCAGCGATCAACTCCATCGGGGATTTACCTGCACGGTCGGCAAGTTGGGTATTGTTAATGGCATCCTCGGGGAGTTTGCCCCCCTTAAGGATGCTCAAATACTGGCGAAACAATTCTCCATAACCCGTTCCGCTGGCGTACGCTCCACACTGGTGGGCCAGGATATCACGCACACTCCATGCCGTACATGCGGTGGCTTTACCCCAATCTCCATCTTCAAGCGTCTTGACAAGCGCAATGAAGCGCTCCAATTCGGTGGATAGCAGGGCATGGGCTTCGTCAGCCGTAATGGAAGCTATTTGGGCGACTTCCAGGATGCTTGATGAGGGAACAGCAGCGGCTATTATATTCTCCTTTGAAATAAACGATCCAACGACAGCATGAACGGGAAAAAAACGCTCAGGCCAGCATGAACCAGAACATAGCGGCAAAGATGAACAACCCACCGGCAAAACCAGCCACGACATCCAGGATGTAGTGCTGTTTGGTGTACAGGGTGGAGATGGCGATCAGAAGCGCCCAGGCCAGGGCGAGAAACCCGGCCGATGACCCGTAAACCAGGAAATTGGCCGCAACGACCGGCACCGACAGGCCAACATGCATGCTAGGGAAATTGCCGTACGGCTTGCAGGTTTTTTGAAAAAGGTCCAGCATCCAGCCGGTCATTCCTCCCAGGGTCACCTGTTCAACCCGCTCGATCCTGCTCGGCACGACGGCATGGATCAGGCTGGAGATAAGCGAGATGGCCGCGAAACTGGCCGCCATCCAATAAAATTGGCGCGTGTTGGACAAAATGAAGAACGGTTGGATCACGAAAATATAGGTGGAAAAATAGACCAGGGCAAAGAGCGGGATGTAGGGGATGCGCTGATCAAGTGAAGTCCCCAGGTCCAGGCGGCGGTCAGGCGCTACTTGCAGGCGGTTGACGTAGAAATATATAACGAGCCAGCCAAGCAGGATCAGACCCAAAACAGCCAGGCGATAGGGCAGCGAGAGAGTTTCTTCCAATGGAACTCCGTTTTCAGGTTGCGCCGGAAAAGGCGTGGATCGCGAATGGCACTTCACCGCTTCCTGCTGTGGATGTGCGATAGGGCTGACACCAACCAACGTGGGGCACAGGCTTTGCCGAAACCTGCGGGAACCTTTAATCAAACTGCAGGAAAATTTCCTGACAAGCGCAAGTGTTTGGAAAATGCCGAATTGGTCATCCCGCTGACAGGAATTGGTTAAATTCCACTTTTTCACCATCCGGACCGCGAATGGTAAAAAATTTGACACCGTTTGACCAGAAAGGCAGGAATACCGGCGCGTCTTTTTCAAGGATCTCAAACCCGGCAGCTTTGATCTCGGAATAGGCGCTGTCAATATCCAGGACGTTCAGGGCGATGTGATCGATGTGACCATCACGGCGGCTGGCGATCTCGTCCCGTTCCAGTGCTGATAACTGGTATAGCTCAATTGTAAAGCCGGCTTTTTCCATCATCGCCACCCTGATGGGGTGCTCCACAGGCGGCAGGTCGGTGCGCATGGCCTCGATGAAACCAAACGCCTGGTAAAAAGCTTTGGAGCGTTCCAGATCTGTGACCGGTAAACCGAGGTGTTGAAAACCCTGTAAATTACCCTCAAGATACATTTTCAGCTCCTATTGGACAACGGGAGGCAACCACAGCAAGCTTGTGGTTCCGCAGGAAACATCAAAGCACACGGATCCAAATCGGGATGGTGTACTGCAACTTGTACCCGCCCAGGCAGGTCCGGGCCGCATCGGAAGAGACGCGAATATTTCGGTAAGGCGGTAACCCATTCAGGCTGCTTGTTGAAAGGCAATTTATATCACAAAAGACACCCTGGTTGGAATACAACCAACGAATGGAAGTGCCTAAAACATGGGTAATAACTCTCATAGAAAGTTGAATGGTTTTTTTGTTGATTTTTCCAAAAGGGCATTGGAAAAATCAACTTGCAGGGCAAACCACCGATTGGCGGGCAACCGGGCAGAATATGTCAGGGCTGCCATGATTGAATCTGGACTTCTTTTATTGAATACGTAAATTCATTGCCCACGAAATAGCCACTCTGCAACATATCGAAAAAAAGCATATTGCCAAAACCAATCATAATGCCTATACTAATTACAATTATTGGGACCGTTTTAGTCTGCGATTAGGCAGGGATCAATAAAACACCAATTCAACCTGGCCCGGAGGTGGAACTGTGGGTTTTTTCCGTTACATATTAATCATCAGCGGTGTGTTGGTCCTGGTGGCAGGGCTTGGGTTTGCTTTTCAGAGCCCGGTGGTCACTGTCATCTGGCCCTGGCCGGACGGCAGGTTTTCTTATTTATTTATAGGCTCCATCCTGGCTGCCGTAAGCGCCGCCATGATATGGATTGGCTGGTCGGGTGAATGGGGCGCATTACCCGCCGGATCGCTGAATGTGCTGGTCATCGCCCTGACAACCACCGGGTACTTTTTTTACATGTCCACAAACAACCGCCCGGAATTGCTGCCGTATGGTGTGGCAAGCGCAGCATCGATCATTGCCAGCGCAGCCGCCTTTTTGCAGACTCGAAAGATCCCGCTGGGGGATGAGCGCCCGACCCCCGCGTTGGTGCGCATCTCGTTTGGTATTTTTGTCGCATCGCTACTGGTGGCAGGCGGAGGACTGGTTATGCATCTGCCGATTTTTCCCTGGGATGTAAAACCGGATTCATCGGTGATCTTCGGCTGCATTTTCCTGGGGGATGCCTTCTATTTCCTATACGGACTGCTGAAGCCACGCTGGCATAATGCGCATGGACAGTTGTTGAGCTTCCTGGCCTATGACCTGGTATTGATCTACCCTTTTTTAATGCTCTTCCGGACTGTTAAACCCGAACACCTGCCCAGCCTGGCCATCTACACGGCCGTGCTGGTATACAGCGGCGCAATCGCCATATATTTCCTGTTCATCAATCCGGAAACCCGCAGATGGTCTGCCAACACCGGCAAGGGAAAAGTGTAATCATAGTCATTCTTCACGGGTAGGTCTCCATCATCTGGAGATGCCCCAAAAAGAGCAAAGTAAAGTTTTTTTGTGGTGTTTTGGCGGTGAGATCTTACCGCCAAAACACCACATGCAGGGAAAACCATCGATTATCATGCATTTAAGAGGCCAGGCACAGAATGATTCTGTGCAAAAACAAAGGGCCGGTGCTTATGTACAAATCTTAGAAGTGAGTGGAGCCTCCTGGGTGAAACCGGCAAGGGGCGAATAAGCAGGATCAATAACTTGAATTGGAATGCGAAATCTCCAGATCATTGACCTGGATGAAAGCGGGCACGATGACGGCGGTCGGGTTGCGGGCGCCATAACTGCTTGAAGTATTGTTGGCGATCTGTGTTTTTGAGATCCATGCCACCCGCTCTCCAAAAATATCCAGCAAACTCTGGGTGATGCGCACGTTGTATGGCACCACCACTGACCCATCCTTTTTGAGCAGCAGCGCCCCAAAACGTGAACTGGCCGTGATCAACCCCTTCGAAGGGTTGACAATGTTCATGTAATGCAGGAATGGGATGTAAAGGATATCATTTTCACGCGGCATCCTGACCAGCTCTTCGAGCGTGCTGACATCCCTGTCGCCACCATTCACAACCAGGCTGAAGTGCATGACGGTATGGCCGGTGGGCTGTGCCCCAAATTCATCGGCATCATCCTGGTACCAGGTAAAAGCTTTGAATTCTCCATTCTCAAAAATGGAGAATGGCTCGCGCGGAATACCCATGACATCCACCCGAAAAGGGAAGGTTTGAAGACTTGTGGGGTTATCGATCAGGTTGAACTTATCCGAGAAGACCCTGGTCCCTACCTGGTCCTGGGTAAGGAAGGAAAAACCGCGCTTCATGGCGCCACCGCTGAAACCAATCCAATTCATCATACTGATCAGGTCACCGCTGGCGGCGGGGCCAAAGACGATATCATACTTGCCCAGGGGGATCTGCCGGGGGGTATCGTGCTGGTAATGATCGAGCAAAAATGCCAGGTCGCGGTGCAGTGTGGATGGGTTCAGGTCGGTTTTTTTCTGGGCCGACTGCTCGGCGATCACTTCCCACTTGAGAGCAGCATGAGATAGCACAATGGTAACCTGCGCATCGGAAGTCTTGAAATACTGGAGATGAGCAGAACGGGTGTTGATCTGGGCTGTGACATTCCCACCACTGGAGAAGATACCCGACAATTTGATCTCATCCGTTTCCAGGCCACGGGCGGCATTGTTGAAATAGGCCAGGCGCTCTTCATTGCTGATTGTCGCCAATTCCTGATCATAACCACTTTCATCGATAAAGGTTTCACGGTATTCCGGAACGGTGGGCTTATAGCTCAATGGCTGGGCATGGCTGGCCATTTCTGCGGCAATATCCACGCCCTGCTTCATCTCATCCATTTTGTCCAGATCAGTTATCAGTTCAAAGCTGGCGCGTTTACGGTCTTCGTAAGCCGTGATCTCCAGCCGGATGAGATGCTCATTTGTGTTGAGGGAAATGGCAGAATTGGCAAAGCGCATCAGGTAGCTGTCTTCTTCATGATAAAAGAACGCGGCTTCGATGTCTTTCGAAACGGCATAAGCGCGCAAGTCGCGCAATGTTTGCAAGATGCGATCCTTCACGGCTATTCTCCTATCTTCACATTATCGAAACGGCAAACCGGGACACCATGCCCCAACTGCATGATCTGGTTGGGTTGGGCCTTTCCGCAATTATCGACATAATGCACTTCCCAGGTGGACTTATCACCCACTGCGGAAAGCGAGTTGTAAAACTTGAGGGTCTCCCCGCGGTAGGTGGAATTCTTCACAACGCGCGTGACCTTTCCGTCTTCCACCAGCCAGCCAATATCGGTGGCAAAATGGAACTGCTCGCGGTTGGAACCGATCGACCAGCTTTTTTCACCGTCCAGGATGATACCTTTTTCAGTATTCCTGACGATGTCATCCAGCGTGCCATCACTGCCCGGATCGATGTTGATATTGGTCATACGTTCGATCGGGACACGGTAGAAGGATGTGGCGCGGTTGGCGCCGCTGCTGCCACTGAAGATCTGTTTGCGCGCGCGGGCATTGGCCTCTTCCACCATCTGGCGCCCGGTAATGGCGCCCACCAACAGGCCCTTATCGATCAGCAGGTTGTCCTGGGCTGGAACGCCATCGTCATCGAATCCAAAACTACCCGGGCTGTTGGGGATGGTGCCATCAGCGCGGGCAGTCAGCCTGGATGATCCATAGCGCAGGCTGCCAAAATCATCCAATTTGACAAACGAGCCGCCTGCAAAAGCCAGTTCGTACCCGAGTATCCGATCCAGTTCGAGCGCGTGACCAATGGTCTCATGGGTTTGCAGGAACATGATGCCCGGCAACAGGATCACGGAGCGTTCATCCTTTGGGCAGTCTTCGGCCGCCAGGACCTCATTCATCTCACGCACGATACGTTCGGCGTTTTCACTGAATAATTGCGGGTCAAGCGTTTCCCAACCGCGCGTTGGGCTCAATCGCGGCGGGCTGAACTTGCGTGAGTGCGAGACGCCCTGCGCATCCACGCCCATCACCCGGATGGATGGAAAAACCTCGATGATGTTCTTCTCGATCTCGCTGCCTTCTGAATCAAGATATACGATCTGCTTGCGCATGAAGACCAGTTCGCAAACGCGCTGGGAAACCCCGGGTTGGTCCAATTTTTCGTCCAGCTTCTTCAGAAGACTGATCTTATCCGCCAGCGAAACAGTGAATGGATCGATCCGGTTCGGGCTGGTAAAGGAACCCTGGATGGCTTCCTTCTCCGCCAGGCGGATGGGAAAGGTCACCCGTTCAGCCGCAACACGGGCATTGTCGAAAGCCTTGTCAAAAAGCATATCAAGATTTGAAAGCTGCGATGACGCAGAAAAACCCCAGGCGCCTTTGTAGAGTACGCGGATACCTGCCCCGCTCTCGCGGGAGGATGAAGCATTTTTTAGATTCCCGTTCCACATCAAGAGCTGGTTGGTTTCTTCAAGCGGATACCAGCGCGCATCCACATAGGTTGCGCCCGCTGCCTTAAGTCGTTCGATTTGCTGTTGTAACTGCTCGCGCATTGAATTCTCCTTTTTGTTTTGCCGGACGTTTTACCCGGCCTGTACCGCAATCATTGTATTAACAATTATAGGTGTAATTTATGCAGTGCGTTCACCCAACCAGGGTAAAACGGATCTCCACGTATTGATCCTCTCCTGGCTGGTAACCAGGCACGGGCGAACACCCTCCGATATGCAGGCAGAATTCCCCAGGCTCAACCTGCGGCAGGCCCCGCTGATCGATGAACTGCAATGCAGCTGATGGGATAACAAAACGGAGCGTCCTGACCTGACCGGCTTTCAAATCGACCGGGCGGAAGGCCACCAGCTTGCAGCGCGGCACGCGCTCGGAGGCCAGGATGTCGGTCAGGTAGACCTGGATGATCTCGCGCCCGGCCCGCCCGCCTGTGTTGTGCACCTGGACCTGGAAACTAAAACTTTGCCCGGTTTTGATCTGCCGGGACGCTGCGCGGGGCCGCCGGTAGGTAAAGCTGGTGTAACTTAGCCCAAAGCCAAATGGAAATTCGGGCTCGACGGTTGAATAGCGATAGGTGCGCCCTTGCATCGAATAATCGTCAAATGCCGGCAGGTCCGCTAGGGATTTGGGAAAGGTCAGGGGCAGCCGCCCGCCCGGACCAGCCCGGCCAAAGAGGATGTCGGCTGCCGCCCTGCCACCTTCCTGGCCCGGGTACCACAGGTACAGGATTGCATCCGCCAGGTCTGCCGCTTCACCCAGGATGAGCGGGCTGCCGGCATTGAGCAGCACAACAAGCGGGGTCCCGGATGCC
>Ga0172369_10010077_pt1 | contig 10347 bp, 9 predicted proteins | sample LakKiv25m_FD_114539 | JGI IMG/M metagenome (GOLD analysis project Ga0172369, IMG submission 114539) | Freshwater microbial communities from Kabuno Bay, South-Kivu, Congo - kab_022012_11.25m | ecosystem: Environmental > Aquatic > Freshwater > Lake | place: Democratic Republic of the Congo...
GGGTTGCGAGAAACCGGTGAGGATGTCGATTTTGGGACAGGGAAGGGTCTTCGGAGTTAACTTAACAGCCACTGTCTGAAGTACACCGCCCGGATTGCTTTCTGCAACGATATAAATTGTAACTGTTGTATTAGCTGGAAAGCCTGACAGATTGATTGTTGCTGGAACTCCAGGAGTAGAATAATTAAATATCCCATAAGCACATAGGCTTGGATTTCCAAAAGTTGCTAAAGCCTTAACTGTTGCCGGATTATATGTTAAACCATATAGAAATGGAAACGCTGCATAATAAACTCTGCTATTTTGATTTAGTGTAAAATTGACATCTACTGTTACAGGGTAAGATGTTGTATTAGGACCTGATGTCCAGACAGGCTGTGCAAAACTAGTTTGAATAGTCAGAAAAAGTGATGACAGCAGAATTACTATTCTAATTACCCTCTTCCCTCCCATTATCTTCTTAAATTCATGAAAAATCAATGTTTCCATGTATGTTTCTCGGTTGGTAGCAATCCCGGATTATCAGAGATTATACTAATATTAATGATCAGATTTTAATGACATTTGCCCTTCAATATTTTATAGAAAGCTCATGTACTGTAGTTAACGGTAGCTAAGTAGGATTATTATTGCGGTTATGGATATTTACACGAACGGAAAAGAAGGAGGGCAAGAGAGGGAGATTGGGTGAGGGGGAGATGGTGCAATTCAGGGAGAGAAATGGCGTGGGAGGGAAGTGGAGATAGGGTGACTGAAAAACAAAAAAGGCAAAAAGCGTATTGCTCTCTGCCTGATACATTTAATGGTCAGCGATCAGCTGTCAGCAATCAGCGATCAGCTTTTGGTCTTCAAAATTCAAGTTTTCTAAGCCTAAAAACTTCCTGTCTATGTAATATTTTTATGATCGCTGCCCCAATCGCAACACCGGCTATATTTGATAAAAGATCAAATACATTAAATGCCCTTTCCGGGATCCATAATTGAACGACTTCGGTAACGACTCCGAGTAACATAACCAGGAGAATGAATTTTATTAAGGGGTTTTTTTCGAAGAGTTTTAAGCCGCTTATTGATCCGAAAAAGTAATACATGCAAATAAGAAAATAAACCAGCAGATGCAGCAGATGGTCAAGTCGGATGTGAAAGGCTTCGGGTCCAAGTTTTATCTTGTTCAATTCACCCGCAATGGGGATGAAGGTGGTTATTAAGACTGCGAAATAACCGGCCCAAAAGAGGTATCTGAAGATTCGTTGTTTCAAAGTATTAATTTTTCGGCGTGCGGCGTGCGGCATGCGGCATTCGGCATGCGGTAGGACGGAGTTCAGTTTTAAACATTCAGATTACTAAATACCGATTACCATTTTCACCGAAACCTTTCCTGATACTCAGGATTTTCCTTCATAATTTCAACACTATCGGGAAAGTTGTCAATAAACCACACAAGGAAGGCTGTAACATCAATTTTATCATTCAGCATCTGCTCACGCCGTCTTTGAAATTCCATTTCAAGATCAGGAAAAGTCAGGAGTTCATCTATTTTATCGAACAATTTCTCTGAAAGGTTGGTCGGGATACCACATGTAAGACCATACTTGTGCTCAAGCTCTTCGAGAACACTTATTCTGCCGGCAAAATCACTGAACCTTATTGAAGGGACTCCGAGCATAGCTGCTTCCATTGTCATTGACTGACTATCGCTTATCAACATAGAAGCGTTTGCCAGGATCTGCTGCATTTCAGCCGGATTGATTTTTAATTCATATTTTTTAAGAGATCCATCGAGCTTACCCTCTGATGAAACATAAACCGCTCCTTTTTTCTTCAGTTTAATTATGATTTCTTTCAATAATGGAACTGAAAATCCCTTTATTCCCGAATCATGATAAGCATCGAGCTTAGATACTCTTATCAAAAAATAGGGCTGCTTTAAGATTGCAGCCCTTTTGATAAATTTATTCGGATGGAGGTATGCCAGCTTCATATATCCCCGATAATGGATCGTTTTCTTTTCATATTTTCCTGTCTTGCATCCTTCGGGAGAAAGAATCAGCGATGTAAATGGGAAAGTGATCCTGGCAAGTTCAGGTATGACATCAATGTCATCCTCCAGTACAGTAATTACCGGAATCCTTTTTAAGAATCCAACATGTGCAAGGGAAGGATCGGTCCCGATAAAGATATTATAATATTTACCCTTAACATACTGTAATAATCGGAAGTCTCTTTTAACAAGACCTGTAAGGATTCCAAACCTTCCTGATTTGCGGCCTTCAGGCAGTATGTTTATAAACGTTTCATCATTCTCCTTAAGTAATTGTTCAAGAACATCTTTTGACTTTATAATAATATCACAGGTAATCCCTTTTAACCTTAAAGCGCTGATTGCATTCTTAAGAAATAAGTATTGTGAAGGATGGCCGAAATAAAAAAGAATGTTCACGGTTAGTTTGTCTGCTCTTTACGCATCTCTGCCTGAAATACAGACTGTGGTTTATGAAGAAAAATTCTCTTCATAACAGGTCTAGAAAAGTTATTGAGATTATCTATCAGCTTATAGCTTGAGGGATAATCGTAAAAGCTCTTATTTGGGGATTTCATTATTGTTTCAAAATCTTCCATGCTGAAATCCAGCTTTTTAATAACGTACTCAAGCATTTTTGATTTCTCTGAGTCCTGGTATGGCTTGGAAGAAAGCAAATCCAGAGCTTCCTCCCGTGAAATTTCTCCGCTCATAATCTGAGCGCTGAGTGTTATTTTCCGTTTATCAATCCCGAACTTTTCAAAAAGCCAGTAAGAAATTGCAAATCTTGTGAAGATGTTTTCAAAATGATGGCCGCCGTAATATTCCCATTTGAAATTTTCCTTTAAAAATTGTTGCGCAGCCTTTTTCTGATAATCGAGGTAATAAAAAGGATATATGCTCTTTATCCCTTTTACCAGACTGTAATACATCAGATCAGATAAATTATAGTTCGGAAAGGTTTTCAACTTAACAGATCCGAATTTCTTATGAATATATCTTAATTGCTTACCGTCTCCATAGGTCCATTCCCTTGGCTGGGTTCCTTCACTTCTGAAATCATTACCTCTTAAAATGTACTTAATATTTTCCCTGTCAGCTATCTTATATAAAACTGCCTTGATAGCCAGATCGGATGGCATATCAATCCAGGGAAGGCCAGCTTTCATATAAGCTCCTAGTAAGTCTTTTATTTCCTCATAATTTATCACATAAGTTTCCAGATCAATATTCAGTGCCTGGGTCATTTTACGTATATTCTTTACAGATATATCGCTGTTCCATCCGTTATCAAGATTTACTGCCAAAGGGCGGAGGCCATACTCTTTAGCTATATAAAGAAGGTAGGAGCTGTCGGTTCCTCCACTTACTCCTATTATGCAATCATATTTACTTTTTGGATTAGTTTTTTTTATCCTTTCGATTATTCTTTTCCATTCCTGTAATCCTTTATCTCCCCTTGGATAAGCAGCCATTAGGCTATCCATTAACCTGCTGTAATTTGAAGCTCCTTTATCGTCAAAAGTTATACCAGGAATCGTTGAATCCCAGACACCACGTGAACAAATTCTTAATTCCTTTTGGACCATTTTAGTTTCTAAACAAACCCTTAAGTTGTTGCTTTTCAGGGTAATTTATAAGAACAGCTTTCCTGGGACCGTGATAGACAAACATGCTTCCTGCAGCTACAGCTGATGCATATCCCTCATTGACAGCCTTAGAAAAATCAGAAAGCCTGCCGGCACCTCCAAGAGCCACGACAGGTATCCTGACTGACTCTGATACTCTCCTTATCAGATCAATATCATAACCTTCCATCATACCATCATTTTCGATGGAATTAACAATGATTTCACCGGCTCCATTTTCTTCCATTAATTTTACGAATGTAACAGGGTTGAATTTTGTTGCCTTCTTCCCTGAATTAATATAAGTCAGTTCCTTACCGAAGAAGTTCCTTTTTACATCGATTGATATTGTAATCGTGGAACTGCCAAACTCATCTGAAGCCTCTCTTATAAAGTCAGAATTTTCAGCCGCATAAGTATTAATAATTACTTTTTCTGCACCGGAGGCAATTATTTGCCGGATTTCTTTAATACTTCTTATTCCGCCTCCCACGCTGAAAGGCATATTTGCCTCATCACCCACAAGCTTTACGAATTCCTTAGACATAGTGCGTCCTTCGCTGGTAGCACTTATATCAAGAAATACAAGCTCATCAGCCTGGAGATCATTAAATAATCTCACTGCGTTTATTGGATCTCCTAAATATCGAAAATCCTTAAACCTGATGGATTTTACAAGGCCATTGTTTTTTAGAAGCAATACCGGTATGACACGGGGACGGAACAAAGTATGTGAGGAGTGAGTAGTGGGTGGTGAGTGGTGAGTAAAAAAAATTAAGGTAAATTTTGTTATCCTGTGATTTCCATTATCGAACTATTTAGCAAGTAACAAATGATCAATAACAATTTAAAGGCTTAAAAAGTTTCGGAGGAGTGTTTCACCGGCACCATGGCTTTTTTCAGGGTGGAACTGAGTTCCGAAAATATTGTCTTTTTGAACAGCCGATACAAACTCATAGCCATATTCAGTTGTTGACAAAATGTCTTGCTTACTATTGCACCTGATGTGATAACCATGGACAAAATAAAAGTTACAGTCAGCAGGCAAACCATTCAGTATCGAACTTCCCCTTTTTATATCAATCGAATTCCAGCCAATGTGAGGAATCTTATGGCGCTTATCGGATAATCGAAATCGGATTGTATCTGCATCAAGCCATCCCAAACCAACTGAATTACCTTCTTCAGAAAAACGGGAAAATAATTGCATGCCAAGACATATCCCCAGAATAGGGATTTTTTCTTCCAGAACTTTCTTATGCAGTATATCGATTAGATCCAGATTATACAAATTTGTGATACCGTTCTTAAAATTTCCCACGCCGGGTAAAATCAATTTTTCAGCCAGAGCAATCTCATTTTTATCCGATGAAATTAAGGATTTGACATGGAGTCTTTCAAATATTTTTTGAACTGAACGCAAATTCCCAACTCCATAATTGATGATAACAACGTCAGGCATTACTTATCGATGTATTTTCTCATCCACAACTCAAGACTTAACCATTTCCAGAACTCTTTGTTATATTTCCCTGATTTCTGATAATCATTGATTGATTTCAAACACCTGGAGTTATCTAAATAGCTCCTTGATTTGAATGAAGCGGAATGCATTATATCCAGAAAATATCCTTTTAAGTGAGGTTCGTTAAACCAAATGTGTTCCGGTGTCTGATAACCAATCTTATCGACTCTGGTTCGAATTTTTTCAGGGAGTACATCTTTCATTGCATCCCTTAACAAGTATTTTGTACAACCTTTATTAATAGAAATACCGGATGCCAGGGTTTTTTCTACCAGAGTATGATCAAGGAAAGGGAACCTGGTTTCAATTGAAAAGTACATGCCACTTTTATCCGCCCAGAGAAGATGGTGTTCAAATTTATATTCAAAATGCTTTATAAGAAATTCTTCCAAGGAATTAGAATTATAAAAATCATCCATTATTGGATTAAGATTATCTGAAAAGCTATCGATAAATTCCTTGTTAAGCGAGGAAGTGTTTAGTTCTTTAAACCAATGGGGATGAAGAGCAAAAATGAACGATTTTATACCAGTCAGCGACTTATGCAATCTAAGGTAATGATAAAGTTCAGAAGCTAATTTTGGAAAGTGTTTCTGTTTAAAAAGGTCTTTAAAAAAATACCCGAAAAAATAATGATATCCAGCCATGATTTCATCGGCTCCCTGCCCATTAAGAATTACAGTACAGTAATCTTTAGCCAGCTCCATTACCTTAAACTCTGCATATTCAGAAGTATTTGGAATGGGTTCACTTAATGCATCATGAAACCGGTTGATATCCTCAAACAAACTATCAGCTGTTGGATGAGTGAAATGCATATTAAGTCCGGTTTTGTTATACTCATCTATAAAATCCGATTCGTCACCAGGCGTGCCTTTTCCGTAAATCGCAGAAAATGTATGCAATTGGTTTTTTCGGGATTTGTTTTTCACAACTGAGGTTATTGAAGAAGAATCCAGGCCACCGCTTAAACATGTACCTAGTGGGACATCACTTCTCAATTGGAGATCGATGGAAGTGGAAAAATCCTGAAAGAACCTGTTACTTGTATAATCAGAGTACTGAAGTTCCTTAACCTTTTCATCTAAACTATACCATCGTTTTATATTTAGAATGTTCCCAATCAATTGAAGCAGGTGACCATGCTGCAGCTTATATATATTCCTGAAGAAGGTTTGACTTAAATGGTTGGTTCTGTTATAAACAAGAAAGTCATAGATTATAGAATCATTTTGATCTGGCTTAGAATTTAACAAGGATAAAATGAGTGGTATATCAGATGCAAAAATAAAACGATTATTATCTATTGTGTAATAAAAGGGCTTTATACCAAACCTATCCCTTGCTCCAAAGACATTCATTGTAAGAGTATCCAGTATAACAAAAGCAAACATCCCATTTAGGATATCAAGACAATTCTTCCCCCACTTCATGAATGCTGCTAAAAGAACCTCAGTATCAGTGTTACTTTTAAAAGGATAAAAATCTTTAAGTTCCTCTCTTATCTCTATATAGTTGAATATTTCTCCGTTCAAGACAATAACATACCTGCCATCATTTGAGATCATTGGCTGGTGACCAGCTGATGAGAGGTCTATAATACTTAACCGTACAAAACCTAAACCAATATTTTTTTTTATAAAAACACCTTCATCGTCAGGTCCCCGATGCTTCATCCTCTGCATCATTTGCCTTAAGGGGATGTCGGTTACCGGTTCATTTTTAAAATTGATAATCCCGCAAATTCCACACATCACTTAATCACTTCAAGATAAATATCATAAATCTTCCGGCTTGTGTGTTCTGCATCAAGTTCAAGTTCGGTAATTCGTTCTCTGCCATTTGTTTTATTCCGGGTCCTGGAAAATTCAAATGCCATTTTGATTTTGTCAATGACATCCTCAATGTTATAATTTGATATATAACAACCTTTTGTATCACCAAAAATCATTTCAACGTCGCCAACTTTGGTGCTAACAACTGGACAATTACATGCCATTGCCTCTTTCAGGAACTGCGAAGATCCCTCATTATATGATGTAATTAGTGCCAAATCACAAGCATTCATTAACAAGTTAACTTCCTGTCTTGAGTACCCCTTTAATTCAATAAGTTCTACATTATCAAACGAATCACAAGCTTTTTTTGCCAATGAATAATTTTTAACCGGGTTGTCAAAGGAGGACGAAAATAAAATGTATCGCTTTTCAGCTAATAAATTACATTGATTTCTGGCGGATATTTTGTCTATCGGATAAAATAAGTCAAGATTTACCTGACAGGGAATAATGTCATATTTGTCGGGGAATGCTTTAAGCCTTAATGCAAGATCTTTGCTTACAAAAATTGAATGACTGCTGTACCGATTAGCAATTCGGGAGAGTATTTTATTGATATTTGGTTTGATGCCAGGCTTCATGGAAATTGGATTTATATCATTACCATGAAACGTTGTCACCAGAGGATAATCTCCCTTTGCTATTAGGACAAGCAATCCGGCTAATCCATAATGTGCATGAACAAGATCAAATCTATCCGCCAGCGTCTTCTTTAATAAACCCAGATTCTTAAGGTAGCCTGCTAATCCTTTTCCCTGAATAAAAAAAAACCGAAATTCAATGCCAAATCTTTTAACGGCTTCAACCTGTTCATAAATAAAAGGCTGGTGATTTTGTAAATTGAATTCCAGACCATCTGAAGTATTGCCACTACAAACGACCAGGACTTTCATAAGTTCTCATTCTAATGAACTTAGCCGGAGAACCCCCATAAATTGAATTCTCAGGGATATCTTTATTCACTAAACTGCCTGCAGCGACTATTGCTCCTTTTTTAATGATCACGCCCGGAAGAATTATAGAATTTGTGCCAATTAATACATCATTCTCAATTATGACATCCCCTGTCTTGTAAGAATCCATTATCTCTTTATCTGTAGAATAATGATGCGAGAAGGTGAAGATCTTACAAAAAGGAGCGATGGCAACGCCATTGCCAATCGTAAGCTTTTCATTTCCCACATTAATATAAGTGCCAACTCCCAATAGTCCATTATTACCAATTAGAATTTCACCTTTGCCAATTGCAATAATGCAATTTTCATAAACTTTAAAGTGTTTCCCTATCTTTATCCTTTTGGGGTTTCCAATGATCCTTGTTTTTGTTCTAATAAATGAATTCTTACCAAGACTTCCCAAACGTATTATCCAATACCCTTTAAGCAAATAATCTTTTAATTTGTATGATATCTTAAAAAGTAAATCTGAAATCAGGTATTTCATTATTCGAAGCAGTAATCAAAGTATTTTTCAAGCTTATTCTTAACAATATTATCCCAGCTGGAATCTCTATAAAGCATTTTTATCCTGTCTGAATTATACAAATGCTTATTTGCATTAATCTGCTCAAGGGCGTTGCAGAATGAGGTCGGATAATCTTCTGTTAATATACCGCATTCTTCTTTCAATGAGGTCCTATTCTCATAGGTATTTGTTGCAATTACTGGCATGCCGGCAAGGAGACTCTCATAAAGTTTAGTTGATGGCTGAAATTCGTAATAATCTCTTTGTGGAATATACACAATCCCAATATTACACATTTCGAAAAATGGTAATACTTCAGAAAGACTTTTATTCCCATGCAGGCAAACCGTATCACTTAGATTTGTATCGGCAATAGCTTTATTAAGCAGACCCAACCAATAAGTACTTCCAGTTCCGACAATATCATATGATATTTTCTCCGATGGATGTCGATTAATGTATTCAGATAATCCATAAACTGTATCATGAATGTTACGATTATCCATTGTTCCTACATATAATAATTTAAGGAAATTAAAACTTTTTGCCGGTATTTTCTGAAATTCTCCTCCCAAAGGAAGAATAAACGATTTTCGTTCAGGAATTGCCATTTTTCTTGCCAGGCTTGCGGAAATAACAGAAACATGCCTGTATAATAATGCAAACAATTTTATTTCCTTATTTTTTAGATAACGTATTAATTTAGTATCGCTCAAATCACCTGTGCGTATATCCAAAACTATGGGCTGAAACAGGTTAAAAAGACGTATAAGAAGTGTATATTTTGTATGAACATGAAAGATCAGATCATACTTATTCGATCTTATGAAACGGTTGAGCTCGCTGATGAAAATCAAATAACGTAGTAATTTGTTTTTGTGAAGATTAACATATACAACATCAACATCCGGAAGATTCATTTTGGGAAGCTGCATATCAAAACAGAAGTAACTTACATTAAATCTGGATTTGTTTAGATATTTGCAGTACATATAGGTGTCTGTATGATACCCAAATTGTATGGTCAATAAGAACAAAATATTTCTCTTAGGTGCGGTCAAAACTGTTTATTATTAACAACAGGAGCTGTCACATATCTTACTTTTGAGTTTAAACCGTTTGGTACTTTTAAGTAGTTCCCATTGGAATAGATAATAAAATAGACTAAAAGAAATGACAATGCCTGGGTTCGCATAATAATACCGGTGTAAAAAAAATACTCCCAGCAAAATACCGCGATGATAGCAAACTTCAATCGCTTGTTTTTGATTTTATTTAATATGCTCAGGATAAACAACAGCGTAAATAAAACCCCTATAAATCCACTGGTTACATATGTTTGAAATATTCCGTTAGCTGAACCTTTATGCCCGATATCAAATCCAAGCTTGTCAAACTCTTCGTAATCAGTTGTATACATAGGCTTTAAACCCATTCCGATTAAGTCTCTTTGTGAATAATCCAGTGTTAAAAGAGTTTTCACAAGCTGTAATGTGGCACCACCCCGACCCTTCTTGCTTGCCTCGCGTCCCTCACCAAATGAGTAATCCCTTGCATAATTTAATGCATAATCTAAATCAAATCTCCCCCAAAATGACTTATCGGGATTCAGGGTCGGATTAATCCTGACGCCTAAATAAAATATTAAAGGGAGAAGTGGTATAACATATAAAAGTCTTTTGGATAGTTTCTTTCCAGGCACATAATAATAAAAAAGAAAGATAACTACTGGCATGATAAACCATATTGCCCTTTTCATACTTGCATATCCGACAAGCAATAATAGGAACACAATGGTCCATTCTTTAGTATCAAATTCGCCTTTCTTAATTCCCCATAAAAAAATAAAACCAAGTACAGGAAATACAGTAC
>Ga0172369_10010078_pt1 | contig 10346 bp, 8 predicted proteins | sample LakKiv25m_FD_114539 | JGI IMG/M metagenome (GOLD analysis project Ga0172369, IMG submission 114539) | Freshwater microbial communities from Kabuno Bay, South-Kivu, Congo - kab_022012_11.25m | ecosystem: Environmental > Aquatic > Freshwater > Lake | place: Democratic Republic of the Congo...
AGAGTCATTTTTTTCGTCTGCAAAAGTAAGTCTTTATTTATCAAATAAAAAAACCTCCTGAAACAAATCAGAAGGTTTTAAATTATAAAATTTTTTTATCAAGCTCTTCCTGATAAATTCTTTGGAATTCGGCCATTATTGATAGATTCAGAACGAAGTTTACGACCAACAATACGTTCATTCATTTTACCTATTTCGATAATTTTATCAATGTCAAGACCTGTTTCTATGCCCATTTCGTCCATCATCACTACCATATCTTCTGTACAAACAAGTCCTACTGCTGATGGATCTTTGTAATAGTATGACCCTGTTCCTGACACCGGACAATCGTCCACAAAATTTGCCGGCTGACCACCTATTCCACCCAAAGTAGATTCATAATTGGTCATTCCTGCCTGAAGAGCAGCCAAAACATTGGCCAAACCCCAGCCTCTGGTAGTATGAAAATGAACAATATGTTTTGATGAGTCACCAAAATGATCCAGAAGCATCGAATAATAGCGGTAAACCCTGTCAGGAGAAGCAGAACCATCATGGTCAGCATGTTCAACATCAGTAGCACCAATATCTAACCATCGTTGTGCAAACTCAACTGCTTTTTCCATTTTTGTAGGTCCTTCGATCGGGCAACCCCAAATTGTGCTGACCGTTCCATTGACTTTCATTCCGGCTTCACGTGCTTTAGGAATCCACTCTTCACACATTTTCCAATAATCAGCCAAAGATAATCCTGAATTCTTTTTATGATGAGATTCACTGGTTGATACCATTACAAGAATTCTGTCAGGGCCTATACCTTGCTTCCTGAGTTCTATTGCTCTTTCAATAGCTTTCTCTCGTATTGTAACCGCAGTAAGTTTTACTCCATCTATCAGATGAGCTACTTTTTTACTTTGTTTGATTTTTTTCAGTAAAATCTCAGCATCTTTAAACTGTGGCATGCCAGTAGGGTTGCCAAGGTTTGTTACTTCAACATGCTTAAATCCTGCTAAAATTGTTTGTTCGAGTACCCATAACTTTGCATCTGTTGAAATAAATTTCTCTTCATGCTGATATCCATCACGAACGGTAATATCACCTATGGTAACCTTTTTGGGATAAATTAATTCCTTCATATATGATTAAATTATTTATATGTTACAATTTCATTTCAGGAATCTCTCCTTCAATTATAAGTTTTCCCTCTGTTGCTTTAATAATATCTTCTACTGTTACGCCTGGTGCTCTCTCTTTCAACTCAAAACCTCTATCAGTAACATCCATGACAGCAAGGTCAGTAACAATTTTTTTAACACAATTAACACCAGTAAGTGGCAAAGTGCAGTTTTTCAGCAACTTAGAATTACCTTCTTTGTCAGTATGCTGCATAGCAACCACAATATATTTGGCTGCAGCTACCAAATCCATAGCACCACCCATACCTTTTACTAATTTTCCGGGTACTTTCCAACTGGCAATATCACCATTTTCAGAAACTTCAAATGCTCCAAGCACAGTTAAATTAACATGCCCTCCACGTATCATTCCAAAACTCGTAGCTGAGTCAAAAAATGAAGCACCATCAATATAGGTTACAGTTTGCTTTCCTGCATTGATCAGGTCAGGGTCAACTTTATCTTTTGTCGGGAAAGGACCTATCCCAAGAAGTCCATTTTCTGAATGAAGCGTAACACTCATTCCTTCAGGTATGTAATTAGCTACTAAAGTAGGAATTCCAATGCCGAGATTGACATAAAATCCGTCTTTTAATTCTTGAGCAATACGTTTTGCGATTCCGTTTTTATCGAGAGCCATACTTATTCTTTTAATTTATTAATCAATAGTTGTGGTAAATTCAATTTGCTTTTTGTAATCAGTCCCCTGAAAAATCCGTTGAACAAAAATACCGGGTGTATGAATTTTATTCGGGTCAAGGTCACCAGCAGGGACAAGAATTTCCACTTCAGCAATAGTAATGATACCGGCAGCAGCCATCATATTGTTAAAATTATTGGCGGTATATCGATAAATAAGGTTGCCGGCAGTATCTCCTTTCCATGCTTTAACAATAGCAAAATCGGCACGCATACCCATTTCAAGGATATGTGGTTTACCATTAAAAAATCTTACTTCTTTATCACCCTGAACTTCTGTACCATAACCGGCAGGGACAAAAAAGGCAGGAATGCCTGCTCCTCCTGCCCTGATTCGTTCTGCCAAAGTTCCTTGTGGTATTAATTCAACTTCAAGTTCACCGCTTAAATACTGTCTTTCAAACTCTTTGTTCTCTCCTACATATGACGAAATCATTTTTTTAATTTGCTGAGTTCTCAGCAGTTTTCCTAAACCTACATTATCAATACCAGCGTTATTTGAAATACATGTCAGATTTTTAACACCCAGCTCTACCAGGGCATCAAGGCAATTTTCAGGAATTCCACACAAACCAAAGCCACCTAACATCAGAGTCATACCATCTTTAATTCCCTGCACTGCTTCTTGTGCGTTTCTTACAACTTTTTTCATAGGATAATAATAAAATTGAATTTTTTGGAGGTGCAAGATAATATATCTTAAAAAAATGCTAAAATGCTTTTAAAGATTTTAATTTCTCAACATTGATTTGAATATTTATTCCTCTCTCCTCAGCATAATTGATTATTGTAAAAGTATCCAGATTCCCCAGCATTTCATATCCTGTCATCGGACAACCACCATATCCATTAATGACTGAATCAAAATGCCTGACACCTGCATTCCAGGCAGCTTCAATCTTTTCAAATGCATCTTTTTTTTGTGTATGTAAATGAATCCCTGCATGAATATCAGGAAATTCATTAAAAATAAGTGTATAAAGAATCTTTATTTTTTCTGCATCGGCTTCACCTGTAATATCAGAAATATTAAAAAATTTAATCCCTTCTGTCCTGAACATTTCTATCCATTTCAACACTATTTCCGGATGCCATTTATCCCCGTAAGGATTGCCAAAGCCCATCGTTATATAACACAAAAACTTTTTGTTATACTTTTGGCATATTTCATTGATTTTTAAAGTAGTATCACAGACTTGATTAATATCTGCATTGAGATTATGTTTCAGAAATGTTTCTGAAACAGAAAATGGAAATGACAGAAATTGTAAATGTTGATAATTACAAGCCAGCAATGCTCCTTTTTCATTAACTACTAATGTCATTACATCAGAAACAGTATTTTCGAATTCAGCAGATTCCAGTACGACCTGAAAATCTGCCAGTTGAGGAATTGCTTTTGGAGAAACAATGCTACCTGCATCTACCATATCAAATCCAGACTTAAGTATAGCATTAAGATATCTGATTTTTAAATCAGTCGGAACAATTTTTTTACTGCTTTGCCAGACTTCTCTTACCGATTCAGTTATCAATATTTTATCTGTCATCGGATTTTCAGCAGCCAATATACCTTGAAATAACAAGCCTCTGAATTTCTGATGTTCCTTCACCGATTTGCAGTAATCGTTGGTCGCGGTAAAATCTTTCAATATCATAATCTTTCATGAGGCCATAACCACCATGAATTTGCAAAGCTTCATCTGCAACCTGTTTGGCTACTTCCGAGCAATATAGTTTTGCCATAGCAGAATACATGGCGAATGGCTGATGATTGTCTTTCAGCCAGCAAGCTTTATATAGAAGTGCACGTGCATGTTCAATTTTAACAGCCATATCGGCTAATTTGAAAGCAGTCACCTGAAATTTGATGATTGGTTTTCCAAATTGTTTTCTTTCTTTTGCATATTGCATAGCAAGTTCAAAAGCTCCCTGAGCATTGCCCAAACCCATTGCAGCAATAGACAAACGACCACTGTCAAGAGTCTGGAGCATTATTTTTGACCCCTGACCTACTTCACCCAGCATGTTTTCCTCAGGTACCCTGCAATCATCAAAATATAATTCAGCAGTGTCGGAGGCTCGCCACATCATTTTACCATGCATACTTACAGCTCTGAATCCTGGTGTTCCTCTCGGAACAATAAAGTTTGTGAATTCCTTTTCACCTTTTTCATCAGTACCGGTTACAGTTTGTACGGTTGAACCTACAGAGATAGGTGATGATGCATTGGTAATAAATATCTTTGAACCATTTATTATCCATTCATTCCCTTCTTTTACTGCTTTTGTTTTTGAACCTCTTGAATCAGAACCGGCATCAGGTTCAGTCAGACCAAATCCCCATAATGCTTCACCAGTGCAAAGTTTTGGTAAATATTTTTCTTTTTGCTCTTTCGTACCAAAATAATATAATGGTCCAATACCAAGTGAATTATGAGCTGCCAAAGTAGCACCCTGTGAGCCATCTACACGTGAAATTTCTTCAACTGCTATAATATATGATAAAGTATCAAGTCCCTGACCTCCATATTCGGGTGAAATATACATTCCGAAAAGCCCTAATTCGCCCATCATTTTTGTTAATTCAACTGAAAACTCAGCCTTTTCATCTAAATCTTTTGCACGTGGGCGAATTTCACGCTCTGCAAAATCACGGACAGTTTGTCTGATTAATTCATGTTCTTCTGTAATATACATATACGATTTTTTTTGATTGTTAAAAATTTCAGCCAAGATAAAACATTTTTTTATTATACAAAATTATTTCAATAGCAGTTACTGATGAAATGAGCATGCTATTAATCTTACTGATACATTAGCTTTGAAGCTGATATTTTTTTATGAATTTTAAGAAATTTATTAAATTAATTTCAAGTTATACTTTTGGAATTGAATTGGAAAGGTTCAAAAGTCACATTAGTAATGAACTTATTGTTTATTACATTAAAGGAAAATATCATTTAAACACCATTCATGCCAATTATTCTTATGGTGAACTTCATCATGCATTCAAAAAAGTGCTAAAGAAAATAAAAATTAATAAATATCCTGTTAAAAAGTGTCTCCTTCTGGGATTTGGCTGTGGCAGTGTGGTAAGTATTTTACAGGAAGAATTGAAAATGAAATGCAAAATTACTGCAATAGAAAATGACCCTGTGGTGATTGAAATCGGTAAGAAGTACTTTAATACTGAACAATTCAGCAATTTAGAAGTAGTAATAGATGATGCTTACCATTTTGTAAAAAAAACTAATCAGCATTTTGATCTTATTGTCTTTGACATTTACATTGACAATAAAATACCTTTTGTCTTTGAAACTGAAGATTTTATCAAAGGCTTAAAAAATATTATGTTGCCCAAAGGAATTCTTGTTTTTAATAAAGATGTACATGCTGAGGAAATGAGAATAAGTTTTGAAGAACTAAAAGTAATTTTTAAAAAGTATTTCCCTGATTATAAAACAGTTAAAGCATCAGCAAAAAGCATTTTCTTTGTAAGTGGCACAAAATAATCAGCTGATTAACTCGTAGCCCTTAAAAAGTCGATAGTGAAATAAATACGAAGGATGGAATGTGGAATGCAGAAAAAGTAAGAAATTAGTGGTTAGCATTAGTCACAAGACCTATTACTTATAACTTTGTAACTTATAACCTAAGCTCAATAGATTTCTCACTGCATTCGAAATGCCAAAATGAGAGAAAGAAATGCGGAGTTCGAAATTAAGAATACAGCACAATAAATACAAAAAAGTATTCATAATCAAACAAGTAAGCTGAAACTTGTAACATCAGCCATATCCCAGAAGCTTCAAGTAAGAAACCAGCAACTACTCAATCACCATCATCACCTGTCCTACATCCACCATATCACCAGTACCTACTTTAATATCCTTGATTTTACCAGGCATTTGAGCTTCAATATTGTTTTCCATTTTCATGGCATCAATGACTATCACAAAATCACCTTTTTTCACCTCATCACCTTTGTTTACAAGTATTTTAAAAATTTTTCCCGGTATTGGTGCTTTCACCAGGTTGGCATCACTTTCGGCTGAGGTATCTGTTTTGGTAGTTTTCAGTTCAGTTACCAGTAAATCTTCCCTGAGAAGGCAATATTCCTTTTTATTGATGCTAACTTTAGTGCCATTTTCACAACCAGATAAAGCTGCTGTAACCTTTTTATCATTGATACTAAAATCAATTTCACCTTCATCAACAAATAAGATGTTTACATTGTACTGATTCCCTTCAATTATAAATTCAAACTGGTCTTTCATGATGTCGTGCATTTCCACATTTATTCTTTGACTATCCATTAAAATAGGAATATTCATTAAATGTCTCCAATATCCAATTGAATTCCAAACACTTTGAATTTTGCAGTATTCTTCTTCCTTGTCGATTTCATTTACAGTATAAAGGATGAGTGCAATACATGCTTCGTGTAAGGTTCCTTCTTCTTTACTGTAATTTGTACGCGATGGATTCTGTTTTCCGTTCATATTCACAACAACTTTAGTTTTGTTTTCTTTTTCAGCAATGGCTTTTTCTACTTCTGCTTCAAATCTTTGTTTAGCTACACCCGATTTATAATCGCGATACTGGGCATCGTGCATGGCAAATTCAAACAATTCCTCATCATCTTCACCACGTTCCCAACCCAATTGTTCCATTTCAGCAATGAATTTTGGCAATTCATCCGGGAATGCATCCTGTGGATTTCCTGTATAAAATTCAAAGCCTTTATCCTTAGCCATATCAATCAATTCTTGCGATAATGGTCCGGGTAATGTACCAGCTTTCCCCAAAATCATATCCCAAGTATTTTTATCAATCTGTGAGAAGCGCTTCTCCCCTTTCGACATTTGCAAAATATTGATCAGGGCTGTATTTTTCACATACTGACTAAAAGGAGTAACCAATGGCGGATAACCCAGTAATGGCCAGATGTAAGCTGTTTCCTCAAACATCTGAACCATCAGTTCGTCAACATTCAGTTCATTTTGTCCTCTGTTTTTCAAATTCATATTAATGGCCTGATGAACACCTTTTAAATCAGCCATCAAGCTACCCATCATTCCTCCCGGAAGGCCTGACTGAACAAGTAAAGAGGTCATTTGTTTATTTCTGGGATCAATAAATAGCCCTAAAAAGTCATCAATAAAGTCCTGAGTTAATGTTCTGGCTTCCATGTAAGCTTTTATATTAATATCAGGAACAGCAAAACCATCATCTTTCAGCATTTCATGAATGGTAATCAAATCAGGATGCACCATACCCCAGGATAATGGTTCCATGGCAACATCAAGTATATCGGCTCCATTGCGAGCTACTTCCAGCATGGATGCTACCGAAAAACCCGGACCTGAATGACCATGATACTGAATAATCAGATGAGGATATTTATCTTTAATTGCTTTAGTTAGCCTGCCTAAAGTTGCCGGTCTTCCTATTCCTGCCATATCTTTCAGACAAATTTCATCGGCACCGTATTCTACAACCTTGTCAACAATGCCCATGTAATAATCTACCGTATGAACAGGAGAAGATGTAATACTTAAGGCAGCCTGTGATATCATTCCAGCCTCTTTGGCAAATTTTATTGACAATTCAAGATTCCGGTGGTCATTCAATCCGCAAAAAGACCTGGCAATATCAGTTCCCTGTGCTCTCTTTACTTTATACATCAATCTTCTGACATCAGCAGGTACCGGATACATACGGATAGCATTCAGTGCCCTCTCCAGCATGTGGGTTTTTATTCCAACTTCATTAAAAGGTTTAGTCCATTCCCTGACTGCTTTGTTCGGGTTTTCCCCAAACAACAGATTTACTTGCTCAAAAGCACCACCATTGGTTTCAACCCTATCGAAACATCCCATTTCAACAATTACCGGTGCTATTTTAACAAGCTGATCCACCCGTGGGACATATTTCCCTGAGGATTGCCACATATCGCGGTAGATGAGACTGAATTTTATTTCTTTTTTGGCCATACTTGAATTGCTTGATATTAAAATTCTTAATAAAAATTACTGATTGCAAAGGTATAAATAAAAGACTGACTTTTGAAAATTGAATTTTATGAAGAAATGATAAATGAATGATTAATACCTTAGTCAAAGTTTTAAGAATGAAAAAAATTTCTATCTTCTGCAAAAAACTTCTAAGAAAAAGTACATGCTAATCTTTTTTAACTTATATTTGCATAAAATTAAAATTATAAAAAAAATTATTTTTGGAATTTGTCTTTATTTAATTTTTAGTATATTTTGTACTAATCTAAAGGCACAAACTTATTTCAATAAGGAATGGGTAAAATTTAGTGGAACCCCTGATACGATTGAATGGACAGCAAGTACTGTCGATCAGGGAGGGAACCTCATTACTACAGGTAATTCTTTCGATAGCACCCAACTCGCGAATATTCTGATAATCAAATTTAATAATCAAGGCAGCATTGATTGGCAAGTAACTTGGAATAGTCCAAACAATAAAAGTGATTATGGTATTGCAGTTTGCACCGACATTTACAATAATATTTTTATTGCAGGAGCAAGTTGTTATTCAAATGACAGTATTTTTGATATTGTTCTTATAAAATACAATTACAATGGTGATTTTCAATGGAGCAACACTTATGATGGGTTTAATAAAAATGATTATCCATTAGATATATCTTTAGATGATAACGGGAATATTTATTTAACCGGGACCAGTGAAGGATCAGGCTCAGATTATGATTACATTACATTAAAATTCAATTCTGTAGGACAATTACAATGGAATTCGCGATATAATTTTAATAATCATGTTGATATTGCATCCGACATTGTAATATCTGAAAATGGAACAAGAATAGCAGTTACTGGAGGAAGTGAAGATTCAACAGGTATTTGGCATTACACTACACTTATTTATGATGAAAATGGCACACAATTGAGTGTAAATAGAGAATTTGCGGCTGAATTCGAAATTAATAATCCAAGGTACATTGTTAGGGACCAGTACAAGAATTATTATTTGACAGCAGAAAGAATTAATGGCAGTGATAAAGATATTAAGCTAATGAAACTTGATTCAACATTAAATCCTGTTTGGGTTAGATATTTTGGAGAATCTTATGATGAAGGAAGCAACATTATTGCATCTGACAACAACGGAGGTATATACATAGGTGGTTGGCAGGAAGATAATAATAATCAAAGAAATTTTTTACTTTTAAAGTACAATTATAATGGAGACTTAATATGGTCAGAGTCAATGCTACCGGTGCCTGAAAAACCTTTTTCAGAAATAACTAAAATTACTATTCAAAATGGATTGGTAGATATTGTAGGTTTTGCAAAATCAGATTATGATTGTGATATAGTAACTGTACAATATAATGCAAATGGAGATATTTTATGGACAAATACATGGAATGGTATTGGAAGTAGCATTGATTATCCATCTTCTATTCAACAAGTTAATAATACAATTTATGTTTCAGGAAGAAATGAAACAACAAGTGGTAGAAATTGGGTAACTATTAAGTATTCTTTTAAAGCTGTTGGCGATTCAGTAATTATTGATACGATAAACAATGAACATTTTATTAAAGATCAGCTATTAATTTGGTTTGTGCCTGATTTTGTTAACCATGATTTTATTGATAATAAAAACTTACAGTATGCCCGACTAAATGATATTTTACCAGATTCTGTTTTAGATTCGATGTCTTATAAAACTGGAATTAATTTCCAGGAATGAAATTTGAATGCATTTAAACTAATGACAAGGATGACAACTGCAGATTCTATTTCAATAGCAAGAAACGGTGATACAATAAGATTAAAACCTTTTTGGAGTGTGCTTATTATTGATATGCCAAATAATTCAAATTTAAATGCAATTATTGACAGTCTTAAATTATTGAAGGATTATGTATTTTTATCAGAGAAATCATATATTGGTTTTTTAGATGATGTACCTGATGATCCACTTTTCACACTTGAACAAGAATCGCTTTTTCCTAATCCACCTACTCCTCCATTTCCCGATGCTCACATTAATGTTGAACCTGCATGGGACCTTGAGAATGGACAAGATTATATTAAAGTAGGTATTTTTGACTTCCCTGTTTTTTGGGCACATCCTGATTTTGGTAACGGAACCTATGCAGGTTCTAAGATTGAAGGTGGATGGGATTGGATATCCAACTCACATATTTCTTCTATTCTACATACAATATATAATCATGGTACTTCGGTTGCGGGTATTGTTGGTGCATTAAGAAACAATAATGAAGGAATATCTGGTATTGCTGGTGGGGATGTTCAAAACGGAAATACTGGCGTTCAATTATTCTCGTTTGGATTAGGTTACAGACTAATAATATTTTCAGATATTTACTATGTTATTGATCTAAAAAGTGCAATAAGTGCAATAGTTGAAGGTTCAGCTTTTAATCCTTCAACAGGTTTTGGTTATGGGTTAAATATTGAA
>Ga0172369_10010082_pt1 | contig 10345 bp, 4 predicted proteins | sample LakKiv25m_FD_114539 | JGI IMG/M metagenome (GOLD analysis project Ga0172369, IMG submission 114539) | Freshwater microbial communities from Kabuno Bay, South-Kivu, Congo - kab_022012_11.25m | ecosystem: Environmental > Aquatic > Freshwater > Lake | place: Democratic Republic of the Congo...
GCTATAACCTCGAAGGGCAAAACAGTTAAAAGTTAAAAGCTCAAAGCTTAAAGGTTAAAGGTCAAAGGTCAAAGGTTAAAGGCATTTGGGAAAAGCATTGGCGCTGCGGCATTGTCAGCAAGAGGGTGTCAGGTGAGGACACCTGACACCACATCAAAAGTTAGAAGCTCAAAGCTTAAAGCTTAAAGGTTAAAGGTCAAAGGTCAAAGGTTAAAGGCATTTGGGAAAAGCATTGGCGCTGCGGCATTGTCAGCAAGAGGGTGTCAGGTGAGGACACCTGACACCACATTAAAAGTTAAAAGGTCAAAGCTTAAAGGTTAAAGGTTAAAGGTCAAAGGTCAAAGGTCAAAGGCATTTGGGAAAAGCATTGGCGCTGCGGCATTGTCAGCAAGAGGGTGTCAGGTGAGGGCGCCTGACACCACAATTCCGGTCAAATTATCGACAATGTTTTGTCGAGGATATAACGCTAAGCACTTATTTTACCAAAACAGCTTTAATCACGCCGGTATAGGAACCGGCTTGCATACGGATAAAATAGATACCGGCGGAATTCCGGGAAGCGTCCCATTCGAGGGTGTAAACGCCGGGAGATAAGATCCCTTCCGCTAAGACGGCGGTTTGGCGGCCGAGGAGGTCGTAGACTTTTACGGCGACTTGCGTAAGTTCCGGCACTTCGATGTTGAATGAAGTGGCGGGATTGAAGGGATTGGGATGATTTTGCCCCAGTTTGAATTCGGTGGGGAGAACCGCAGTAATGGCTTCATTATCCCAGCCGAAAATGTTCCATCCCAAAGATCCGAAAGCCCCATCCACGCCGGATTTAGTGAAGGGGAAACTGTCTTCGGCGAAAACGGCTGAAGGATGAATTCCGGCGTGCCCCCAATAGGTGTAGACACCGGCGGGAGCGCTTCCGGGGACATTTTGCGTCATATTACGGGAGATGGAAGCGCCGGGAGCGAGGTTCAAGCCGGAACGGAGGAGAACTTCATAGAGTGAGCCAGTGGGCAGATCGACATCGATCCAGGCATCATAAAGCGCGGGAGCAGTTCCGGTATTGGTAATGGTGATGCTGAAATTAAAGGAGCCGCCGATAGCAGGGATGACGATGGGAGTGACCGCCGGAGTCATTGTGACGGTCATTTGGGCGGCGTCCCGGCCGGTGGTAAACAAGATAGCTCGGCCGGAATCGAGGGGGGCGGCGTGAAGATCGTAGGCGGTATCATAGAGATATTGCAGACCGATAGTCTGAGTCTGATCTTCAATACCGACCGTGCAACTGGAGGGATCGGATAAGCGTTTATATTGGAATTTGATTTCTCCGTCGCCGGTAATGGTGGCGTAAAATGCGGGATCGTAGAGAATGACTTGAAAGGTTTCCAGTGCGGTGGAAGGACTATATTGCCTTACACCGTTAAACTCAACGATATAAATATGTTGAACCGCATCGTAATACTGCGCCACATTGCCGATAATTTGGGGGGATAAATCTTCCCAGAAGGAGGCGAGCATTGCAGGCGGTCCATCGTTGTTGGGAATACCGGTGTTAGACCAGTCGTTATTAGTGGTGACGCCCATCGCCAACCAACCGTTGCTGCAGACGGAAAATTGGGTGTAAACTTGGCCGTAGTATTGGAAGGTGAAGGGCAAGGTGTAGTTGAAAGTTTGGTCGTCGGAGGTAAAGACGATTTCCTGACCGGGGCCGCCTAAATTGGGATCGATTTCAATCCATTGATATTCCGGCAGAATGGGCGCATCGAAGTTATCATAAGCGGCATAGCCGTAAGCGTCGGGGCCGGTGGGCATATAGAGGATGCTGCCGACGATGAGGGAGAAGCCGAGATTTCCCGCAAGGGTGTGGCTGCCGATATAGGCGCCGGCAAATTCCGCTTCGTGTTCCTGCGGGCAGGCCTCGTCGACTTCCAGGCTGAAAAGCGCGGAAGATACCGCGCCGGGATCGATGGAAGCGTAGGCTCCGGCGGTGGTAATGAGGTCGATGTAGGGATCGAGGGTGGATAAATCCATTTCCACGGCTTGAGCCGGGCTGGTACCATCGTTGGTGAGGAAAACGCCGATGACGGCGGATTCCCCGGGGTCTAAAGCCATATTGCCGTTGCCTCCGGCAACATCATCGACTTCGATGTGATCAACAGCGATTACCGGAGCGTGAGCGGGGAGGGAAAAATAGGAAGCCCAGCTTCCCGGCGAACCGACAGCCGCCAGGCAAAAATTAATGATGTGTCCGTCATCTATTTCCGGCGATATATGCAAGAGGAAAGCTTGGTCGACGGTAACGCTGCCGGAAGCGGGGATATTGCCGAATACGGCGGTGGCATCGATAATGGTAACAAATTCATCGGAAGTGGAAATGACGGCGTTCACCGCGGCGGCTGGGTCGACTCCGACATTCTGCAAAGTAACATTCAAATACACCATCTCATCGTAATCGGCAAGCGCATTAGGATTCCAGCCGGCGGCATCGTCGACGGTTAAGGATTCGAAGACGACATACGGTCCGGCGGCGGGAGTGATGGGCGTTGAAGCAATAAAGGGACGCAGGTCGTGCCCGGTAACGGTGAAGACCATATCTCCGGGGAGGGAGGGGGCGGTTTCAAAAGTCAGGGTAACGGCTCCGGCGGCGTTGGCGTAACCGGAAGCCCAGATTTCCGGCTGAGTGGTGGAGTGCGCGCAGACTAAAGACCAGCCGGGCGCGCCGGAAACCTGCACCTCGACTTGAGTCCAGCCGAGGTAAATAACGGGAGGAACCGTGACAGAAGCCAGTTGCGGCACATCGGTCCAGATGTCGCAGGAGCCGTCGCCGAGGATGTTATACATTTCGCAGTAGCGGCGGACGGTGCCGGTGTTGCCGTAATGTTGATACAAGCGGGTTTTGCCATATTCCATCATTCCGGCGATCCAGGTGAAATTGACGGTATCGCCGGGAGTTTGATTATCGTAGAATCCTTCGTAAAGGCGTTTTTCCAGAATATCGTCTTCTCCCCAATAGGAAGTGACGGAAGAGCCCATAAACGCCAGCGCGCCATTATCTTCGCGCAGCCAGGTTTCACCGAAGCATTCATCGGTGGCGAATTCTCCGGTCAGACAGGCATAGCTTTGGATGAAGGGATAGACTGTATTGACCAGCGCTTGGACATTGGCTTGGGAAAAGATGGGGCCGTCAGCCCAGGCGAGGGGGCTGCCGTGACCGGAATAAGTGCCTTGGGCACGGCCGGCGTTGAAGGCGTTGGTGACTTGCTGAGTGGTAGCGCTGTAGGTATGGCAGTATAAGCGGTCGGAAATATAGCCTAGGGGGTCGAGGTAGGTGGAGATGACCCAGTTATGCGTGCCTTCGGAAACGGAGTAGTTATCGTTGGAAGCCATAAAGGCGGCGTGTTTTTCCCAGGTGTCGGGGGCGGTCCAAGTAACTTGTTCGTATTGCAGGATTTTCGCTACAATGTTCTGCAGATGACCGACATTTCCCGGGGAGAGGCGGCTGATCCAGACTTCATAAGTCCAGTAATTATTATCGAAATCGCCGTAAGGCAGGTCGGTATCGGGATTGCCGGAACCTTGACCGGTCCAACAAGGGATTTGCGGAGTATCGCCGACTAAGAGGACAAATGCGGGGGGATTATCCCAGTTTTGATAAGCGTTATAGATATAATTGCGGATTTGGGTATTGGAAGTCCCGGTTTCATCGGTAGTGGCGAGATGGACTTCGTAACCTTTGGCGCTTTTCCAGTCCAGCAAGGGCTGAAGCGCGGCGATCCAATTGGGATTATTGGGGATAATCACCAGATAGACGATGGGATTGGGCAGTTCGTCGGTGTTGAAGACGCCGGGATTGGCGATAAGTCCGTCGATCATCCGGTTGTGGAAGGGATTACCCAAGCGTTCAAGATTGCTTTGAGTCTGGGCGGGATTTCCGCCGGTGAAATCGAAGCGGAGGCGGAAGTTTTGCCGGATTAGGATAGTTCCAGCTGTGGGATTATAATCGAGGGGTCGGACGATGACGGAGGCGATTTGGCGGCCGCGGTAGAGGAAGTAATCCTCTGCTTCAACAGAAGGTTTACCGGAATAGTGATTAGCGGAATAGGCTGTTTGGTCGATTTGGAAGGCGTTATGCGCGCCGGGGATTTTTTCCAAAGGCGGCTGCACCGGAAGAAGCGTGGAAAGCCCTAAATCGGAAAGGCGGAATTCCTGTCCGCCGGCAGATTTTTCGGTGATAGCGACTTTAGCGGAATAGGGGATTTCCAGGAAGAAACGATAGACGGGGATTTCCGGGCGGCCGATTTCGCCTTCGAGGCCGGAATTTTGCCAATAGAGGCGGGAAAAGTTTTCCCCGTTTTCGGTAAAGTTATCGGCGGTGAGGCCGACAGCGGAAAAGTTCATTTCCAGGCCGGAAGGAGAGGAATTGAGGGTTTGGATGATAAGCGATTCATCTTGAAAAGCTCCGCTGAGGGGGACATAGAGGCCGGCGAAAGCGCAGGCGGCGGAGAAGATGATGATGAGTGAGGCGGTCAGGCAGCGCATAGGAATCTCCTTTAGTCGATGGTTGATGGTCGATGGTCGATGGTCGATGGTCGATGGTCGATGGTCGATGGTTGATGGTTGATGGTAAAAAAATCAAAAACGGTGTAAGCTAAAATAGAAAGTTTATGGTTAGGATTTGCTCATTCTTATGGAATTTACTTTTAACAAAGTAATATAAGCAATTTTTTAGTATTGCGCAATAATAAAAGCGGGATTTGGGGATTAGGGGCTGGGTGTTGGGTGTTGGGTGTTAGTGGTTAGAGGAGGGGTTTGCGTTTGATATAATATTTTAGTAATTTACAAGCTTATGGATTTTAGTGTTTGTTTGATATGATGCCCTGCGGGCGTTTAATATGTGTCAGGCGAGGGCGCCTGACACCACAGTTCCGAGCAAATTATCGACAATTTTGGGTCGATATCATAAAACTTAGTTGTATTATCTTACATGGTTGTACCACATATTCAGGGGATTGCTTCAAGGCTTTCAGCCTTTCGCATTGACGCTTAAGGTGTGGCATAACCATAGGCTGCAGTACGCTTATGACTTATGATTAGATTTCCGAATTACCAAATTTCCGATATATGAAGATTACCAAGCACTATAAAGCCGACCTGTATTTAGCGCTGCTCACGATGTTTTGGGGGACCTCGTTTCCTTTGGTCAAGATAGCGATGGGGAAGACGGGGGTGTTTACATTTTTAGCGCTGAGGTTTTTAACGGCGGGGGCTGTGATGTATCCGTTTTTATATAAGCGGATGATGCAGGATTTGCGGGAATTACGGAAAGAGGGATTTGTGCTGGGATTCTGGATGTTCCTGGGATTTATTTTGCAGACCGGGGGAATGAAGTACACTACCGCTTCGATGTCGGGATTTTTGACCGGGACTTTGGTGGTGATAGTGCCGATTTTGGCGGTGCCGTTTTTAAAATCCCGTTTGCAGGCGAAGCATTTGGGGGCGGCGGCTCTGGCGTTTGCGGGAGTGTTTTTGCTGACGCGGCCGGACAGATTGACTTTCAATTGGGGAGATGTAATGACTTTGGGATGCGCATTTTGTTTCGCCATGCAGATGATTTATGTGCAGAAGTATGGGAATGCGGAAAACAGTTTGGGCTTGGCGTTTTACCAGATTGTGGCGGTGGGAGTGTTGGCTTTACCGCTGGCGGCGGGAGTGGAAGGATTCAAGGGGATCGATTCGCCGGAAGTTTTGGGGATAGTAATATGGGCAGCGGTGGTGTGCACTGCCATTGCTTTCTGGCTGCAATGCCGCTATCAGCCGGACACCACGGCGCAGGCGGCGGCGATCGTGTATTCGCTGGAGCCGGTGTTTGCGGCGGTGTATGCGTTTATCCTGCTGGGTGAAAGAGTGCCCAGTTTGTGGGGAGCGGGATTGATATTGGGGGGGATGGCGGCGGCGGAGTGGAAAGCGAAAGTCGATATATGATATATGATACGAGATATATGATATTAGAATTAAAAGCAAAAGCAGCGAAAAGCAATTTCACAGGGATGAAGGGGAAAAGGGGATAAAAATAAAGCAAAAGCAAATTATACCGTTTCTTGAAATAGTTTTCCAATGTAAGGGCAATTCATGAATTGCCCTTACGAAAACAGGCGAAAATACTTTTAAGAAACAGTATAACATCGGATATTCAGGATATTCAGGATTAAAAGTAAAAATAACTTTAATTGCGTTAATAGCTTGTGAATAAAATCCCCTTAGTCCCCTTTATCCCTGTGAATTAATGTTTGCTTTTGCTTTTCCCAAATCCCAAATCCTGACTCCTAAATCCTGATTTAATCAGCGCAATCAGCTTTTAATCAGTTTTATCAGCGGTTCAAATCATCTATGTTCCCACACCGGAAGCGTGGGAACGAGGAAACATAAATCGCTTATTCGATTCCGGTTTTTGTCGGAGGTTAAAATAATCTTAAAGTTGAGTCTGCGGATTAACTTCTTGATCCTTAAGTTCTTTTTCCCTAATGTCCTCATAAAATTTGGCGCAACTGACAGAAACATAAGGAGATAACCATAATAAACCTATGCCCAGTGAAAAGATGCAGAGTAGCGCCCAACCTAAGAATCTCAATTGTAAACAAAAATATTTCCATTTGTTCCCTTTCATCATCTCCTTACTTTTAGTAATAGCGTCTAAAGAACCCATAGCTTTATTATCTGCTAATATAAAGTAAGTTTGAGAATAGGAAATTGCCGCTATTATGCCGGGTACTATTAATAATAAAAGCCATAATAAAACAAAGATTAATTGAAACAGGTAGGCGCAGAATGCGCGGCCGAAATCATCAAATCCTTGAAACAAATTTGACAATTTTGCTTCTTTTTTTCGAGATACATTTAAAACAAACATCATCCAGCCTAAAGCAAAAGGTCCAGCAATAATAAGACCTATTATCCATCCAATAAATGGAATGCCCCCAAACAATGAAATCAAGATTAGTACCAAATTAGTCCCAACTGCTAGTCCCCATTTACCTTTTAATGAATCGCGGGCTTGCTCCATTAAAAGACGATTTTCGGTAATGGAAATTTTACCCATTTTTGCTCCCAATCTTATTAGTTAATAAATATGAATTTGCACTAATATGCAAAAAAAGAAAATGAGTGTCAAGTCCTGAAATCAAAATTTTAAATTATTTTCAATTAAGCGAAGAATTCAGCATTCTCACGCCGGAAGCGTGGGAACGAGATTCCCGCTTTCGCGGGAATGACAAGTTCGGAGCATTCTCTGACAGCTTGTTTCGCGTGAATAACGGGGCCGGATGGTATGCGTAGAAACCGGGCGCTGTCGACTCTCGGTGGTCGACAGCATTCCCTTAATAAACAAGCTATTGGTGTCGACTGTGGAGAGTTGGCACCACCCACTTGAATCTGCTGTCAGGGGGGGCGCTTGACAGCGCAGTTTATCCTTTTAACTTTCGACTTACAGACTTGTAACTGGTAAACTTGCAAACTGGTAAACTTGCCCACTTGCCTGCTCCTTTTTTGGCAAATATTTTGCACTATATATCCAAGATAAATACTGCGCTTCTTTTCCCTTGTTTTTAATGCAACCTCTCTTTTACTGTGCAAAATCTTCATTTTTGACAATATATCTCTATCATTTCATACAGGAGCCTAATATGTCTTCTTTTAAGTATTGTATTTTAATTGCAGTTCTTGCCCATGTAACTTTGAATTTCGCTTTAGCGGAAAATCCTCCGCTGCAGCAGCCGGTTGTTCCTTCCCCCGGCTGGAACATCGAACAGGGCATCGAACTGCCCATCGGCAAAACTCCATGGGAAATCGAAAACGAACATCTCTTCCCTATCCCGGAATTGACGACCGACGATCCGCCTCCTCAGCCCGCGACCAATCCCGGCGAGTTTGAAAGGATGACCGGCGTACTTATTCGCTATCCCTTGGGACTTCCTTATTCCCTCATCGCAGAAATGTCGGAAAATGTGGAAGTAGTAACTATTGTATCCTCTACCGCTCAACAAACTACTTGCTCCAATAACTATTTACAGAACGGCGTCAATATGGCCAATACCGATTGGCTGATTGCGCTGAACAATTCCTACTGGACGCGCGATTACGGCCCTTGGTTCATCTTCACCGGCGCCGATGTGCAAGGCATCGCCGACCACAATTACAACCGTCCCACCCGTCCCTATGACAATCTGATTCCTCTGCGTTTTGGCGAAGCTTACGGCATCCCGGTTTACGATCTGCCACTGACACACACCGGGGGAAATTATATGAGCGATGGGATGGGGATTTCGATGTCCACTAATTTAGTATATAACGAGAATCCCACTTTACCGCAATCCACTGTGGACGAATATATGCACACCTGGTGCGGGGTGGAAGATTACGATGTAGTGCAGGATATTTTGACCGGGGGTATCCATCATATCGACTGCTGGGCGAAACTATTGGATCCCGGCCGTATCATCGCCAAACGCTTGACTCCCGCCAACGCCCAATTGGAAGCAAATGTCGTCTATTGGGAAAGCAAAATATCATCTTACGGCAGGCCTTATGAAGTTATCAGAGTAGATTGCGCTTCCAGCACGCCTTATACTAATTCTTTGATATTGGATAATAAAGTGTTGGTGCCGTTGTTTAATAACGCCCTCGACGCTCAAGCTATGGCGACTTATCAAGCCGCTATGCCCGGCTATGAAATTCTGGGCTTTACCGGCAGCTGGGTGTCCGACGACGCCATCCATTGCCGGGCAATGGGGATTACCGACCGCTATATGCTGAGAATTTTACATATCCCCTTGTTCGACCAAGTCAACACCGGCAATGGCTACGAAGTCGAGGCTGCGATTCACCCCTATTCCAATCAAGCGCTGGCGCTGGGAATGCCGGTGATTTATTGGCGTCTGCAAGGCGGAACCTGGGCGACTGTCCCAATGACTAACCAGGGCAGCGACGATTACCTTGGCATCATCCCGGCTCAAGCCGATTACGCCAATGTGGAATATTACATTCATGCGGAAGATTTGTCCGGCAAAATAGAAAATCATCCTTTCATCGGCGCGCCTAACGCGCATAAATTCCAGACGCTTCCCGCGGTGGTGCCTTTGACCGCCACGCTAACGCCCGACACTTTGCCGATTGTCATCCCGGCCAACGGCGGCTCTTTCGACTACTCACTGCTGATTGCCAACTCCGGTTTAATTCCTATCGATTTCGACGGCTGGCTCAGCGTGGAACTACCCACCGGCAGCGACTACCTCATCACTTTGCGCGCGGGACTTACCTTAGCGCCGGGAGCTTCCCTCACCCGCAATATGACTCAGAATATTCCCGCCGGAGCGCCGGCCGGGAACTATGAGTACCAGCTTACCGCCGGGTTCTACCCCACCGTCATCTTAGCGCAGGATACTTTCCCATTCTCCAAATCCGCAGCTGACGGTGCAGGCGCGGGATATGACCGCTGGAGGCTATACGGCTGGGACGAACCATCTCCCGCTTCGGCATTGGCTCTGCCGCAGGATTATTCCCTGAAACAGAACTATCCCAATCCCTTCAATCCCAAAACTACCATCGAATTTACTCTGCCTTTTGCCGGTGAAATCTCTTTGACTGTCTATAACATTTCCGGGCAAAAAGTGGTGGATTTGGTGGAAGGGGCAATGTCCGCCGGTGAGCACAAAGTGGAATGGAATGCGGAGGAATTCCCCTCGGGAATTTATATTTGCAGATTGCAGACTCAGGAATTCGACCAGACTATCAAGATGATGCTGGTGAAGTAGGGGAGTGGGTGTAAGGCGCTGGGTGTTAGGTGTTGGATTTTTACCTTAGCCCTTGGTTCCTAAGTATGAACTGATAAAGTGGTGTCAGGCGCCCTCGCCTGACACATACTAAACACTCTCAGAGCGTCATTCCGATTAGCTGTACCAGTCTGTCCGAGAATAGAAAAAACGCGACACATACAGTATTGTGAATATTGTAAGTGTAATAATAATAGCATCATCTGGATTCCCGCTTTCGCGGGAATGACAGCTCTGGGGCGTTTTTTAGTGTGGTGTCAGGCGCCCTCACCTGACACATACTAAACACTCTCAGAGTGTCATTCCGATCAGCTGTACCAGTCTGTCTGAGAATGAGAAAAAACGCGACACATACAGTATTGTGAATATTGTAAGTGTAATAATAATAGCATCATCTGGATTCCCGCTTTCGCGGGAATGACAGCTCTGGGGCGTTTTCGGACAGACTGTTTCGCGGGAATGACAGCTCTGGGGCGTTTTCGGACAGACTGTTTCGCGGGAATGACAGCTCTGGGGCGTTTTCGGACAGA
>Ga0172369_10010088_pt1 | contig 10341 bp, 2 predicted proteins | sample LakKiv25m_FD_114539 | JGI IMG/M metagenome (GOLD analysis project Ga0172369, IMG submission 114539) | Freshwater microbial communities from Kabuno Bay, South-Kivu, Congo - kab_022012_11.25m | ecosystem: Environmental > Aquatic > Freshwater > Lake | place: Democratic Republic of the Congo...
AAGCCCGTTGACCAGCGAGTCCGTGTCGGCCACGACGATGGCATGGACGGCGGGCGAGGCCGCGTAGCCCGGTTTGGAAACCCATACCGAATACGCGGTGCCCGTCGGACTGGTCGGTATCGCCGGCACGAGGAAGGAACCGCCGGCACCGACCACCGCCTCGAAGACGACGGCCTGGAGCTCGTCGCCCGCGACGTGGACGACGGCCCCCGACGCGTCGGCGCGGATGGACGTGCCTCCGCTGTCCGCCGAGACGACGCCCGAGAGCGTGCCGCCGGAGCGCTTCAGCACGGCCGCCGGCGCCGCCGCGTCGGCACCCGACACCACGAGGGTGACTCGCGCCGCGGAATATCCGGTCCGGGCGAGCGTCACCGTGTAGGCTCCGTCGGGGACGTTCGGAATCGAATAGGCGGCGGCGGGAGGCACGCAGCCGGAATCCGTCGCAGAGTCCGTCGAGGAATCCGTGGTGGAATCCGCGGGGCCCGTCGAGAACGCGGTTCCGTTGAAGGCATTCCCCGACAGCGCAGCCGAAACGCCTGTGGAATCGGGCGCAGGCGCTGGCACGGTGACGCACCCGGAGACGACATGGGCGGCGGCGAGAAGGGTCAGGTCGCCGGCGGGGGTGTTTCCCGCCACCGATACCGTGCCGGCGGCCGGCGCGAAGCCTCGCTGCGTCGCGGTGATCGAATAGGTCGCAGCGGGCGTCATAGGCGTCGGAACGCCTGCAATCAGGTAGCGTCCCGAGGCATCCGTCAGGGCGGTGTATTCCCGGGCAAGAGAGGCATCCGATATCGCGACGGCGGCCCCCAGCACGTCGGCCGGCAGCACCGTCATCGCCGTCGTCCCCGGCAGCACCAGCACGCGTCCCGTCACGGTGCCCGTCGCGCGCCGGAGCGTCGCCGGGACGTCGAGGGAACCGCCCGGATTCAGCGTCAACGCCGTCTGACGCACCGTTTCGTATCCGGCCAGCGCGAACGATATTGAATAGCTGCCCGGCGGAAGAGCCGTGAGCGAGTAGCCTCCGTCCCCGTTCGTGGACGACGTCGAGCCCACCGCGGAACCGTCTTTCGCCGAGGTGCCGGTCAAGGCAACCGAAACGTCGGCAGCGGGATTGCCGTCGTCGAGCGTCACGCTGCCGGCAATGGTGCCCCGCGTCTTCAGGACGATCGTGCCCGTCTTTGCCGTGGCATTGCCTGCAAAGTCCGTCACCTGCACGTAGAGAGTCTTCGTCTCGTCGGTATCCGGCGCGGGCAGGGACCAGGTGAACGTCGGGACGAAAGCCGTCGGCGGCACGCCCGTGAAGGTGATGTCCGTGCCGATCCGGATCGCGGCGAAATCCGAGGCATCCGAAGAAACGACCCGCACGGGCACCGAGGTTGAGGTCGTCGTGCCGCTGCCGTCGCCCACGGCGAGCGAGAAGTCCGGGTCTTCGCGGTCCAGCCTGATCGAGAGCGTGGCCGCGTCGCTCTCGTTGCCGGCCGGATCCGTCACCGCGAGCACCACCGTGTGCGCGCCGTCGGTGTCTTCGAGAATCGGCGAGAGCGCGCCCTTGTATGCGTCGCTCGCGACGACGCCGTCGTCGAGCCGCGTGCGCACGAGGTCCACCTGGCCGCTGTTGTCGGCGGCGGTCACGTACAGCGTCAGCTCCGGCTTCGTCGACCAGATCCCTGCGGTGGCGTCGACGACGCAGTTGCCGCATCGCGCGGCGAGAATCTGCGGCTTCGTGCGGTCCAGGAAGATGGCCGCGCTGCGATCGGCCGTGTTGCCGGCGGCATCCCCGAAGCGCCCGTACACGACGTAGCGGCCGTCGCCCTGCGGGGGCGGAGCCGCAGGGAGCACCAAGGTCGCGTCGGTCAGCGGCAGCGTGCGCTCCTCGAAGGTCTCGAAGAGGCCGCCGTCGAGCGCGAGCCGCACCGTTTCGGCCGGACCGCGATCGCCCGCGGCGAACGCGAGCCCCAGTCTCAGAGTCGGATCGGTCGTCCACGCCAGGCCTTCGTCCAGTGTGAACGCGACGAGCGGAGGCGTCGTGTCCAGCGTCATGGCGTATTTCAGCGTCTCGTCGCCGGCGGTCGTGTCGTTGCCCGCCGCGTCGCGGAACTGGAGATAGAAGACGTAGTCGTCGTCCGCGGCGGGCAGCGGCGGTCCCGACACGCTGCGCACCGCGTTCGCGGCAGGTTGCGGGTCAAGTGCTTTCCACGTGTCGTAGCGTACCGAGCCGTCGGGCTGCTTCGTGCCGATCCGCCAGGCCGCGACGTCGGCCACCGGCAGCGGCCCTTCGAGCACCGGCACCCCCGCACCGGTCTTCGCCGCACCTGTCGAGAGCGAGAGGTCGTAGAGCGTGGAGCGCGTGTACGTGACGCCGTGGGCGACGCGGATCGAGGGAGAAACAAGGGCGAACGCGACACCGTGCGCCGTGCCCGCGGGCGTGCGGTCGTACACGACGTCGACCGGCGCGGCGCCGGCGCCGCAGTTGCCCGCCTGGTCGCAGGCGAAGGCATGGGCGCGGTGCGTGCGCTCGGCCGGAGCGCCGCCGGAGGCCACAGGCAGCGGCACCGTGCAAGCGACACCGAATCCGCACGTCGTCGCGCCCGAAGGCACTTCGGCAGGAGCATCGCCCTCGACGAACGCGACGCGCGCGGCCTCGAGAGGAGCCACGTCGCCCGTGCCTGCGTCGGCCGTCGCGAGCGCGCGCACCACCGTCTCGTTCGTGAAGCCGTCCCGCACGGCTTTCGTTCCCTTCTGGAGCGAGAACGTCAGGACCTCCGGCGCCGCGGTGTCCAGCAGAATGGTGGATTGGAGCGGAAGCATTGTGCCGCTCACCTTCACCTGCACGTAGACCGTCACGATGCCGTCGGCGCCGGAGAGATCCACCGCGGGCAGGTCTCCGTCCGCGAAGGGCACGAAGGGAGCGGCGCCGGGCTCCGTGAAGGGCGTGCGCGCTGCGACGCGGATTTCCGTCACGTTCGCGGTGGAGCGCAGCTTCACGCGGTGCGCGGTCTCGTTCGTGAACACCTGCGGGAAGCACGGTCCGGCGGCCGCGCAGACGTCGAAATCGCCCGTGAGCCGGGCCAGTTCGTATCCGACCGGACGGGTCGCATCGGCCGGGTCGGCGTTCATGACGAAGACGATGCCTTCCGCGACGGTCACGCCCTCGACGGTGCGGCCCACGTATCCGGACGTCGATGCCGAAACCGTGTACGCATCGGTGCCCGCCGTGACGGGCAGACCGGGAGCGGGCGTCAGGAAGGTCCCGTCCTCGGCGGTCTGCAGCTCCATGATCGAGCTTCCGGAGAGCTTGATCGAGATCGCGATGCCGCCGTTGCCGGTCGGCTCGTCCTTCATGTCCGAGCGCACGAACCTGCCTGTCAGCAGGCCGCGCGACGTCGCCATGCGCAGCGTGCCCGTGTCGGTCGTCTGATTGGGACGCACCTCGACGCTCGACTCCAGCCGTACCGCTCCCGCCCTCATCGCGCCCAGCAGATAGCGGCCCGCCGGCACGCCGGTCATCGCGAAGGTGCCGTTCGCCTCGGTCGTCGCGCTCGCGGTCGCCGCGTCCGACGCGGGGTCCTCCCCCATGCGCCACAGCGACACCACGACTCCGCCGTGGCGCGGCATCGAGTCCGCGAAGCCCTCCACCAGGACGCGTCCCTGCACGGTTCCCATGAGGTGGAGCGTGTAGTTCTGGCTCGCGACGTGCGCGACGTTGCCCGCGGCGTCGCGGAAATACGCCTCGAACGCGACCACCTGGCCGTTCTCGCCTGTGAAAGGCACCGATACCGTGCGGCGCGCCTTCTGTCCCTGGTCCGTTTCCGCGAGCGTCCATCCGTCGGCCGGCATGGGCGAGTAGAGCCCGGTGCTGTCCAGCGGCTGCACTCCCAGACGGTATTCGACGGGGCAGTCGTTGGGCGCCCCGTCGGTGCCGCCGTCGCAGACGCCTTGGACCTCGACGCGCACGGCGGCGACCTGGTCGTCGAGCACGGCGCCCGCGAGCGCGTTCTCCACCGCGAGCGGCGACACGACGGGCGGCTGCGAGTCCACGTCCAGCCGCAGCGACACCGGATCGCTCGTGTTTCCGGCTCGATCGCGCAGGTAGACCCACACGACCTTCGCGCCCTCGCCGCTCGCGAGCGCCAGGGTCTCGTCCACGCTCATGGCGCCCGAGGGGGCGTCCACCTCGTGGAAGACGAGCTGCTCGGGCAGGCCGGGGGTATTCTCTGCATCCAGGTAAACGGCGTAGGAAGCGACGGCGCTCTGGCGGTCGGTGCCCTGGATCTCCACGGTGACGGGCTGCGAGGCCTCGCGCACCCAGATGCGTCCGCGCGCGTCCGCGACGTAGCCGCGCGCCGACACGCGGAGCACGACGGGAGGCGTCGCGTCGCGCACCACCTGCGCCGAGTACACGTCGCTCGTGAAGCGGAACGCCTGCGCGCCCGTGCTGCGGAACTGCGCGTACACCTGCAGCGCGCCTTCCGCGGCGGGAAGCGTCACGGTCGCCGCCGCTTCGTAATTGCCGAACGCGATCTCCGCGCCCGCGCCGTCCAGGAACGCCGGGGTCGCGGACAGGCGCATCTCGGTCATGCCGCCGAAGGCGAGCACCTGCACGGGCAGCGTCTGCTCTCGCGTGTAGTAGACGCCGAACGAACGCTGCACGTCGGGGACGAGCACCGCGGTCGCGGGATGCAGCACGAGCGCCTGGTCTCCGTCGAACGCGGCCTCGCCCGTCAGGGCCCCGTCGTCCGGCGCCAGCTCGAAGCCCACGCGGTAGTCGGGCGTGAATCCCGCGTGCTCCGCGGCCAGCGCGTACACGCCGGGCGGCAGGCCCTTGACCTCGAAGGTCCCGTCGGGGGCAGTGCGGTCCTGCGCGCGCACCTCGACGTCGGCGCCCACCTGCCGGTACAGCGTCAGATCGCGCGGCCCGCCCTGCGCGTCGCGCAGCACCACGGAACCGTGTACGCGACCCGAACCGGTGTCGGACTTGGTGAACACGAGTTCACCGAGATCGCTCGTCTGGCCGGGCATCAGCGTCACGAGCGGAATGGACGGCGCCTGGAAGGCCGAGAAGCGCACGTCCTCCGAGGGCGCGACGCGGTAGGTCCCGGCGGCGAGCTCCGCGAAGCCGAACTCGCCGACGCCCGCTGCCTCGCCGTCGCCCGGCAGGCCGCGCACGAGCGCCGAGCGGGGCGCGCCGTCCTTGCCCGGCACCACGGCTCCCGCGCCGTCCAGCAGCGCCATCGGGAGGCCGTCGGCCTTCACCGAGTGCGCGGCGAGCGTGACGCGCCCGCGGATGACTGCCGGAGCCTGCTCCTCGGCCGGCGCCGTCGGGTCGTACGGGTTGTGCGGGGGCACGGAAACGCTGCACCCGGCCATCGCGACGCATGCGACCCACGGGCACGGACGCGGAAGCGCGTACCGGAAAGTCGTGGCCTTCATCGGCGCATCTCCTGACGAACCCTGGGCGCGTCGTGCCGCACCAAGGCACGCCGGATCGGGTGTGGGCATCCCGTGCAGATCGCTGCGGTCGTCTCCGCCTGGGCCCGCCGCAGGGTACCGGGTGCGTCCGCCCGTGTCGAGGCAGGTGACGGCCATCACTCGGCAAGCCGGCGGACCGGTCTGGGGCAATCTGCTTATCGGCCGCCCGGCGGGTCGCAGGCGCCCACTCTCGCGGCACGGGGGCGCATCTGATAGGCGTTTGCCCGGGCGACACGACCGCAGCCGTTCTTGGCACAGGTCGGCCGCCCCTGACGATGATCCGCAGTCACGCACTCCCGAAGCCCCGGCTTCCAAGGCGGATGCGGCCGCCAGCTTCGGACAACGGGCAAATGCGGACAAGAACGGCTGCCGTCCTGCCGCTCGGCTTGTTGCCCCGGCGGGAGAGCCTCTCTTCGGCTACGCCGTCGGCGTGCACCGGAACACCGGCACCGGGCCTCCGACGCCCTTGAGCCGCGCGACCTCCGGGTGTGCACTCAGCCCGCACGTCTGCAGGCGCCTGCGCACCGGGTCGCTCGCGTGTACGGCCTCGGTGAGCCAAATCTCGCCCGCCGACGCGAGTCCCTGCACGCGTGCCGCGATGTTCACCGTCTGGCCGAAGTAGTCGAGCCGCTCCTCCGCGTCGATGACCAGCGCGGGCCCCTCGTGAAGCCCGACTTTCAGTCCGAGGTCCAGGCCGTCCCTGCGCCATCTCGCGTTCAGCGCGTCGAGCCCCGTCATCATCTCGACCGCGGCGGCCACACCGTCGTCCGGCGTGGAGAACGTAGCCATGATCGCATCGCCCATGGTCTTCACGATCGCCCCGGCGTGCCGGCGCACGACGTCCCGGAGCAACGCAAAATGATCCCGCACCAGCGAGTACGCCGTCAGGTCGCCCACGCGGTCGTACATGGCGGTCGAGCCCTTGAGATCCGTGAACAGAATCGTGAGGCTTCGCACCTGGAGCCGCAGGTTGTCGCCGATGCTCTGCGTGCGGAACTGCTCCCGGAACGTCTGGTTGTTGAGGAGCATCTTGCCCGTGAGGCTCGGCCGGTGCTGGTTCGGGTGCGCGGCGATGATGCCGAAGATCTCCTCCCGGTCGATGCGGAAGAGGATGACGCCGACCTTGTCGGCGGTGCGGTTGTGGACGTGCAGCGTGACCTCTCCGGGGCCGCACTGCGCCTTGCGCGGCGTGAGCCTGCGGGCGCCCACCTGCACGTCCAGGTGCTGCAGGCTTTCGCCGCCGGCGACATCCAGCTCCATCATGTCGTGTACGTCCTGTGAAATCAGCCGGTAGGTCCCTGGAGCCGCCGCGAAGGCCACGTGCTCGACGCGGCCGGGTCCGATGGCGCGGAAGTCGATGCAGTTCGCGTCGAGGAATGCCTGCATCTGCGGCGAGCGCTCGACGCTCACGGTGCGGAAGTACCGCTCGTAGGCGAAACGGTCCGCGTGCATGTCCAGGTGCAGCGCGCGCACGGACGCGTTGACCGTGAAGGAAACCTCGATGAACTCGTCCAGCTCGATTTTCGCGTCCACGTCGCAGGGGGTGCAGTGGTACGTGCCCGCGTCGCCCTCCACGAGGGCGCCCACCGTCTGGTGCGAGTGCTCGATGCCTCCGCACATGGGGCACACGAAGCACCACGCGAAGTCGAACAGGCCCACGCGCACCGCGTGCAGGAACAGGTCGAGCGTCGCGCCGGGCTCCATGCCGTGCTGCGCCGCGAAGCGCAGCGGATTCACGCGGAAGAGGCCCCAGTCGTCGCTCGCCGCCACGATGTCTCGCAGCCGCGCCGCGAGCCCCGCGTCGACGCCCGGTTCGCGCGCCAGCGCGGCGATCTTCTGGTCGAGCACCGCCGTGTCCATGGGGCTTCCTCCTGCCGCGAGTCTACTTCACCCGGCGGCGCACGACGAAGCAGTTCGAGCGCCGGCCTCGGAACGCGCCGGGCACGCAATGCGGCGGCATCTTCGCCGTTCACCGGAGCCCCTGCACAGGGGCGTCGTCCGTGGGGCCACGTGGTACTCTCGTCGCCGGCCCGCCGCAGGAGGCGCGATGAAGGCATGCAGCAAAGCCGCAGCCATGACGTTGTCCGTGTCGGCGGCTGCACTGCTCATGCCGACCGCGGCATGTTCGGGGCGCCCGGCCGGAGGTGCGCCGGACGCGGGACCCGTGCCGGCCGCGCCGGAACGCGTGTGGCCGAACGAAGAGAGCGCGGCGAGCAGCGATCCGTGGATTGCACTTCACCACGCGGAGCTCCGCGAAATGCGGCCTCGGGTCCTCGCGCTCAACTTCGTGAACGCGAAGACCAACGGGCAGATGCGCGAGCAGCTCCGGCAGGTGATCGACGACTTCGCCGAGGCGAGCCGCTACCACGGCTACTCGAACCCGGATGCGCCGGTCTTCCTGCGATACCAGCTCGCCTATCTGGCGGACCTGCGCGACGACCCGCCGCCCGCGGGCTGGCGCTACAACAACAGCACGCGCTACCCGCGCCAGCAGCCCCGGCGCGGCACCTGGGGGTTCGACTACGGCGCGCTCTTCACGCAGGAGTTCGCGCAACTTCTCGCGATAGAAGATCCCGCGGCCCCGGGGCGCGTGCTCGACCTGTGCGCTCTCGTGGAGCGGGGGCTCGTGCACGACGTGTGGGTCTACGCCGACGGCGACGTCGCGGACGAGGCCGGCGCCGCGGAGGTGCTGGCCATCCAGCCCCGCTACGACTCGCAGCGCCGCCGGCTCCCGGGACCGATGAACCGCTGCGCGGGCAACGGCTGCTTCGACGACGAGGACGCGATCCCCTCGGCATGCACCCGCACGCTGCGAATCGCGTTCTTCAACCACACGCGCGGCCCGGGGTGCTTCATGGAAAGCCTCTCGCACGGCTTCGAGTCCATGGGCGCGTGGAATCCGGACCACATTCCGTCGCTGAGCCGCGACTTCGTCCCGTTCGCGGGCTACGCGATGGATCGGCGGTACGGCCTTCCGTTCGACTCCTGGTACGCGTGCAACGAGCCGAGATGCCTCTCGTATCCGACGCCGACTTCGGTGCGCTATCGATTCGGAGGGTACCAGGGCACGATATCGCCCTACGATCCGGTGTGCGGCAACGTCCACTTCGCCCCGAATGCGAGGGAGAACTACGACCTGGAGAGTCCTTTCGCCGTCGACACGACGTGCACGTCGTTCGGTCTGCGGGACGGTCCGGACGGCCGCGATGCCGGGGCTTCCTTCACCGTGGATGCCTTCGCGCGATACCGCGAAATCGCGTCCGACTGCCAGGGGCCGTTCCTGGTGTGGTGGCGCCAGAACTTCCCCGGGCTCGACACGACGGCGATCGGGGCCGATGGCGAACCGATCCTGAACTGGTGGCCATATCTCTACTATTGAAATATTCCCGCCGCCGGTCGCGGCTACGGCTCCGGAACCCGGAACTTCACGACGTCGCCGCGGGCCACGGGCGCCTGCGCCACCCGATCGGTCCCGCCGAAGACCAGCACGCTCCCGTCGCGAACGCGCGCCGGCACGCCGCCGGGACGCGACTCGTACGTCGTCCCGATGCGCAGCGTCCGCCGCGTCGCGAGGTCGACCACCTGCACGAAGGGCTTCGGATCGCCCAGTTCCTGCGACGGTCCGTCCCACCCGCCGAACACGAACATGCGCCCCGAGGCGACGACCGCGTGCGCGCCCGCCACGGGCACCGGCAGCTCGCCGGCGCTGCCCCAGCCCGTCGCCGGGTCGTAGAACTCCACGGTGCCCAGCGTCTTCGTGCCGTCCCAGCCTCCCGCGAGCCAGGCGCGGTTGCCGTCGGTTGCGGCGGCGAAATGCGAGCGGGCCAGCGGCCGCGCGTCGCGCGACGACCACGCGCCGGCGGCCGGGTCCAGCACGTCCACGCGCCGCATCGGCGCGCCGTCCGCTCCCCGGCCCGCGAACAGCCAGAGCTTGCCGCCCATGGCGAGCGCGGCGCCACCCAGGCTCGGCGCCGGCACCTGCGCCAGCGTGTGCGTGCGCCATCCCCCGTTTTCGTAGGCGATCGTGCGCGACGAGGCGGTCTCGGCCGATCCCTGAGAGTCAGGCAGCACCGCTCCGCCCGCGACCCATAGGATGCCCCCGAGCAGCGCCGCGTTCGGCGCGGACAGCAGCTCGGGCATCGGCTCCATGCGGGTGGCGAGCGCCGTGCCGGGGTTGAAGCGCTGCACCTCCTGGGTCCCGACCGCGTAGATGACTCCGCCCGGGTCGTGTACGACCGTGCGCCCGCCCGCGATCCACACGAACCCGTCGTCGCCGCTCGCGACCGCCGCGTCCCAGCGATCCGGATCGAGCAGCGCCACGGGATCGTAGCCGGGGACGCAGGCGCCCGCGCTGCACACGGTCGAGGGGTCGTCGCAGGTGCCGCACATGCCGCCGCAGCCGTCGTCGCCGCAGACGCGGGTGCGGCAGGCCGGCACGCACGAGGGGCAGAAGCCCTCCGGAGCACACCGGTAGCCTTCCGACTCGCGGCAGGGCGAAGCGGAACCGCACTGTGCGACGCAGATTTCGTCTCCTCCGGGGCCGAGCCGGCAGGTGGAGCCCTCGGGGCAGGCGGTTCCGCCGTTGCACAGCCGGGAGCAGTAGCCGCCGGGGGCGCCCGAGGCGGGGCCGATGCACAGCCTGCCGGTGCCGCAGTCCGAGCCTGCGCGGCACGGGGTGCCGATGGCTGCGGGCGGGATGCAGGTGGCGCCGTCGGTGCTGCAGGTCGAGTCGTTCTCGCAGTCGCCGCAGATCTTCCCGCACAGCGGTTCGCGGCCGCAGATTCGTCCGTCGCACGCGTGGGTGCAGTCGGGGCCGGGGGGCGGCTTCGGGGGTTCGGAGCAGGCGGCAAGGCACAGGAGGCACGCGGCGAG
>Ga0172369_10010090_pt1 | contig 10339 bp, 15 predicted proteins | sample LakKiv25m_FD_114539 | JGI IMG/M metagenome (GOLD analysis project Ga0172369, IMG submission 114539) | Freshwater microbial communities from Kabuno Bay, South-Kivu, Congo - kab_022012_11.25m | ecosystem: Environmental > Aquatic > Freshwater > Lake | place: Democratic Republic of the Congo...
AAGCAAGAAACTATGAGATGAAATTTTGATGCTGAAATTCGTACCCGTTTTATATATGTCTTTTTTATCGTCATTACAATCTATTCTAACAGTTTCTCAACTGTTATCTAGACAAGACCCAAAGAGTTTACTCACTCGATAGAAATATTAGGAAAGATTGCCGAAGAAACAAAAAGTGGTTTTACATATATTTTAGATATACCTCTCAAAACAGTCGCTGGGCCTTTAAGATTAGTTAAGATTCGTATGCCTGATCCCAATCGCCCAGAAAGAGGAGATGCCGACTTTAATACCGACTACAAAAAATTTAAGGATAAGTATGGAAAAGATCCCAGATTTGAGTTAGTAAAAAGAGAATCTTTTGAGATGCTTAGATTATCTAATCCAAATCTTGATGTTATGGCTTGTTTTTCGAATATCCCAAAGAGCAAAGGTTTAGACATAGAGTTATAAAATATTTATGAAGGAAAATACTTACCAAAATAGAGACCCACAACTAGAAACATCTGGTGAAGTAGTTGGTTTTTATGAACGTGAGTTTTATTGTTTTTCCAATTTCTCAAGTTTTCAAGTCGAGTGGAGGGGTAGGTTGTGGCAGACTTCGGAACATGCATATCAAGCATCACACTTCTTTGAAACTGCTCCAGAATTGGTGGAAGAAATATTTACAGCAAAGTCAGCTCATGAAGCCTTTAAGATTGCTAAAGCAAATGCAGGCAGAGCACCAAAAGATTGGGATGATAAAAAAGTCGCAGTAATGGAGGATATAGTAAGACACAAATTAGAACAAAATCCATATTTAATGCATAAATTAATGCAGACAGGCGATAGGTTGATTGTGGAGGATTCACCCAAGGATGATTTTTGGGGATGGGGTGAAAAAAGGGATGGGAGAAATGAATTAGGTAAAATATGGATGAAGTTAAGGGGTGAGGCTATCCAGAAGTAAAAGCCAGGCTCGGCTTCACTCTTTCTATCTCTTCTCTGATTTGGGCTACTAGTCTGAAGTCTGAAAAAGCCTTGAAAATATGTGATAATTCTTTGGTTATATTAGTGTTACGATTCTCGAGCCATGCCTGGTCGATGATGTAAGAACTTTTGTTATACTTTTGCTATGAATGAGCTCACTATTCGCAGATATCGATCTTCTGATAAAGAAGAAGTTAAAACCTTTTACAAACTTACCTCAATTCATTCAGAAATTGGTTACCGAAGCGGCCCTTGGGAAGCGGACTTTGATGACATTGAAGGGCACTATTTTAATGGTGGAGAGTTTCTAGTTGGTTTAATAGATAACGAAATTGTTGCGATTGGTGGATACAGAAAATTGTCCGATGATATTGGGCAAGTTAGGCGAATGAGAACTCATCCTGAGCATAGGAGAAAAGGATATGCTCAACAGATAATCCAAAAACTAGAAAAAGAGGCGATAAGGAATGGTGTTACGGAAATGAAACTTAAAACATCTCAACCTCAGAAAATGGCGCAAAGCTTTTATGAGAAAAATGGTTATGAAAGAATGAATTCTAAGAAAGAGTATTACACTGAGGGTGGGGGCAATACCTTTGAAGTTGTTTGGTATGAGAAAAGATTAGTATAGAAAGTTCCGACAAAGTTAACCAGATCAAGCCAAACAACAAAAAAGTTTAGATTACTATAAAAGCCCGAAAAACTGGCTAAATACAACAAACTTTCTGCCGACCATACGGTCAGGCCGATATTCCAAAAACCATCTACACTCATTTATATATTAGAAAACCAGACCCATATAGATACATTGATACTTTTGGCTATATTGGAGACAAAAAATGGCAATAGAGTTCTTAAAAAAATTACTCTCTAGCGCGCTTAAAACCAGCCGCAATGGCCTCTCTCTCACTACAAAACCAACGGTCACCTTTATCTAAGTTCATCGTCACTTGCGAGTAATGGCGAAACCCGGGTAAATGATAAAAGCGGCGATCAGAAGGATCAAGATTTCCTTTAATCAAACATCCCAATTTCTGGTCTTCGCTGCAGTCTCGCCAAAGGCCAATCCTATTTTGGTGAGCAGTTTGAGCTGCTGCAATTAGCTCCGCCTGATACTGGTGATTAAGATAATCTTCAAAATATCCTCCAGCTCCCCGAATTAGAAGCTCCTTATTCACTAGCGTGTTATTCACAAAAACATAAGCCAGGGTACGGCCATACTGATCAAGCTTATTGGTATCGGTTTGCAAGCGCACTCTTTTATTTAAAACCAAATGGCGGTTCAAATTGGCCGCTTCCGTGCTATAGCACTCTTTTGTTTCTGGAGTATCCACCCCAAGATAGCGAACCCGGCGACCATTGGCAAGTTCAATAGTGTCGCCATCAATAATTTTAGTAACTAAAAAGGTTTGGGATCTAAAATAAACAAAGCCCAGAATAATCGCAAAAAGCATCCACAAGGCTTTTTTGGTCATAAACAAATTATACTTATTTTTGCTCCAAGAGCCTATTCGCAAAGAGGTTGCTCCAACAATCCAACACATATCCGATATGCGAGACACTTCCGAAATAATAATTTTTGCGTTAAGAAAAAAGTTAACTCTATATTGTCCTAGTACTCCAACACATATCCCCGCCTCCTCGGCGGGCAGGCCGATATGCGGAGCTACCGGTGTCTTTGATATACTGTGTTCGTGGATAAGCAGCCAAATAATAATCCAACCAAAGAGAACCCTGTAGGCCGATTTATGGTTGCTGTTGGGGCAGTAATTGAACTTAAAGACACGGGTAAAATTTTAGTAAATCAGCGTGCCTCTGTTTTAGATTGGAAACCAAAAGAGTGGGAAATTGTCTATGGAAGAATCGATCAATTTGAAACCCTAGAAGAGGGATTAAAAAGGGAGGTTAGAGAAGAGGTGGGAATCAAAGATTTACAAATTCTCTCACTTATTAGAGCCTGGCACACCTATCGAGGCAGCCAAAAGAGCGCTCAAAACGAATTAATCGGAATAACCTATCACTGCCGTACACAAACAGAAAAAGTTCAACTTTCAAAAGAACACAGTTCCTACAGGTGGGTAACTCCCAAAGAGGCGCTTTCTTTGATTACCAGCGTCGGCATTCATCGAGATCTTGAGGAATATCTCTTTCAGAACAGGAATTCAGAAATTGGTTTATCTCCTAACTTTGAAAAAGATACTTATACTAGCTCACGCAAGCCATCCAGAAATATTTCAAAATAGTGCTATTCCAACGCTCCAACACATATCCGATATGCGGAGCGATTATCCAAAGGCGACGTCCAACACCATCATAATCGTAAAGCCAAGCATTGCTCCCAAAGTGGCCAAATCAGCGTTATTCCCGCTTTGTGATTCAGGAATTACCTCCTCAATCGTCACAAAGATCATTGCCCCGGCTGCAAAGGCCAAAGCATAGGGAAGAGTTGGCCGGGCAACCGTCACTACTGCCGCTCCCAAAACCGCCGCTACCGGTTCAACAACCGCCGAAAGCTGCCCATACCAAAAGCTCTTCAAACGGGAAGCCCCGCTCCTTCTTAGGGGCATCGAAACTACAAAACCCTCAGGAAAATTTTGAATTCCAATCCCAATTGCCAAGGTAATTGCCCCAGCCAAAGTTGCTGAGGGGAATCCCGCCGCTGCCGCCCCAAAAGCCACCCCAATTGCTAAACCTTCGGGAATGTTGTGCAGGGTTATCGCTAAAAATAAAAGTACGGTTTTTTGCCAGTTAGTACGGATTCCCTCAGCATTTTTCTTTTCCAGGCCAATATGCAGATGCGGTAAAATTTTGTCGGTAAGGCGCAAAAAAAACCCTCCCAATAAAAAACCACTCGCTGCCGGAAACCAGGCGGGAAAATTACCTCCGGTTGACATTTCAATCGATGGAGCCAGAAGCGACCAATAGCTAGCGGCAATCATCACCCCAGCGGTAAACCCCAGAAGAAAATCAAGCACTTTTCGGTTCACCTCCTTAAAGAAAAAGACTCCCATCGCCCCCAAAGCCGTCACCCCCCAAGTAAAACAAGTTGCAAGTAGGGCTTGGGTCACCGGAGAGAGATTTTCAAAAGCTTCTATCACAATCTATATTGTACACCAAACATTGGCTCGTCTAAAACTTCCGAGTTCTTAAATCAACCACCGGAACCGCCTCTCCCGCGGATTGCTGAAAAATAACAATCTCCTTACCAAATTTTCGCCTTTCTGAGTCAACGGTTTGCTCTCCATCAGGATCTACTATCTCTAGTCTTTGGTCTGGAGAAACAGAATGCAAGCGAATGGTTGAGCTGTTTAAAGTTCCCAAAACCGCCAGCCCCATTAGCCCCAGCAGTGCTCACTGATTAAACTCGGCCTGAGTTAATCCTTCCTGATGTAACGTTAATACTGTTGTCCTTTCAAGTGATGAAAAATTAAGTTGGGAAAGAGCCAAGAAAGGGGGAATCAGATAGATTAGTTCCGCCGCCTGCAACTGCTTTGAGCCAACTGTTGCTTCAACCTTGGCTTGGTAACGAAAAGTTTGCCAAATCTTAACGGCGGTTTTTAAAGCCCGCATTAGGTGGCGCTGCTCTCCACTAAGACGTAAGGATTCTATTTCTAATAAAGATTTGTGAACTATCCCATTTCCTGAGGCATAGTGCCACCAAATAGGATGTTTAGTTCCATTCTCTGTTTCAAGCCAGTGAGGCCTAAGTAGAGTAGTTGCGTTTTTCTGCTCCTGTTGCTCAAGAAAGGAAAGGACCTCTGCCAATGTCCGGTTATCCATTCCTAAAGTCCTAGCCATTACCCGTTCTCCTCCGGAGTTTTTGTTACCCATCAGACAGCAGGTAATCTGTTCCGAATTCACTTTTCCCTCCCGGATTGCTTTAAGAACTGCGGTTAAAACTGAAGTTTGCGTTCCGTCGCCGCCATAGATCGCCAGTAACTGCTCTCTATCACCACTAATACTGCCAAGCGAACTCTCAAGTTTTGAGAGTTCGCATACTGGCAGATCCTTGGCACTGTCAATCTGTCCAAGATGTTGCTTAATTAGAGTTTCCACCCGCCCATTACCGGAAAGGGGATTATAGACAATAGACAGTTCGCGCTCAAGCATCGGCCTATTATAACACCCCAACACACATCCGATATGCGAAAGTGGTATAACAGTAAGCTAAACTACTAAGTAATCAAGTTTTTTACTCAAAAATATGAAAGATAAATTAAGACAAAAAAGCGCGGAAATATTAACTAATGCAGTTATAATTTATGCTTTAGCCACGGCTATTTTGGGTTTTACTTCGGCAAAAGCGCAAGAGCAGGCCAATCTTAATGCAACCTCTCAACCCATAGCCGCTTTAGTAGGCGAAAGTACAATCTTTCAACAAGAAGAGTGCCCTCCCGGCACCACATTCAGTGACGTCTGCGAAGCTTGCATTCCAGATGCTCAATATTCTAAAGGCATCTGCCCTTCGGGCGCCCCTCAAATCATTGTTCAACCAACCCCTACTTATATACCAACAGATTTTCCTGATATCTTAAACACTACTGAATTTGACCCCATTGAGGTTGGCAGTTCTTCATTATCTGAAACATTTGAAAAATACGCCACTGTCCCATCTTTTCTTTGTCCTGCGCTAGTAGTAGGGGGAATTATAGGCACAATCGGTTATTTTGCTCTTGTCAGAAAATAATAGTTTAGAAAGCCTTTGATAGTTAATACAGATATTAGTAATTGAGAACTGGTGCTATAGTTAACTTATGTTGGCTTTGATTTTCCTTATTTGGAAAATAATCAGTTTTTTTGTTACTTTTATTAGCCCGCAATTAATCCCTTATCTTGGCTCTTTTGCCTATACCAAGGATCTCTCTGCTTATCATTTGCCCAATTTCATTTCCGCCTGGGCAAACTTCGACGGCCTTTACTATCTCCGCATTGCCCAAGAGGGTTATCAGCAATACGAAGAGGTGTTTTTTCCGCTTTATCCTGTTTTAATTCGGCTTCTCTCACCACTGTTTTGGGGCAACCAACTACTTGCCGGCCTGTTCATTTCCAACCTTGCATTTTTCCTGGCAATTGCTCTTTTTGGGGATTTTTTGAAAATTTGCAAGCAAAAAAATTACTTTTTAGCCCCCATTATTTTAATCATTTTTCCCACGGCCTTCTTTTTTGGAGCAGTCTATACCGAGAGCGTCTTTCTCTTACTGGTAGTTTTAACCTTCCTCCTGCTCAAAAAACAAAGCATAATTCTTGCTGGAGTGGCTGCCTACTTTGCCGCCCTCACTCGCTTAATGGGCGTATTTCTGTTCATTCCCTTAGTGCTAACCGTACTAACAAACAAAAAACCTGCCCTCTGGTTTAATTTCCTAATCCCACTCTTACCCTTGCTCGGCCTTCTTACCTATATGCTTTTCCTCTTCCAAACAACCGCCGACCCGCTCGCTTTTTTTCACGGCCAGGCTGTTTTTGGCGAAGCGCGCTCAACTAGTTTCGTTCTTCTACCTCAGGTTTACTTTCGCTACCTCAAAATCTTTCTCACCGCGAGCTGGTCTTTTCAGTACTTTGTCGCTCTTTTGGAATTTTGTACCTTTTCCGCTGTTTTCATCGTCCTGCTTTTCGATTTGAAGGCGAGAATTAAGCAACGAGACTATCTATTACTCTCACTCAATCTGTTCTCACTGATTAATATTCTTCTGCCAACCGTTACGGGTAGCTTTATGTCCCTACCTCGGTTTGCCTTACTCTCGCTTTCTTTCTTTATCGCTCTTTCGCAAATTAAAAACAGGTTCGCCTTGGGATTGGTTAGCCTTTTCTTTGTTATTTGGCAAATCGTCTTAGCAAGCTTCTTTATTCAAGGCTATTTTGTGAGTTAGTTACCGAAGACCGCCCCACTTGACAATATATTAGCATATGCTAATATATAACTATGAAAAACGATCTTTACTCGGCTTTGGGTAATAAGGTACGCATAAGTTTAATTAAATGCCTTTCCGAAAAACAAAAGAACGTTAGCCAGTTAATTGAGAACTGTGGCCTGGCTCAGTCGGCTGTTTCCCAGCACCTTACCAAACTCAAAAATGCCGGTTTACTTGAAACCAAAAAAGAGGGAAAAGAAATTTGGTACTCTCTCAAACACTCTCAAACAGCAAAAATTGCTCAATTATTAATAGTTTTAGAAAACAAACTTTCATGAACTACAAACAGATTGTTGTTTACGCCACCTCAACCTGCCCCTATTGCACAATGTTGGCCGATTGGCTGGAAAGTAAAAAGGTCCCCTTTAAAAAAGTATTGGTCGATCAAGACCGCGAAGCCGCCCAACACATGATTCAACTCACCGGCCAAATGGGGGTACCAGTTACCGAAATTGAGTTTAACGATAAACGGGTGGAATTTGTGATCGGTTTCGATCAAGCGCAGCTAAGCTACTTACTGGGAATTTAAAATATCTCGTAAATTAGCTATAATTCGCCTATGCTCAAAGGGTTTCGCGATTTCATACTGCGCGGTAACGTTATTGATCTTGCGTAAGCGCCATTCCCAGTCAGGCAACCCGCTGTAAATATTGCACCGCCAAACTCAAGTAGCCAAATACGGAAGTAAAACTCGGAAGTCTTTTTTCAGCTCCTCTTTCATGCTCGCCTTATAAATCGCCACCGCCGGGTGGTAGAGAGGAATAATAGCGACTTTACCATATTTCATTTCCGCCTCAAAAACTTTTCCGTGCATTTGGGAGATTGACTGCAACTCTACAGACTTTGCATACTCTTCAATCACAAACGCCATCGAAAACCGCCCCAAGGTAGCAATCACCGCAGGCCTAATAATCTCTATTTGGCGCTTCAAAAATGGGGCATAGAGAGCAATCTCTTCCGGAGAGGGGTCCCGGTTACCGGGAGGGCGGTCTTTGACAATATTGGTAATGTATACCGTTTCACGCTTAAGCTCAATTGAGAGAAGTAATTCATCCAAAATTCGTCCGGCCGCACCACAAAAGGGGTGGGCAGTTAAGGCCTCATTCTTTCCTGGTGCTTCTCCCACAAACATCACCTTTGCGCTGTGGTTACCCTCGCCAATTACTGGATGATAATGATTTTCACGCCGGTACTCAAAAAGAGGGGATTGTTTTAACCCCAAAACCTCGTCGCGAATTTGTTTTAGGGCTGCATATTTCGCGTCCACCATTTTAAAACAGTGAGAGTCCTAAGTAAGATTATTCAAAAAAGCGCCAATAAATGACACCGCCAAACTAAAAAGAATTGCCGAAAGTAATCCGCGAACTTCAAAGCCCGGAACAAACGCACTTACGAGTAAAACCATTAAGCCATTAATAACCAATGAGAATAGTCCTAAAGTAAGAATAGTCAGAGGAAGCGAAACCAAATGAATAATCGGTTTGACGAACAAATTAACCACTCCAAGCGCAATCGCCACCACTCCGGCTGTTAGCAAATCAATAATCACAATCCCGGGAACAATATAGGCCGCCGCCAGCACTGTTAGTGTGTTTAGAATAAGCTTCACCAGAATCTGCATCTTTTTATTATAACAATTAAAGATTAATCTTCGTCAACTTGATCTTTTCGCCCAAGAATTTTGCCGCGATCTCAACAAAGCGAAAATTAAGATCGGTAACATAATACATTCGGGTTTGATTTTGCGAAAGTTGGGTTTCAATCTCTGGGTGCGCACCTAAATACTTTTTAAGCTTCTTCGCCACTAACTCTCCTTGGTCAATCACGGCCACTTTAGGACCCAAAATTTTCTGCACCTCTCTCTTGATTAATCCATAGTGAGTACAAGCCAAAAGCACAACCTCTGGCTTGTGGTTTATAAGCTTCCCCAAATATTTCTTTAGTGCTAACTGCAAAATTGGCCCCTCAAGCTCATCCTCTTCAATTAAAGGCACCAACAAGGGGCAGCTCTGCTGGAAAACGTTTGCACCAGCATTTAGCTTCTCAATCTCCCGAAGGTAAGCTCCTGAGTCAACTGTGGCATAGGTTCCGACAATCCCAATCCGTTTTTCCCAACCTTCCTGCAAGTATTCAACTGTTGGTTTAATAATTCCCAAAACTCGCCGCTCAGGATACTTATGAAGTAAGTCCTCCTGCTGTAAGCGCCGCAAGGCGTTAGCCGAGGCCGAATTACAGGCCAAAATTACCAACTTACAGCCCTTTCGAAAAAGAAAATCCACTGCCTCACGAGTAAACTGATAAATTACTTCGCTTGAACGGCCCCCATAGGGCACTCGGGCATTGTCACCCAAATAAAGGTAGTTGTACTGCGGCAGTTCTTTGGTAATTGCCTTAAGAATTGTTAATCCTCCCAAACCGGAATCAAAAATCCCAATTTTCATCAGTTGATAGTTTATACTACTCTTATTCTCAAATGCTAAGAAAAATTAGCCGTCTGGGCATTATTCTCATGGGCTCGCTTGTTACTTTAGCGATAATCTTCCCAAACGGTTTTTGGCAGTGTTTCGAAGGGGTCTGTGGTATAGTAATCAACAAAAAATACTTTCACGATAGCCTTTGGCACATTGCCTTAGGAAGGGCGGCTTTTGGAGATGGGGCGGCACTTAATCCGGCCATGTCCGGGAAGCTTTTGGTTGGTTACAACTTTCTCCTCGACTATCTAATTCATCTTGTCGCCAAAATCGGAGTAAGCCCGCTTCACTCATTTTTTCACCTCTTTCCGCTGTTCTTTGTTGTTACTTATCCCTTCCTCATTTTGAGATACTGCCGCCAGTTCCAACTCTCTGCCACAGCAACCACTCTCACTCTCTTTTTTGCCTATTTTGGCTCTTCCTTCGGTTTTATTTTTTCGCTCCTTCACACCCAAAGCCTAGTGGACAGCGCCCTCTGGCAGTTTCCTTCCGCCCAAACCCTCCAATCACCAACCTTACTTTATAACCTTCAGTTTGGCTTTTCGCTGCTGTTTATAATTTGGGCCCTCCCGCTACTAAGAGAATCCAAATATCGCCTCAAACAACTGATTCTAATGTTCGTAATTACCGCCCTCGCTACCGGTTTTAAATTTTATGCCGGAATAACTTTGGTTTTACTTTTCGGCCTTAAACTATTTCTAAATACTCTCAAATTCAGAAGGGTAGAGCTTGAGAAAGTCTGGATAGTTTTTGCTACTCTTTTTGGTTTCCTAGTGGCGCTTAGCTTATTCTACAGTCCACAAAAGGCAGCCACTTCCTCAGTTTTTGCCTTTGCCCCTTTCTCCTTCTCCCAAAAAATGATTGAAGAACTGTCAAGTACCCATTTTTTCGACAACTTTTTCTAAGACTTTTTGTTCCTGACAGAGTCTGTATTTAGCAGGTGGCATCTTGAGAGAAGTGTGGATTCTTTGTTGGTTGTAGTAATAAATT